>OFRG01000226.1_pt1 | contig 24494 bp, 25 predicted proteins | sample 1543071 | NCBI WGS metagenome assembly OFRG01 (sample SAMN07774222, study PRJEB24372) | wastewater metagenome | isolation source: WWTP Verbania (Effluent) | place: Italy: Verbania | collected 2015-12
TTAGATTTAATTTTAGAATCTATTTCATTTTCACTCCAATTTTTCGCATCAACAACGACAACGGATGTGATTAAATTGTTGTTTTCCAGGTTCATGATTCATCCCATATTACATCAAACATCATTTTCACATGAAGAGATTTGTAGTTATCTTTAAGAGATGTGATAAACATAGTTATGTCGGCAACTTCACGTTTGCTGGGCCAATTGTCCGGGCTAACTGTCATGATTACAGTTAGCACATCCTTTGTGTGTGCAATGTTTGTGCTTTTCACCAACTCACATCTGTCAATGAAAGGCGAGAACAACGGCATAAACGCATCATTGTTAAATTTTTCTGGATTGTCTGCGTTCCATTGTTCTATAAAACTTTGACACTCAGCTTGTGTAAAAGCTGGGTCTATTTTTATCACTTCTACTGCTTCAAGTCTATGTTCCATTTGCCTTCGCCTGCTTTCTGTTTGCCTTTTTTGTTTCTAGCTCTTCTTTATCTTTTCGATAGATTTCATATGGATGCCTAAATCTAGTAATGGTGATTTCGCATCTTGGGTTGTCTTTATCTACACCGCCAAACCAATGCACTCCGTCTTCGCTCCAGTGAATAAATTTATCATTGGCGATAACTTTGTGTTTTTCAAGGATGTCTCCAATCGCCTGCATATATCCCACGTGGTCTCCAATAGACCAGGTATCTAAATATATTCTCATGTGAATGGCGACACCAAAATCCATTGGTGATTTTGTCCAAGCTTTTTCGCAAAACTCTTTGCATAGTTTTTCGTATTTTGCGAACTGAGCGCTTGGAATAACTCTAGGACTACCTTTTACATATATCACTTGTTGGTGTGTTTTTTTGGTAGCTGGTCTTCCAGGTATGGTAAATTCAACCAGTTTTGTTCCATCCGGGAGTAGTTCTTCTGCTGTTACCACATGGAATGTAAAATCCTTTGGTGGGGCTTTTACCTTTGGTGTTTTTGCGGAAGTTGTTGTTTTAGTGCGACGTTTCCATGCCATTTGCAATTTTATACAGCTTATCCCGTATATCTAGCAAACGAGTGGAATGTTATCGTAACTGTGGTGATTTGTCCAGCATTCATTTTTCTATCCACACTGCCGTGCAAACGAGCGCTGCCCAACTCCAACATAACACCTGGTGTGCTGGATTCCACACATCCGCCGATTCTTAAATAACTATCAGAAAGACTGTATATAAAATTGCCACAAACTTGTTCTGTAATAAGAAGATTGTCCCAATATTCAGGTGGCAAAACAATCTCTATCGTCCCAGTGACAGTATATCCCTGAACACCAAATGTTGGCTCTTGACCAGTTCCTTGGAAATAATTTTCACTAATGTTAAATTCAATGTTAATATCTCCGCTAACTACACGATAACCGTTTGGGTCATTAATAGCTTCGTCAATATCCTGCATGTAAAAGGTTGTATCGTACCATTGCGCAGTTCTACCAATAAAATCAAATGGCGTCGGTCCGAAAACTGGTGTAAATATACCGCTGACACCAGAGACATAATCTGCCGAACAAGTAATTCCTTCTGTCGAGGAAATATTTATTTTTGCATTCTTCATCAAGTAGGTAAGACCGTTCGCAAAAACCGGTCCTCGCTGTGCGTTATAATCAGCCACGATAGCATCAAAAATGCTTGTGACTATATCCCCTTGATTAACATAATCAATAATGACAACTGGTGCTTCGATGTGGTTGTTCCACTTCATGCCCTTGACGCTCATAACATGAACGCCAATATCTCCTTGAATTAGTTTTTCGGGCGCTATCGCTTGCTCTTGTTTTTCTCCCCAATTTTTTAATAATCTTGGAACTTGATTTGGGTCAAGAGTGGGCACAAGATAGTACCAGTCTGCAATATATTTCGGGTCTAAAATTGGCATTGTTGTTATTTTCCTTTAAATTGCAGTTTGAACCTGGTTTGCTTCTAGCACATAGGCTGGTAGTTGAGCTGGCGGATTTGCGCTCATATATTCAGAGCAAGCCTTCGCAATAATTCTATCTGGGATTGTGGAATTCGATTGCTTATATACATCTAAAAGAGCCCTTAATCCGCTGTCTCTCATTTTGTACATCGGATTATCAAGTTGTTTACTGTATGCTTCTTTTAATTTAGACATATATTGCTCTTGTAGAGATGCAATACCGTTGCGAACAACATTGTATTGATTCAATAGTGCGCTTGCGCTTTGGCTATCGTTTAGTCGCATAGACTCTTCATATTTTTTCCATAACACAGATAAAGATTGAATTGCCTTTTGATATAAAGTGTAGTATTCATACATGTCTTTACTATCATAAACGCTCTTGTTTTGCTTGGCTGTTGGTGCAAAACCGTATTTAACTTTTAGGTCTTCTATACAAGAGATGATATAAGCTTCTGCCCTTGAATACTCTTTTGGTTGGAATGTAATGCTTCCATTGTTTTCAGACACATACCGCCTTGCTGGACACTCGGGGTCGTTGCAAGTGGTGATGTGTTGTTCCATTTGATGCACAGAAATACAACAAGTTAAATCACTGCATTCGTTGGAATTATAAATAATGTGATTGTTGTCCAACTGAGACATAATGTCTTTATCTTTGGAGTCTTTTTCAATAAAAATTGTCGCATTACCCATCATGTGCGAAACATAAGTTTCGCACACTTTCTTCCACTGTGAAGAAACTTTGTATTTAAAACCTCTTTCAACAGAATTCCCGCCACTTGCGTCAACAGAGTTTCCGTCCGAGCCCGTAAATTTAGCAATACTTCCATCTGGGTTTTTCCATTCTTGTCCTGGTGGAATGGTTATCATTTGTTTGCGGTCAAAGCCAAAATATTCTCCAACAAAAATTACTGTTTGCTGAATGTCTGGATGGGCTTGACCATATTTCATGTTCCATGTTTTTAACACGTCACATGGGATAGTAAAATCAATATCAAACGAACGAGGATTCACAACGCAGTCAGACGGCGATGGAATGGATATTGGCATGGGGACAGCCATTAATCCAAATTTTCTCAACTTATTGACAACATCTTGCTCGGCTTGGCTTCTGAACACCAAATTGAAATTTGCAAAAGCGGGGTCTGGATAGGATGTTTGGTCTAGGTCTTCATTTAAATATCCAAGTCCTGCCGCTTCTAACATCTCCCTGAAGCTTTTCTTATTTCTTTGACAAAGCTGGTCAAAAATATATTTGAGAACTCTAGCTGGATATCGCCTCTCGCCAATTACAACATCACTGTCTGGGTCGGCGTCAAAATCTTCTCCATGTGCAATGTCTTTTTGACCAATCGAAAGTAAAGCCCCAAGCCCTCCGTATTCAAATCCGCCATCTAGTACATATCTTCGTAAAACTTCAAGATTGTTTGGATTAAGCCTTTGTTGCTCCCATGCGGCGTCTCGCTCAGCTTTTTGTTCTTCTGTTAAGCTTTTTGCGCTCGTTTTTTCATATGGAATTTTAGATTTTTCAATCTCCCAGCTTGGTTTATTTGGCGGATATACAGCCATTGTGAATCCAAGTGGAGCAAGTATTTCATCTCTCGTAATGGGTTTTGCATCTGGATAAATTTCTCTATCTCCGGGCTTTTCATTATATCCACTGAATAAATGATTAATTCGACGTGTCTCGTCGGCGCTGGCTTGCAACTGTCTTGGATGCTCGTACAATATCCAGTTCAGCATTCCTGTTGCCCTGGCTATTTCACCCATTCCATTCATTTTTTCAACAAGATATCCTCTTGGACCGTCTCCAGCAAATTGGAGGTTGGTGGGTGGCTTGTTTTGATTAACTTCACCAAGATAACAAAGATGCGTAAATTCCCCTGGTGTGATGCCATATTTAGACACCAAATCGTTATAAACATGCTTTACCTCTGCTTGAAAAGTTCTAATCCATGCTTTTCTGTGATTTTCTGCAACAAGTTTGATTTCTTCAGACGGTTGTTGAAATAAATTGGTTAATTTTCCAGATGTCATTCGTTGCGAAAATGCATCAAACAGCGCAGGGTTGTATGGAATCCCCATTTTTTCTAATGCTGGGATAATTGCGTTGCGTAAATCGCCGCCCCATTCATTTAAGAATTGTTTTCTTTCTTCTGGTGATAAGGATTCAGAGTATGCTTCTAGCTGTCTATACAAATTGTGTACAGGCATCATATGTTCGCTTGAGCCATAACCTTCTTGGAATGGTCTCTTTTGAAAAGCACCATAAGAATCTGCGAGCGGTGCATCAGATGTGCTCAACAAATCTGCAACTTGTTTTTCTACACGCTGTCTTCTTGCATCAGGTGTTTCATCTGGGGCACTATTCCAGGCATATGGAGAAACAGGCTCTGGATTATAACCCAGTCCCGGTATGTCTTTAACACCAGCTTCTTTTCGGAATTGGTGCAGATTGAAACATTTGTTTCTCATTAAGAAGCCCTAATGTTTTTTTACAACATTAGGGCTTCTTAAACCTGTTTGGCGAACTAGTTTTCTCTTGCAAATGCAGCGATTGCATCAAAGTGAAGTATTAAGTCTTTAAGCGGGTCTTCTCTCCACGACATCACATTTATGTTATGTGCCTCGCATTCTGACAACGCTTTACAATGAATAGCTCTTACGGCAAGCATATGAAAGTGTTTCATGGTTTCTTCTTCTTTGTAGCCACGACCAAATGTTTTCACAGGATAAACTTCCCCAAACAATACGGAAGCCAAACAAGCATAATTTGCCAAGTCTTTAAGAGTGTCGGCAATTTGCTCATCCTTCACCTGAAAAACTCCACGAGATGCGAAAGACATAATTCTTTGTTTTTTGTCCCCCATTCGCAAAAGTGTTCCCTTCCAGGCTGGAATTCCAAGTTCTTCCGATGAGCGCAAATTGCCCATAGGCTTTCCGTTTGAAGCATAGTCTGTATCTTTAGCTTCAAAAATAGACAACATGTCAGCAACGATGACTCTTACTGACTGCTGCACTTCTAGAAATGGTTTTTCGAGAAATCCGTAAAGGGTGGTTGGGCTCAAACAATCTTTTTCCAATGCAGTCAGCGCAGCATTATATTCTGGACATCTAGGTGGGTTCATATGAATAATGATTGTACCACGTTTTTCGATTCTTTAGAAAATACGCAAATATACCAGCCGCCCCAGCAGGTGTTTTTAATAAATTGCGTTAATGCAACACCATACTGTAATTTATTACAGGGGGAAATATGTTTTTGGTTCATTCTTTGTTGCTTGGGTCTGCGTTAATTTTCCAAGATAATTTGGTTGCGTTATCACCTGAAAGACTGTACTATTTAAACTCCCCCGAATCAATCAGGTCTTCTGGAGTTGTGGCTCAATTTAAAACACCGCCGTCTCCTCAAAAAATTCGTGTTTTTTTCCATTTTGTTAATCGGACATCTGTCGGTCAAGAATTTGTGTTACATTTTGACAAAAGCATGATGCAATTTAGATTAGGCTATGGAATTTCCTATTCTCCTGGGTTTGCTGGACAGGTTGGCGTGAAAAACTTTATGTCGTCAAAGCTAGTTGATAAATTGGGTGGTATCAAGCTTTCTTTAAACTTAAAACCAGGGTGTACAATTTCTGGTATTTGCGAAGGTGAAACTACTGATTCAACCAATGTTGTGGCATATTTAGGTTCTATGTCCAATACAACAAAGTATAAAGTTCTTGAATCTAGTAACGTTAACGAACACATTGATGTTTCTTTAAATCCTGGTTCTAAACAAAACATCAGGATTGGCAATAAGCGCAAAGGAATGATAGATGGAGACTATGGAACGTCGTTTAATTTTTTGGTTAAACCCAATATTTTAAAACCATCTAGATTAAAAATCGTAGTCTCGCCACGTGGCGGTCACGCATCTTTTGGTTTTTCGTTTTTTAACATTGTAGGTGAATCCCCATTAATAGGTTCAAAAAACATTTGGACATTTTATGACAAAAATATCTTGCCGGGTGAGCAGCTTGCTTTTAGTGTTATGTTACCTGGCGGGTATTCTTATCCGCTAGAATATAGATTTTCGATAAACTAGTGTATAACCATTTCATGATGGACCCAAATATTCAGCGTGGACAAAGCACGTTTAACTCTCTTCTTCAATCATCCAAGCAAACAATGGATACGGACGCCTGCGAGCGATTAGAAGCCCTTAAAGCTCATTATTGGGAGAATGTAGGGATTATGCCAATGAACGGCTTGTATGCCGCCAAAAGGCTTGCTGAAGCGTGCATTATGGCGGCAGCTTCAGAACTCAGTGGCGAAGATAGCATAGCTCTGACTGAAAAGATTTATGAAGAGTCAGCACAAGGTAAATCGACATCCGCATTTCGTTTAAGCAACCAAGATGTAATTAAAGACAGGGGTAAGGTTGTTGACGGATATTCTGACAGCGGAGATAAAGAGCACGATGACACCACGAAATTCCTTGCGAATATTATTGATTCGACTGTGGTTTCAAAGGGAGTTGAATCATTTGTTGTTGAGGAAGAAGACGGAGAGATTCGTGAATTCGACGCTGAAGTTGTTGACTTAATTGAAGATGCAGCGGCAGAAGGTCAATTAAGTGTCGAAGGCATGCGAGCAATGGGATTGGTGGGGATGGATTTTGACACCACCAAAGATAAAATCACTGATGAGATTATTACATCAGCGCATCAGTTAACACAACAACCTGAAAAGAAAAATTGGAGTTATGACGCTGATGGATTCTTAACTATTTTTTGCCCGTCGTGCGGAGAAGACAAAATATATCCTATGGGAGAAAGCATGTTTGGTTGTTTCAAGTGTGATACAGAATTTAAATTCACACACAATCTCGGTGACGTTTCTTCTTAACTCTCGTCGTCTTCGTCTATATCGCTTTCATCGTCTAAGGAATTTTCATCTTCAGGTTGCTCTTGTGGCGACTCGTCATCAAATTCAATTTGAAAGATATTTGAATTTTTAGCTTCTAAAGAAGACAATCTTGATGATATGTCTGCAAGACTGTCCATTATTGATTGAAGCTGTGATTTTATTTCTTTGCTATGTTTACTGGTTGAAAGAATGTTCTCTGATGCTATTTCAACCACATCCGACATAGACGGAGATGGGTTTGCTTTTATTTGATTCAATCTTTTAATATCCAAAATTAATCACCAGCATGGTTATACATTTATTTCGCCGCCGTCCATCTCAATAGGCGCTGGCGTTGAGCCTGGAGTTTGCACGTAGTTTACAGTGTTTGGCGTGATTGCATTTTGGCTTTGCTGTATCGCCTGCTGTGCTTCTGGGTTTTGTTGTTGCTGTTGTGGTTTTGCTTGCGTTCCTATTTGCTGCTGTTGTTGTTGAATCTTCACGTCCAGTGTATTAACTTTGTTTTGCAAAGTCGCAAGTATTGAATACAATGCTGGCGGTATACCCGTTGGGTCAATATAAGAATAGGCATTTCCTGGCATTTGCATTTGTTGCGCTATTTTTACTAGTGATTTTTGAACATCATCAGCGGCATCAAACATTCCCGCTTCATCTGCTTTAGACGCAAGTCGAAGTAATGTTTTTAATTGTTCTGCTAGTTTGTCCATTATCTTGCGCCTCTAATTCTTGGAAGGTTATTTTTCGTGCTTTCCACTGGCGTGGCAGCGTTTACGTATTCCAAAATTTCTTGTAATACAACTCTCGCTTCTTCAGATTCAGCAGGAATATGCTTCTTCAATCTGTAAATTTCCTCTACAAGAAATTGTTTATCAACTTTAACATACACTTCCATAGCCTATCTTCTTAATTTGAGAAACAAGAGCTATTCACCTTGTACAAAGGATATATTCGTGAATCAAGAAACGCACAACATTGGCGATGTTTATTTAGAACAAGACCACGGCATGATTTGGCTGGCGCGCTCCAATCATGTTGGTTATGATAAAATTGTGTGCAATAGCACATCGCTTGCGATGGCTACTTTAAGCCCGAGTGCTCAAGTTTTTTACAAAAATCGCACCATCGGCAATTTTCATTCCATACAATACAACAAGGGGGATGGATTTCTTATCGGGTTCTTCACATTAACCGTAAGTAGGGATTCGCTGCCAGACAACGACTGTTTGTTTTCCGACGTAGCATATGATTCTAATGGTATTCAATGCCTTCGATGTCATCGAATTTTTAGAGTCGGTTCTGCATCATGTGAGTGTATAGAATCCGCCCCAGCAATACAAATCCCAACAATAAATATTCTTGGCGTGTCAATTCACAACGGAATGAACGACAATATTGATATGTTTGATTCCAGACCTGTTTTGCTGAAAAAGTATTTTGGCGGCATCTTGGCTTCAATAAAACTAGATGAAGAGGGGTTTAAAGCTGACAACATCTAATCAACAGAGATATATAACCAAGGTCAAGATTGAAAATTTTCAATCTCACGAAGACACCGAGTTTAATTTAAGCCCAGGTGTGAATCTTATCGTGGGTTCTAGCGAAGGTGGCAAATCTGCGATTCTTAGAGCCATAAACTTTGCCCTTCACAACGAACCAAGGGGTGATGATTTTGTTCGAATGGAGAGAGACGAAACAAGAGTTTCGATTTGGTGGAGCGACGGTTGTTATTTGTGCCGAATTAAGGGTGCGAGTAGAAATTCTGTGTTGATTAAGGATAAGGATGGGTTTGAGCAAGGCTTTGAACGAATAGGAACAACCCTACCTTCGGAGGCACTAGCTATTTTGGGAAATCCGCCGATAGACGACGAAAGCGGTCCGATAGCATATGCAGACCAGCATCAACCTCTATTCTTGGTTACATTGTCTGCATCAGAATTGCCACGAACAATTTCTCGGTTAACTGGTATAGATGATTTTGAAGATGCGGCAGAGCTTCTAAACAAAAAAGCAAACGCAGCAAACAAGCAAATTAAAGATAGCACGAGAAGAATCGAAGGCATTAATAACCAACTAAAGGCTCACGAAACACTAGATGACCAATTAAAAAGCCTTGAAGCTATGGAAAAGCTTGCTCTTGACATTGATGAAATTTCAACAAATATCAATGATGCAAATAATCTCAAAAACAATTATGAAGATTTGATGAAAATTGGCAGAGTCGCCAACAAAGCTCTAAAACAAGCAGAGAAAATTGCCGTCTTGTCTGTGCATCTTGACGACATTCGTTTATCTGTTGAAAGTATAGCGGAAGCAAAAAAACTCTTGGATGATTATAACAATTTAGTTTTACTCGAAGAAAATACAAAGGTGTTGTTGCGCAAGGCGGAAGCGGCTTCAAATTCTGTATGTCGAGATTTAATAGATAAAATAGACACAGAGTGTGAATTAATTTCGGATGCTAAGTCATTGCAACAGAATTATAACGACTTAATAGAGAGTGGCAACAAAATCAACAAAAGCTTATCTACATGGACTGATGCAAAAAAACAAACCGATAAAGAGCTTGCAGATATTGTGTCTGAGATGAGAAGCATGGGCTTGTGGTGTAGTGTATGCCAAAGACCAAAGTCAATGGATGTGTGTGAAACATGAGCGATTTAATGCAAAGAAAATTGTTTATTGGTGACAATCATATTGACAACATAACGCCAACAAGTCGTTGTGACAACTACATGGACGCATGTCTTGATGAATTGCGAGAATCTTTGGAAATTGCAAGAAAGTACAAATGCGAATGTGTTGTCTTCTTGGGCGATGTTTTTCACAGAATGGAAGTTGGAGCCTGGTGTAGAAACGCTGTTTTAAAAATTCTTAAAGAAGATGAAAACGGTGAGCCCTGGCCTTTTAGAAAGTTGGTTTGTGTTGGTAATCACGACATCGACCATAACATTCAAAACTTAAAAAAATCTGCGCTTGGAACATTGTTAGAAGCTGGTGTGTTAGAAATGGTTGATGAAGACGAAAGTCTTGGTATTGCATTCGGGCACTTTAGAAATACGCTGGTTAATGAGATTAAAGGTGGATTGTTGAATGAAACAACAATGCCAATCGTCGTTGTTCACGCAAGTGTTGTTTTGGCTCCATATTATGGAGATTACGTCATTTTTGACGAGCTTCCGTTGAATAAAGCAACTAAATTTATCATAGCTGGACATATACACTTTCCTATGGAAAGTAGTAGAAAAGATGGGAAATTTTTTATCAATCCAGGCAATGTTGGTAGAGAGCGAGCCACAAAAGAAAATATGTCTCGTGTTCCACAAGTTTTGCTTCTTGAACACAATGCAGATTGTTCTAAATATAAACACAAGTATGTAACTCTTGAGCGCTCGGCGCAACCTGGTGATATTTTTAGAATTGAGCAGATTAAAGAGAGAAAGAATGCCACGCTTGACACCAAGGCATACATACAGCGAGTTACACAGATTTCAACTTGGGGCGACATTGAAGATAAGTATGAAAGTCTTCGTGTCTCTGGAAAAATTAAGCAATTAGATGGTGAAATAGTAGAACTTGCAGTTGATACGGTAAAAATCATTAATGATGAAAAAATGAAGAAGAAGTCAATATGAAAACACTTGAAGAACGATACAAAGATGCACAAGATGCTGTTAAACAAGCCGAGCTTGAAGTTGGGTTTAGAAAAAAACAGCTCAGCGAATTGCGCCCGAAACGCCAAGAATATGAAGAGTTAAGTACGTCAAAATTTAATGTTCCAATTCAAAAAATAGACGAATACATTACCGCTCGTGAAGAAAAGGGTGAAGCTTTGATTGAAGAGTTGGAGAGAGAGCTTGAGAAGGCAAAAGAGGTGACGTAATGACATTGCGCTGGGAAAACACCAAAGAGCAATTGAATAATTTGCGCACTGAGCTACACGAACAACGTGGTGTGCGCAATCAATTGTTGAAAAACAAACTTGAAGAAACCACTGTTCTTCAAGAAATGCAAATTGTTAAACAGAAGTCTGAAAAAGCAAATTTGTTTCTTCTTTCTGAAATAACAACACGCAGAAAACAAGCAGTCAGCGCTATTGAAAATATCGGTTCATCAGCTTTAAAAATGGTGTACGGCGATGGCTATGCCATACAATTTTATGACTTTGAAGATGTTAGAAAAGCGGGAAGCAACACTTTTAAAATGGACATTCAGATGGTTTCTCCATTTGGGAAAGGTGGCAAACCGTTAGTTACAAAATTGTTTGGTTCACGTGGTGGTGGTGGTATTGAAGTTTCTGCATTTTCTTTGCGTCTCGGCGCTCTTGATTGGCACAAATATGAAGGTCCGGTGTTGCTTGATGAAGCTTTCAAGTCTATGTCAAAAGATAAGAAAATTCACCAGGTTGCAAGGTGGCTACGAGCTGTTCGTGACTTAACCGGAAGACAGATTATTTTTGCCACCCACATGGGCGACGTATTCGGTAAAACGGCAGACAATATTTTGTATGTTCAAAATGACTTGGGCAAATCTGTTGTAAGAGCCATCGACTTTGACGAGCTTATTGTGCTACAATTGGATGATGAGGGAGATGACGATGGTGAAGAATAATGACTAGAAAACCAAAAGTAGACGATAATGTCAAGGACATTATCAATAGAATTTTAACATCACCAATTCCAGCAGATGGTCAACTACTTCATCCAATTCAATCCCAAAAGCGCAAGAAAGATGGTCAGTTAACGCTTGGTGATGTCCCAACTACAAAAGAGCGGAAGAAAATTGAAGACTGGAATTCTAAAGATTTTGTAGATTATTTTGCGAACAAGTTCCAAGAAGTAACTGGCGGCAACTATCGAAGAGTGTATCGAGCTGATGGAACTGCTTTTCAAGAGATGCTTCGTTTTTTTGGTTCAAATGGATTAGAAAAAAACGAATGGACTAAGAAATTTATTGACTGGTCTTTTTCAAGAAGAGATGTGATTAAGCGAAAGTTTGGATATTTCGACCCTCACACTGTTTTGCGTGTTATCAACTATTATTATCAAGATGAAATTTTGCCATTAATTGAGGGCGACAAGATACAGCGTGATGAAGAATCATCGCTGTTAGATGAGCTAACAGAAGCCTTTTCATCCGGTAAAGACATTGAAGTTTTTGAGCAATTCGGTATTCCAATCACTGCTACTTACATGATTCATATTCGGCATGTTGATAGAGATAGATTGATTGAAGCCATCAGACAAAGATTGTTAATTCTTATGCAAAGCAATCGCAGCGATGCAAAGAAGATATTTTTGAAATCCATTATTAATTCTCCATATCGTACAGATTTTGAATTGTTGGACTGGAGAGACTTATACTCTGATATTTTGAAAACCTTTGAAGCTGAAAGCTGGTGGAGAGACAATGATTATCGGGGAGCCCCTTTGAAAAAATATAAAGAAATAGTCGATAAAACCTAACCTAAAGAGACTATAATTGAACTATGTCCACTGAGCAAAAAACCCATCACAGACAATGTATGCAAGAAGTCGATTGGCAAATTCGCTCAAATCGTCCACTGATTTACATATGCACGCATGAAGAAGAGCGTGTGTGGGATGCTCTTACAAGAATTTGTGAAAGAAAGAACAAAGAACTTTGGACATTATATGGTTGGGATATCACTGGCACTATAATCTCAAACACTCCAACGGCAAATCTCCCGCAAAATGGCGAAGCAGCAGACCAGCTCAGTGTGTTGTCTTGGTTTGACGGGATTCAAGACGGATTAAACGACGATGCCAGCGACGGTTATTCAATCTTGGTTCTAAAAGATTTTCAGAAATTTTTTGAAAAGGGTGAGATTTCAGACCAAATGGAAAAGCAGGTTGTGCGTCAGTTGCGCAACATGTGTCAAAAATACAAGTACAAGCACAAGTGTGTTATTGTTGTTGGAATCACCCTTAATTTGCCACCAGAGTTGCAAAAGTTAGCAACCATTATTGACTGGCCTCTTCCAGAAAAAGAACATATTGCCGAACAGATTGACGAAATGATTGGCGGAATAAAGAAGAGAGACGATTTAAGCAATTTTAAAACTGACTATTCCGACGATGAAAGAGAAGAAATTGTCAATTCACTTCAGGGTTTAACACGCAATGAAATTGAACTTTTAAACAGCTATGTGGTTTTAACCAGAGACCATCTTAGCCCTGTTTTCATGGCTTCTCGAAAGAGAGAAATCATTCGAGAGTCTGGCTTGTTAGATTGGCGAGATTCTAGCATAAACATTGAAAGTGTTGGTGGAATGGGTGAGTTCAAAAAATGGCTTAAGAAGAGAAAAAACGCATTTGGACACGATGCTCAAGAATACGGACTGCCGCCATCTTTAAAGGGCGTACTGGCGCTAGGTATTCAGGGTTGTGGTAAAAGTAGATTAGCAGAAGCCTTGGCGGATTATTACAAACTTCCCCTTTTAAGAATGGATGTCGGCAAGTTGTTTTCTGGGACTCTCGGCAGCACTGAAGAAAACATTAGAATGGCGATTAAGGTGGCTGAATCAGTTGCCCCTTGTATTTTATGGTGTGACGAGCTTGAAAAGGGCTTTAGCGGCTCTGGAAGCAGCAATTACACTGATGGTGGTACGGCGTCACGAGTTTTTGCAACATTTTTAACATGGATGCAAATGAAGACCAAGCCTGTTATTTTGTTTGCCACCGCAAATGACATATCATCTTTGCCGCCAGAATTAATCAGAAAAGGGCGTTTTGATGAAATTTTCTTTGTTGATTTACCGCTGCCAGAAGAAAGATTGGAAATATTTGACATTCATCTCAAGATGCGTGGAAGAGATGTCATAATGTTTGATATGGACACTCTGGTGAAATGTTCTGATGGTTTTACTGGTGCGGAAATTGAAGCAGCAATAGTAGATGCCATGTATGTTGGATTTGACGACAACAAGCGTGAAATTACCACTGAAGATATCCAGATGTCACTTTCCGAAACAGTCCCTCTTTCTATACAAATGAAAGAGCAGGTAGATGATTTGCGAATATGGGCTCGAACAAGAGCACGACACGCTTCAATTCCCCGAAAGAGCGCAAGTGTTCAAATTGAAATTGAAAAAATCAAAAAGGCGCAAAGAAACACCGTGGTATTAGACCAAACAAACGAAGATGAAGAATTATGAATAAAAAAGACGACCTTTTAGGCAGATTGGAACAAGGCAACGAAGCTTATTTAAAAGAGCAAGCAAAGACGGGTATTGGTTGCCCGAAGTGCAACTTTCGTGGATATACGGTTCACGAAGATAAAGCCACCAATTGCGAGTGTTGGTTTAAGGGTGTAATGCGGCGAAAAATGATTGAAGCCAAAATTCCAGAATTTTACATTGGAATGACGCTAGAAGACAATTGGTACACCAAGCTTGATGCCAATGAAGTTGACGCCATCGCTGATGAGCAAATTAAAACAAAAATCAAAAGACAAATTTCTCAATACATTAAAAACATAGTTCCACTTTGTGCGGGTTTGAAACTTAAACTTCAGAGTGGTGGGCAAATTTCCAATTTGCTTTTGATTGGTGAATCAAAAAGCGGGAAGACGCTACTTTCTGCTATTATTGCCCAAGAAGCTATTAAAAAGGGCATGATAACTGTGTTTATCAATTGGATGGATTTGGAGCCCATTTTCTCTGATTTTGACGCACGAGATGAGCAAAATCAAATTATAGAAAGCTGTAAAAACGCAGATTTGGTGATTATTGATGGTGTATATAATCTCGGATTAAACAACCCATATTACTTCAATGGATTAGAACGAATCGCAAGCTCAAGAATTAATAAGGGTCAACCCACAATCATTACTGCATTTCAAGACTATGTGGATATTAGAGGAAAGCACCACTGGACGAGTTTAATCGGAAGTGCTTATAAAATCTACCTACCGTCTCCCAAAACAGTAACACCATCCGGGAAATAAATTTATGAAATTAGATACAGAACAGATTGAGCTTAAAGTGCTCAAGCATATGATGAGCAGTCCTCTGGCGATTAATAAAATCGTTGAAAATCGAATCAAAGACGCTCATTTTGGATACATACCAGAACAGCAGACCAAGTGTTTTACCAGCGCCCTCTTTAAGTTAATTTTAACATATTATGAAGCGCACAACGTTCTTACGACAAAGTTAATTTTGGAAGACAGACTGTCTCGCACCAATATTGACTCAAAGACAAAGGCGAAATATTTGGAAATTTGGGAGCAAGCGGAGCTTGAAGATTACGACGAAAATGAATTGCCGTATCTCATTGAAGCTCTTAAAGACAAGCGTGCGTGGAGGCTTTGGAATAACATGCACCAAACTGGGCATGAAAAATCTGTCAACGAAAGTCTTGAAGCAGGACTGCAAACGGTTCAATCTATCATTGATGAAATCCACGAAGAGTTAGCTGATTTTGGAACAGAGAAGCAGCGAATTGACGTTACCTTGGCATCTGATTTTGTAAAAACAGAGTACAATCGCCGTCTCAATGACCCAGGGCTATACAAGGGTGTTGAATGTGGTTTGCCAGCGATTGATGACAAAACATTTGGTTGGATGGGTGGTCAGCTCATTGTCCTATTGGCACCATCTTCGGGCGGTAAGTCAGTTCAGCTTTTAAATTGGGCACATCACGCCCACAGCAAGCAACAGAAAAATGTTCTCTATTTTAGCTTTGAAATGGATTTGTGGCAGTGTTTGCTTAGACACTTAAGTCTAGCTTATCAAGTGCCGTACAGTGCTTTAAAGGGCATGAGTCTGCTTCCAGAAGAAGTGGAAGATTTGGTCACACGATTGAGTTTGGCAAAAGGCGGTGCGTATTTTGAATATGATGTTTCGCTGGAAGACCCAACACCTGAATATGTTGACACAAGAATCAGAGAGCTAATCCAAACCAAGGGTAAGCCAGATTTAATTGTTATTGACTATATGGGCAATATGAAAACAAGAGATGGAAGAAGAGATGCCAAACCCTGGGAACAGCAAGGTGATGCATTTGCAAGACTACACGTTTTAGCAAAAAGATATCAGATTCCATTTTTAACTGCTCAGCAAATTAACAGAGATGCCATTAGAGAAAATCGCAAGCGCAAAGAAGATAAAAAAGTCACCCAATACTGGCAAGACGCAGCAAGTGGCGACCAGCGCCTTATGCACCTTGCCCACTTTGTGATTGGGCTTGAGCCACACAAAGATGAATCTATGGTCACTTATCATCCGGTGAAAATGCGTGATGCCTGGTTTATACCCTGCGGTGGCAAGTGGGACGCTGAATATAACACCGTCAAGCCATTAACTGACGAAGAATCAATCAGATGGATGCAAATTGCAAGATTAAACGGCACCATGCCAGATGATGGTGTTGGCACACAAGACACTGGTACTGTTGTACGAGATGTTGGTGACGGAACTCAGGAGATTTCATGGCAGGGCGGCAAAGAAATTGTTGACCCAAGTGAGCTAACCTTAGACCCCAGCGACTGGGAATAGTTATGATTAGAACATTAAATTCCAGGCAATTATCTGACGGTTTTGAGAAGGGCGAAACCGTCAAAACGGCTAATAAATATAGTGCGTCCTTAATCGAGGAAATTGTTGAAAGCTTGGATATTCTTCAGATTTTAGAGGAAGAATACGACCTCGCATTTGAAGAACCCACGGCAAAAGGATGGTATCACACGAACTGTCCTTTGCCTGGGCACAGAGATTCGACACCAAGTTTTGGTGTCAATCCAGAGTTAAGAGTCTTTAAATGCTTTGGCTGCCAAGAAAAGGGCAATTTAATACATTTTGTGCGTAAAGTTGATGGTATTTCCTTTAACGAAGCAATCTTAAAATTGGCTATGTTGTCTGGAATAGATGAGTCAACAGATAGGTCTACTTATAGAACTTTAAAAGAAATTGACTCTACTGTTAAGGCATATTTAGATGACCAGGGCGAGTCTAGGCTACCTGCTGGTTTGTCCACGATTGAATATTTGAGAGCAGTAGCAGATAGATTAAGGGCTTATGAAAAAAGAGTTAATTTTGATTTAGAAGAATTGCGTTGGGTGGACAGCATTTACAAATCTATTGATAGCTTTGATGTCAAAGAAGACCAGAAGGGAATGAGTGAAATTTGGTCAAAGATTGCGCCTGAGATAAAAACACGATACCAAAAATACCAAAATCGTGCGGATGAAGAAGAAGAAAATGAATAACAAACAAGAAGAATTAAATCAAATATGGAGAGGCATTTCCAAAAGGGTGGGTCCATCCGCAGAGCAACTACAGGCTGTTTTTGACCGCCCACCAGAACAAATCACCCGAACAATTACTTTAAGCGGAGCATCTGCTGCGATTTTTGCATTTGTAAGCAAAACTCTTGAAATGACGCTAGGCTTAAGCGAAGAAGAAGCTGCTGTTTATTTGTTAAGAATGGGCGCAGAATTCGAAATGCACAAAAGAGACGCAATTTTACAGGCAATTAAGAAAAATGCAGAAGAATCTTAATAATCCGCTGCCTGAACTGCCAACTATAAAGGTTGTCTTATACCCAGAGTTAATTGCCGCATCTCTTAGAAGTGGAGAAATTGACTTATATGTGCTTTGGAGCATATTAAAAGCCACTGATAGTTATTGTGCTGGTAGCGGTAAAATTTCAATGGCATCACTTCTTCACGTAATACAGAGAATTTTTGGATTGATGCCAAGTCAAGCTTACAAGAAAGTAAACAAAGGCATTGGGAAATACTGGAACAAATTTGGCAAATCATCTGATGGTGAAAAAGTAACCACGCTCGTCGGAAGAGGGGCGCTTGTCGAGAGACTCAAGCCAACATCAACAAGAAGCGAGCCATTTGTTTTTGAGGTTAGAGACCTAGAGAGGGGTGAAAACGCCAATCCCCACGAAATGAAATATTTGATGATTGCAGCAATTGCATCTCGTTACGTAGACGGGCGTCCTATGTCCATTCGTTCAATCTGTGAGTTAACGAAGCAATCTGAAAGAACTGTTCAGCGTGCGTTAGAAAACTGTGTTGACCTTAACAAAAGAAAGAGTTGCAAGCCAATTTCATCGCATAAAACAATTTTAGAAGCACGAGCGAATCTTTTAAAAATTGCTCAAAAAGATAACATTCTTGCATATAGAATCGAACAAAATTTAGACAATTTTGTTATTTATCGCCGTATCCCAAACATTTATTCATTGACAAAACCCGAAAGACTACCGCTGAGAAAAAGACCAAAAGAATTACGAGCCAGAGACGCCGAGAACATGGCAAGCCTTGCAAAAAAGAGGTACTATCATGAAGAAAGCAAAAAGCCAGTCGAACACGAGCATTTAAAATTCTCCGGTATTGAATTTCTCCCAAGCGGCGTGGCAGCAATCTGGGATGAAAGAAACGCCCCGGCTCAACAAATCCAATGTAGACGCTCTTTAATTGGAAGATGGGAAGATATAAAAAGAGGACAAACTGTGCAAAAACAGACCAGAGCGAACGATAATAGGAATATAAGCAATGTGTCAATCTAAGCAAAACTTCGTTCACTTACATGCTCACACTCACTTTAGTGTGCAGATGTAGGTGTTGTTCTCGGATTAAGTTAATGTTTAAGTATGAATGTTAATAACACAAATGCTTTCATTGAAAAATCATCTTTTATACACAACGATAAATATGATTACTCTAAAACCAATTACGCAGGTAACTTAACAAAGATAAGTATTATTTGCCCGCATCACGGTATTTTTTATCAAACCCCAAAAAGGCATCTAGGTGGATTTGGGTGTCAAAAATGTTCTTTTTTAAAAAGTTCAAAAAACAATACAAAAACTATTGAGAAATTTATTGAAGAAGCAAGAAATATTCATGGTGATAAATACAATTATAAATTAACAAATTATATAGGCTGTTATACTGATGTTAGCATAGAATGTGAAATACACGGAGTGTTTGTGCAAAATCCTCGTCATCATTTAAAGGGGCACGGATGCTCTGAATGTGCTGGCTGTAAGCCATTAACCAAGCAAATTTTTATTCAGAGGGCAAACAATATTCATTCGAATAAATATGACTATAATTTGGTTGAATATACGAGTGTGAACAACAAGGTGAATATTCTTTGTTCTGTCCATGGTTTGTTTTCTCAAAATGCACTAAATCACTTGAACGGCGCTGGCTGTCCGTCTTGTTCTGGGAGTAAAAAACACACACCAGAAAGTTTTATTGAAAAATGCAAATCTACACACGGTTTGCGATATGATTATTCCCTTGTTGATTACACAAATAACAGGGTAAAAATTAAAATTATTTGTAAAGACCACGGAGTGTTTTCACAAACACCTATTCATCATAGCCGAGGCTCGGGGTGTCCAAAATGTAAATCTTCTCATGGTGAAAAAATAATTAGAAATATTTTAGAAAACAACAATATCAAATTCACGGAACAGAAAAAATTTTCCACATGTAAAAATATCAAAGAACTACCTTTCGATTTTTATTTATATGATTTGGATATTTTGATAGAATATCAAGGCGAACATCATTTTGAACCTAAATCAAAAACGAGGATGTTTGGTGCATCGAATGTGCAGATAGCTTATTTAAAAATTAAGCACAATGACGAAATTAAATTAAATTGGTGTAGAGATAACAATAAAAAATTTTTAGTAATTAACTACAAAGATATCAATAAAATAGAAGAGATTTTATCGGGTATACTATAACCATGTGCAAACCAAAAAAACAAAATTTTACGCACCTACATGCTCATACCCATTTTAGCGTTCAAGACGCTCTCCCGACGCCGAGAGAGTACGCATTACATGCACGGGAGATGGGTTTTCCAGCCACTGCCATTACTGACCACGGACGTATGGGTGGAGTAATCGAATTTGTTGAAGCCTGTCGCAATCCATATAAAGACCTTGCCCCCATTAAGCCAATTATCGGCTGTGAAGTCTATACATACTTTGATAGACATGTAAAAGAATCTGTTATTCGTCCAGACGGCTCAAAGGGTCGTCCAAAACACAACCATCTAACTCTTTTGGCTATGAACGAAACTGGATATCGCAATTTGTTGCGAATACAGGCGATTGGAGCAGAAGAAGGCTATTATTATGAGCCAACAGTAGACTGGGAAGTTCTGGAAAAATTCAACGAAGGCATCATTGCGCTTTCGGGTTGTTTGGCAAGTGAAGTAAACCAAGCTCTGCTTAAAGGTATGGACGACGAAGCCGAAGCAATCGCTGGAAAGTTTGCTGAAACATTCAAGGATAGATATTACATCGAGCTGCAATATCATGGAATTCCCGAGCAAAAAGCCAATTTACCAAAGTTGGTCAAAATCGCTAAAAATCTAAACCTGCCAGTTATAGCAAGCAATGATGTTCACTATTTAAAGGCAGAAGATTGGCGTGTACACGACTTGCTAATCAGTATGCGTGATATCTCTAGCGACCGAGTTGGAAAGGGCAAAAAAGAAGCATATGGCTCGCACCAGTTTTATCTTAAAAACGAAGCTGATATGATGCAAATATTTTCATCGAAGCCAGATGCAATTTCAAATACTGTGGCTCTGGCAGAGCGTGTTGAAGATTTCCTTAAACTAGACGTTCCGCATCTTTTGCCACATGTTGCAATTCCAATGGACGATGAAAAATTTGTTGCGTTTAAAAACAAAAATCTTCCCTATCACAAGCCCAATGACGCATATTTAGCTTATTTGGCAATGTGTGGTTTGAAGAAAATGGGCTTAGATTCCAAGCCAGAATATAAAAATCGCATAAAGTCGGAACTTGAACAAATTTGGTACATGGGAGTAACTGATTATTTCTTAATTCAATCAGAAATGGTTGATTTTATGAAAGAAAAGGGAATTCTTTACGGTATTAGAGGAAGCGGTGTCGGCTCTTTGGTTAATCACTGTCTTGATGTTTGTAATGTTGACCCGGTTCGCTGGAATCTAATGTTTGAAAGATTCTTGAACCCAGGTCGTGGAAACCAGTACGAAATTTCATATAAAGAAGAGCCTTCTAAAGTGTATCTTGAAGAAAAAGGCAAGCAAGTACAAGACGAAGCTGTTGCTAGATTAAAAGCCCTAGTTGCAGAAAAAATTAAAGAAGATGCATCACTAGCGCCGCACAAGCCTGAGATAGCAAAAGAAATATGGGTGCTTGAGATGGCAAATCTAGCAACTTATGTTTGCAATTTGGCAGACAAGGGCATGAAAACAGCTCACAACGATGCACAGCTCTGGACTGCATATTTCCTTGGTGTAACAGACCAAATGCCCACAAAGGGGCTAAAGGTAAAGAAAGTTGCCAGTCTCCCTGACGTTGATACCGACATTGATGACAGTCGTCGCAGTGAAGTAATTGAATGGGCGAGAAATCGCTTTGGTCACGACCACGTTAGTATGATTGGGACATGGGGTACTTATCAAACTAAAGCCGCTGTCACAAATACGCTAAAGGTGAGTGAGCGATTTAACAAAGACTGGGGCGACAACACGCATAAAATGGCGCAAGTTGTTTCTAAGTCGATTCCAACACGCCCTCAAGCCGCTGGCAAATCAAAGAACCCTATTGCTGATGCAATGGTTGAGTCACCAGAATTTTCAAACTGGGTAAAGAAATATCCAGATGATATGAAATTGGCAGAAGGCTTAATCGACAGAATATCCAATCTTGGAATTCATGCCGGGGGTGTGCTGGTGTCAAGTGAGCCTATTCGAGACCATTCGCCTGTTGAAAATTCCAAGGGAGTTTTGGCGTCTGCTTATGACATGAAGTCAGTCGAGCGAGTTGGTTTGGTTAAGTATGATTACTTAGGGCTTGCATGTTTTCAAATGATTGCTTTAGCTCAGAAGTTAATTGAGAAAAAGCACGGTGAAAAGGTTGATTTTACTAAAATCAACATGGAAGACCCAAAGGTTTTTAATCTTTATAAGACAGGAACAACTTCAACTATTTTTCAATTTGCGAGTCCAGGTATGCAAGACGCTCTGCGTCAGGTGCAAGCATCTTGTATTGAAGATTTAATTGCCGTTGCCGCTCTTTATAGACCAGGCCCGATGGCTTTTATACCCGATTACGCCACCGGAAAGCATCATCCAGACAAGATTAAATACGCTCATCCAATTATTAAAAAGCACCTTGAAGTCACCTTTGGCATCATGGTGTATCAAGAACAGGCAATGTTCCTTGCTCGTGAAATGGCTAGTTTGGATTGGGATGAAGTAGATAAGTTGAGAAAAGCTGTGTCTAAGAAAGACCCAGAAGCTTTTGATAAAATTTGCAAAGTGTTTGAAGCAAAGGCGATTGCAAAGGGGATACCAAAACCAGCGGTTGACGCAACTCTTAATCTGATGGGCAAATTTGCAGGATACGCTTTTAACAGAAGCCATGCTTGTGCATATGCTCTTTTGTCTTATTGCACGGCATATTTGCGAACATACTATCCAGCAGAATGGATGGCCGCAGTTATGCAAATTGATAGAGACGATGCCGATAAAATGGCAATTTATCAAAGAGAGTGCAAGGGGCAAATTTTAGTTTTAAAACCAAATGTCAACGACTCTGGACTCGAAACTACAGTCACCACAGAAGGTTCTATTGCATTGCCGTTAACTTCCATTAAGGGTGTTGGAACGATGGCACAAACCATTGTGCAGCATCAGCCTTTTGAAAATCTGAAAGACATGATTTGGAGAGCTAGACCAAACCGAGGCATGGTAGAGCATTTAGCAGAAGGCGGCGCACTTCATTGCTTTGAAGATGTGAAACGCAAGCAGGTTGACGAATTGATGGTTTATTATGACGAGCTTGTAAGTGAGAGAAACGAAGACGACAAGAGAAAGAAGCGAGAAGAGAAGATGAAGTATAAAACTCTATCGCCGCTTTCTGGAAATCAAGGTTCAGAAGACAGAGCAATTCCTGTAGAAGAACGTAAGGTTAAGGCAAGAAAGGATGCCAAGCCCAAGATTTTAAACACTAGAAGTTTGTTCCCGAATGATATTTTTTAGGCTATTATGGATAATGTAGGTTTTGTAGAGGAAGAAGAAGCATCGCCCTTGGTTGATTCAAAGGTGGTGCTTCCCAGCAACGTCTGGGAAGAAGCGTCTGATTACGATTTCTTGAATGACACAAGAAAGCGTTTAAACGGTGTCAATAAAGATACTTTTGAAGAAGAAGTGCAAGCGTGGAGTGATGGTTTTAAAATGCTCCCCAAATACGACCGAAAAAAATACCAAGAAGAAATATCAGAAATGGAGATGCATTTTCAATCTGATAGCAATTTTTCTTTCGACACACTGGTTGTTCTTTACAGCACACAAGTTTCTTATAGAAACCGACTTACTGCCATGAAAAGCGTCGTAAATGCAAATTACGAGATTTATAACCAAGCCTATAAGTCTCTCGATAAGCAGGCTTTTAAACTTTTCAGCAAAGCTGGTGGAAGCGTAGACGACAGGCGTGCAGATGCAGCTCATGTAGTGGCTCCGTTTCTTCGATTGTCAACTCAAGCAAAGGCAATGTTAGACCAAATTGAAGAAATGATTTCTAACATTGAATTTGCAGCTTTTCAATTAAGCCGACTTCTTCGAGAACGAGAAGCTCTAGCGAAAATTAACACATCTTTTGAAAGAGAGGGTCAGCACACCAAGCTTCACACAGATTTTCAAAGTCGAATTAGACCAACAAGAACATCGGATGACGATGGTTTTGAACAACTTTAAAAAAGTCGTGCTCTTTTTTATGTTTTCACACGAAAATAAAAATAGAGCAAAACTTAGGAAGGTTTTACTGAATTTCTTGTAGAACTAAACTATGAAGCACAAATGTAAAAGTTTGTGCGGATTGCCCAAAAAACAAACTATATAGAGTCCATAGAAGCAAAAAGCATCACGATGCGATTAGACTTCTGACTCAAGGAAAAAACAAAATGGCACAACGTGTATATTCATCGCAAAGAATGCTTGACGAAAAAAATGCTCAAGCACAAAACTCAAATAGCGGGTTCGCAAAAGCTGAATTCGTAAACCTTAAGCCAGACCCTGCTACCGGGGAAACTGTGCGCTACCTCCGAGTTATCGGATGCCCTATTCGATTCCGTCAGTTTACTGACAAGAAGCGAAAGGAAGGCGAAAAGGGTGTGACTTACAAGGTCGCATTCCCGGATGCTCACCTAAACTCTAACTTTACCAGAATTGGTACAGAAGGCGACCCTGCTTACGGCGAATGTCCTTGGACAAAGCTCGGATATGTAGGAAGTTGGCGATATGCCGTGAACGTTCTTGAGCGACAAAAGGACGGCACTAGCGTTGTTAAGATTCTTGAAAAGGGTGGCATGATTTTCAACAAGTTGATGGAATATGAAACCAACAACCGAGAGCTTAACACTGAGAATCCTGATGATGACCCAACTTGCGTAATGCTTGGTGGTAGTGTAGCTCATGATGTAAAAATCAAAGCTAAGTCAAATCCACAGGCACTCGGTGGTGTTGAGTATGTTGTTTCAGTTAATCCCAAGCCAAGCAAGGTAACTGAAGAAGAGATTGAGCTTCTTAAGTCTATTGGCGCTCCAAAAGACGAAGAGATTGCTAACGAACGAG
>OFRG01000227.1_pt1 | contig 24229 bp, 29 predicted proteins | sample 1543071 | NCBI WGS metagenome assembly OFRG01 (sample SAMN07774222, study PRJEB24372) | wastewater metagenome | isolation source: WWTP Verbania (Effluent) | place: Italy: Verbania | collected 2015-12
GGGACTTCTGCGCCTTGCAACAGCAGGGCCAACACGTTTGTCAGATCGACTTCCGCCGCGTTTTCCGGCGTTACCGCGTCAAGCCAACCAGTCGGAGGCTCGTGCATGCGCAGCAGCACTTTGGACTCTGGCGGTGAGGCGTAAACAAACAGGGTCGACTGCAAACTGCGTGTTCCAGGCGGAATCCAGACTCGCCACTTCATCCGGTCGGTGATGCCGACGACGCCTGACATGGAAACCGTGTCGCCATCTTCTGCAAGCATGGGCGAGCCCGGAGCAAAGACGTCCTTGAACCCAACGGTTCCACGTCCAACCAAAGCTAGGTAGTCCATCGTTTCACTCTCCTTGTACCGACATGCATTGGTCGTAACGCCACGTCGACCGCTCCCAGACCCCCCAGCAGCGCTTGTTGGGCTGGCCGTTGATCAAGGTGGAGCAGTCGTAGCCCGCTGCCTTCTTGTACTCAAGGTAGCCACGGCACGACCCGGCGTAGTCGCCAGAGTTGACGCGGCGCACCATGACGCTGTTGCAAGTCGTGCCTACGCCGTATTGGTAGCCGTGGTCGCTCAGCAGGTCAAACTCGACTTGATACAGCGGCACCTTGACGCACGCTTTCAGCCTTGCGTCAGCTTTGACGGTATAGGCAAGCGTGCGCTGCAGGGCCTGCACCGGGTTTGTGCGGTCGCCAAGCTGGACAGGGCTACCGTCTGGGCGCTCTGTCATGCCGAATCCGTTTGTCGGCTTGTCGCCTTGCGTGGGAATGATCGCAACGTCCGTGTAGCCTTCGTGCACCGCCCGACCGACAAATGCCGCCGCGCTCAGCGACAAAGCAGCGATGGCGATGCGGGTTCGGTTACTTGCCATCATTGATCCTCGGCTGTGCCACGAACCGCGCAATCACCGCGCCCATCACCGCCAGGAACGACAGCAGGGCAAACACATTGCGCGGCATGGCGTCGGCAAAGAACGGGACGACAACCTCGGCAGCAGAGAACAAACCCGCGATGATCCCCAGGCGCACACTCCATGCCTTGCGCAATACCGCTTTGGCGTTTGGTATCAGCTTCATGGCCGCTTCTCAATCAGCCGGTCCAATTTGCCGTCCATCCTCTCAAGCTGCGTTCGCAGCACGGAGACCACTTCCGCCAAAGTCTTGTCCTGTCTTTCATCGCGGTCTTTTTGGGTATTGGCCTGCGCTTTCAGAATCTCCACATCCTTTTTTATGTCTGCCACTGCAACGATCACTATGCCGGCTTGCACCAACATGGCAAAGATCAGGGAGAGAGGTACTTTCTTATCGAGGTGCCAGGATTCTTTTTGTGGTGTCATGGATCAGGCTTTCGTAAATGAAACAATTTCGACCGAAGGATTCAGCGCACTCACCCGCGTGGACCGGTCCCACAGGCCAGTTGTCGGGTTGAAATACAGCATGCTCGGCAACGCCAAATAACGGCGGGTGGATGACCAGGTGGCGTCAAAGCCGCGCACGTCGGGGTCGTCTTCCACCAGGGTGCCGGTGTTGGCGTCGGTGAAGTGCACCAGGGCGTTGACGTAGACCTCGGGCTCTGCGGGCCATGGTTTGAAAACGGTCAGCTTGGGTAGCCACAATGCGCCGGCGTTGTACTCTGGCAGATCGCCTTCGACGTAGTTGTCATCAGGGATCAGCGGCCACGGCAAATCGACGTAGCGGAATGCCTGGGTGATGCAGCGCGATTGATCCCACGGGATCACCCGGAACTCGCCATAGCTGCCCACGATGCCAAGGCCAAATTCGTCGAATTCATCCGCACACTCGCAATGCTCGGAACCGCCAGGCCCAACGGTGATGATGGTTACCGGGCTGCCCTGCGCGATGGCCCTGCAAATTTCCTCACGGCCGTTGATGCTCACGGTGCCAAACGTGATGCCCAGCTCTGCCGCGTTTTTGATCGCGGCATCGCTGGGCGGTTCGTCCAGGCGGTTGGGGTCGTAGGGGCACAGGTCGTCGCGGCAAATGCCCATGTTTTGTGCGGCGCGCACCATGGCGCGCACGTCAGACCCGGTGGAGCGGCCTGCGAAGTACCACAGAAAACGTGCGGCCAGCTCGCCCGACAACCCGGCGCGGTGCATGGCCGTTTCCAGCGCGGTGGTGATGCCAAACGCCATGCAGGTTTTGGTCCACCACCCTTGCTGCTCGCGGCGCGTGCGCGACGTGCGCAGGGAGCTGCGTTTGGGGATGTGCTCGGGGATGATCTTGCGCGGGGCGGTCATCGCATGTCTTCCGGCAGATTGGCCTTGGAAACCGCGTAGAACCAGCTCTTGTAGCAATGGCTCGTTTCCAACGGGGCAAACATCCAGTCAATCACCGGCCGCGCATGCCCAAATAACTGCCCGTGAATCTCTGCCCGGTAGGCCGCGCTCGAAATTGTCTCGCCAGGCCACGCCTTGCCCAGCGTCAGCAAGACCAGCACAAAGCTGTCCAGCGACACCAAGATATTGAGAATGCGTTGGCGCAGCACGATCACAACCCCAACTTGGCGCGCTCGTCACGACCCCATTGCCGCGTGGCTTCGCAAAACGCACCGAAGGCGGCCATCTCAGCCATCTCGCCGCCGGTTGGCGTGTACATGCCAGTGGCAGCACCGACGCCGATCCGGGCGAAGTACATCTCATCGTCAATCGAGTAGCTGGCGCGAATCTGGTCAATCATGCGCTGGCCGATCAGTTGCACATGGGTGCTGGCCAGCTTAATCTGCTCGCGCAATTCGTCGGTCAGCACCACCGCTGCGACGGTCAGTTCTGGCGGCTGGTCTGGCAATGTTAGGGCGTCGGGCACGGCAACATAAGTCACGCCGTCAAGCGTGCACAACTCCGTGCAGCGGTGCTCGTCGTCCAGGCCCGCGTTGTCGGGCAGTGCCATTTGGATGATGCTGTGCGGCGTGGAAACTTTTTGGTAGGCGTAGATAGAGGTCATGGTGTTTTGCGTCCAGGTAAGTGAGCAACGGGTTAAAGGAGCAGGTGCGCATGGCGTGGCCCAGGCGCGAAATCACGCCCGGCAGCTTGTCGCGTCGAGCATCCGTGCGCAAAGCGCTAATCACGTGGGGTCGCACGAATCTGGCGCTAGCCCATGTGCGAAAACCGCAGAAGTTGGCGCCGCGCTTGACCGGGTGCAGGCTGTAGTGGCTTATCTCAAGCCCAAGTGCGGCCAGGTGCGCGCGTATAGCCAAAAGCCAGGCGGTACCCGTCGCGCGGTCTGGCGCAAGCATGATGCTGTCGTCCATATAGCGCCCATAACTCTCAACCTTGAGCGTGCGCTTGCAAAATTGGTCCAGGCTGTTGAGGTACACGTTGGCAAACGTCTGGCTCATCAGATTGCCAATGGGTACGCCCACAGGGCTGTCCCGGTGCGCAAACACGGCCAATAGACGCAACGTGTCAGGGCACTTGATGACGCGCTCCAGCAGGGCTTTGAGGGTTTCACGGTCTATGCTGTAAAAGAACTTGCGCACATCCACATGCAACACCCACGCGGTTCGAGGCGATTTGCGAATGGCGCCCTGCAGCCAGTCGGCGGCCTGGTGTGTGCCGCGGCCTACGCGGCAGGCAAAACTGGTGTCAATGTAGCGGCGCTCAAAAAGTGGTGAAACCACCGCATAAACGGCGTGCTGGACAACCAAATCCCTGAATGCGGGTGCTTCAATCAAACGCGGCTTGCGCCCATCGGTTACCCAAAAACTGTTGCAAGGGCGCGGCCTGTAGGTGCCGGTGCTTAGCTGGTGTTGCAGCAGGGCAATGTTTTCGCCTAGATTGCGGCCAAATTCAAAGCAGGCACGGTGGCTGCGCTTTTTGTCGCTGGCGCGGTGGTACGCATCCAGCAGCGCAGACTGCGTGCAGATTTTGTGATGCAGGTTGCCGGCGCGTTTCATGCAATGCCTTTATGGGCTGCAAAACCAGTGTTCGCGTTGCGGGCAACACGGCCAGCGTCGGCTACCAAAGGGTTTTGCTGCAAAACATTTCGCCGCAAGGCACGACGGGGGCTCCCTCTTTGCCAATCAGCACACGCTGCATAAGGCATGTTTGGCATAGAGTCGCAGGCAAAGCCAACGTTGTTGTTGGCATTCGTCCGGTTGTTGTTGAGATTGCGATTGCGAGACCCGGCATTGCTGCCATTGCTCCAATTGCCACGCGAGATCACACAGAGCATGTTAAGCACCCACCGCATTCACAGCCTCAAGGCCCTGAATTTCTGACCTGACCCAGCCGCCTATCATGCGGCCCAGTTCGTCCACCATTTTCAAGATCGTCAGAAACCGGTGCGAGCCCGGTGCCTTGTCGTCTTTGCGGCCAGCGCTGTAACCGAACAGGCCCAGTTCGTTGGCCAGGTGAATCATCATGCGTAATTGCTCGTGGCGCACATCAAGCTGGGTCAGGCTTGTTTTTTTAAAATATCGTTTCTGGCACTCAGTCACCAGGTTGTAAACATCTAGAAACGCCTGCCGAATGTTTTGGGTCAGGGTGTACTTATGGCAGTTTGGAAAGTGGGCCAGGTAGCCCTCAAGCTGCGCCGCAAACAATACAAGTTTGCGATGCAGCCCGGCCTCAGCGTGTATCGATGTTTTTTGTGCCATGGGGTCAGCCTTTCGTTGTCACTCAGGCCACATCACAAATACGAGGCGCAGGCAAAGCCAACGGCGTAGCTGGCATACGTCCGGCCGGTGTAGAGATAGCGAAAGCGAGACCCGGCATCGCTGCCATTGCCCCAACTGCCACGCGAGGTCACACAGAGCTGATCGCGGATGTATTGGTAGTAATAATCCGCCCCCATCGCATTCGACCCTGCGGCACTCATGCCAGCGGCTGCTGGCATGCCCAGCATAGCCAAGGCCCGGCCATTGGATGTACTCATGTCAAACACGGCGTTGCTGCCGTTGCCGTAGCGCTGCGCGTAGGTGTTGTTTGGGTACGTGGTGGCAAATGCCATCGTCACAGCGTCAAACTGCGCAGCCACTCCCGTGGCGCCCCAGTGGTCGGTTGCCAGGGTTGTGCCGCTGGTGACTGCGGCAATGTCGACCGATTCTTTGAGCGTGTAAAACGTGCCCGCTATCACCGTGCCGCCCGATGTGTATGCCGTAAATGCGGTGCCATCCACGGCGTCCAGCGTCAAGGTGTTGGCATCAACCACGGTAACGGTGTACATCTTGCCGTTGAGCTGCGTCATGCCGACAACCGAATCAATCTGCACAGGGTCACCGGTGGTGCGGCCGTGGGCGGTGACGGTCAACGCGACGGGGTTGGCCTGGGTAGCGGCGGTGATGTTTTTGCTGGTCGCAATACACGTCATGCCGGGGTTGATTTTATAGATGTTGCCCGCTACATCGGCAATGCCGCACGCCTGCCCGTTGTGTGTGGTCTTGGCCAGACTGGAGCCCGAGCCGGTGAGCGCGAAATTGGGGTAGGTGGTGGTGCCAGCGCTGGTAAAAGTGACCGCACTGCCACCGCTTTGCAGCACATCGGCCTCGCTCTTGAGGGCGTTGTTGTCGTTGCCCTTGGGGTAATTGCGCACGCCCGTGGTGTCCCACCAGGCGCAGTGGGTAGTGGCGGTGGCGGCCTGCGCATGGGCCGTGCTGATGCGGCACAAAGCGTCGGCAATAAAAATCGACTCTGGGAAAAACTTGGTGCCCCGTGTTTTGGCGGCAACGATCGCGCCGTGGTAGGCGTTGGTTGCGCCAACTGCGCTAAACCCCACCTGTGGCGTGCCCACCAAGTTAGGGCCTGAGACCATGGGCATGGCGTTGGCAATACTGCTGGCCACGCCACCGTTGTTTGAGCAGTCGTACTTGTCGCGGAAAAAACCGGGTTGCACCATGCCCGCGTTGATGAATGCACGGTGCAGGTAATAGCTGTCTGCGGCGGCGCTGGCGGCGTCTGGGTAGGCGCTTAGGGGCAGGATGCTGATGCTGTTGACGCCGTGGGCGGCATAGGTGGCGTTGGATGCGTGGCCGATGCGGAAATAGAAGGCTGGCACCCAGACGCAAATGCTGCCGTCGCTGTATTGGTAGTTGCCATAGTTCGCGCTTGAGACATCGACAAAGCCGGACAGCGGTGTCCAGCCTGTAGGCAGCGTGGGGCAGATACCGACACCAAAGCCAGCAGCGCCAGGGGTGCCGATGTCGTTGGCACGCAGCGATGGGTAAATACCCGCAAACCAGCTGAGATCAAGCTGGCCGTCAGCCCCGGTAACGGGGATTTTGCCCGCGCTGGCGGTGAGTGAAACCGTGCCGCCAGAAACAACAATGGCGCTTAGGTCGGCAGCGTGGCCTGCTGCTGCTGCGGCTTGGGCGGTGGCGATACCTGCTTGGGTGGTGGCGGTTGCTGCCTCAAGGGTGGCTGCTGCGGCCTGGGTGGTTGCCGTGGTGGCGTGGGTGCCTGCGGTGCCCGCGTTGGTCACGGCGGTGGACACGGCGGCGTTGTAGGCCGACTGGGTGGTGGTGTTCATGGTGCCGACCAGCGCTGTGAGCGTGCTTACTGCGGCACTGAGGGCGGCTACTTCGGATTCGAGGGACATTTTTTGCAGCCTCCTGGTTAGTATTCGATGACGATGACGCCTGCGCTGCCCGCGTTGCCGGTGGTGCCCCCCAGCAGCGTGGAGCCACCACCACCGCCGTAGCCGGTGCCCGCCGACCCATAGGGTGCAGGCTGAGCCAGGTGCGACGACCCGCCGACCATGTAGCGGCAGACGTCGCTACCGCCTTGGGTTGCTCCACCGCCGCGAATGTTCAGGTCACCGTTGATGCCAACACCGCCATCTGTGGAACTGCCAGCCGCGCCACTTCCACCACCGCCAAATACGGTTGTGATGCCACTGCCAGCAAATGAACTGGTGCCGCCTGCGCTACCTGCGCTCGGGGTCGTTGCGCCACCCGCGCCACCAGCGCCGATGGTGCAGGTATAGGCCACGCCCGGGGTAACGGTCAGCCACTTGATTGCGGTGCCACCACCTCCCCCGCCGCTGGTCACGTTGGTTGCGCTGTTGACGCTGCTGCCGCCGCCACCGCCCACCACCGTGACCTTTGCCCGGCGCACATTGGCCGGGCAGGTCCACGTGCCGGTGGCCGTGACCACCACAACGGCGGGCACTGGGGATGGCGTCAAAGGCGCCCAGTTGGTGCTGTCAAGGCTGGGGGGCGTAGTGCCCGCACCTGCCACGATGCGGCGATAGACCAGGTAATCATTGGGGTCGTAGACCACGCTGCCCGCGCCGGTGGTGGGGTATGTGGTGCCAGACACCCACACCAGCGCGCCGGATGCGAGGGCGCTGGCGGCGGCGGCTGTGGCTTCGTTGTGGGCGGATACGGCTTCGGCTGCGGCTAGGACTGCAGCTGCAGCGGCATCAACGCCGGTGGATGTATTCGCGGCCAACTCCGCATTGAATTCGGAGATCATGGTCGGCAGCTCACTCAAATGCGTATCCATGTCGGCATTGAATGTGCTCGGGCTGGTGATGGAATTGGGTGTCACCGAAAGCGGTGTTATGGGCATGGCTAGATTTCCTCGGCTGAAAATTGGATCAGGGCTTCTTCGCCGTCGGACGTGGTGACGTCAAACTGCTGGTGCACGCCCATGATGGTTACGGCATCGGTCCAGTCGTCATCGATATCGGTGCCGGTGTACAGCGCCGGTTCGGCATCCAACAGGTTGCGGGCATAGAGCACGCGGTTGACATACAGACTGGGCAGCAGCAATGTGCCGCTGAGCTTTGGCAGCATGGGGCGCTTGACCAGCGTGGCGTTGCCATACTTGTCGCGCGACACAGTGGAGTAGCTGACCCCCGTGTTTTTGGCAGGCTTTAGCAGCTTGCCAAGGTAGATATTGGTGCCTAACGTGAGGCCGCCAATCTTGCAATTGCCAGACGTGGCGGTCAGCGTGACGGTGACCACAATGTCTGTCACCCGGGGGATGTCAAACACCGTTTTGCTGGGGCGGGTGCTGAAGGGCTCAAAGCAGTAGGTCTCGGCGTCAAACACTTCGCGCGTGTTCAGGTCGTAAATGGCGCCACTCACCACCGCCCACCAGGTCGCGTTGGGCGCGGCGTGCCCCACGTTGTTGTCTTGCAGGCTTTGGTAGCAGGTGGTCATGCCCACCGTCATGCAATCGCCCTTGGCATAGGTCTTGGTGGCGTTGTAGGCCAGGGGGAAGATGGTGCCGCCGGCGCTGACCGATGTGGCTTTGAGCAACAGCGTGTTGCCACGCATGCCAGTGAGCCCGGCCGTGTTGATGCGCTCACCCACAGCAATGACCGCCGTCAACGGTGACGGCCCCACCGTTTGCGTGTTACGGCTCAGGTCAAACATGGCGTACCGCATGGTGGGCCCCACGTCTTGCCAGTAGTCGGTCAGCGTTTCAGGCAGAACCGGCAAGGGATTACCGGTGTTGCTCGCGGCCAGGGATTCGTAGGTGCGGTGGTTTGCAGAGCAGGTGTCGCCCAGGTTGTAGGTGGCGGCGCCGTTGTAGGCCGCCTCCGTCACGCCAATCTTGCGCCACCACAGGGGTTGCGTGCCAGGTGTGTTGCCGATGTTGCTGGCAGCCAGCGATTCATAAATCACAAAGTCCGCAGCGACCGAAACAATATCCCCCAGCCCGTAAGTGGTGCCCGCGTTGTAGGCCGATGGCGCAAACGGCTCGGCCACCGTGGAGCTGGTGAGCTTGGCCGTGGTGACCAGCACCGGCAGGGTCGCCCTCATGTTGCTGGCACTCCTGCGGCACGGGTCTGGACCGAGAAACCGCCCAAACACACCTGCTCAAGTAGGCCTACATGCCGCTGCGATGCGGAGGCGGTCTCGCCAGTATTGGCGGCGGTGGTGATGGCGGCAGACACCATGGCATCAAGGCGGGCCGTGAGCGTGGCATTGCTGCCGACCAGCTGGGCCAGCAGGGTGTTGCCTTCTTCGCGGGCGCTGCGCTCCACGTCCACATAGTTGGCCGGGGTAATGGTCTCGCCCTTGTGCGCCTGGATCAGCATGTCGCGCGCCAGGTAGTTGGTGCCCTTGTCAAACTGCGGCAGGCCTACGCTGGCCTTGCGGATTTCTTCCAGCATGGCGGTGGTGGCGCCCAGCTCGTAGGCGCGCTGGGTGGCGGCCAGGCTGCCATTGGCGGCGGCGTAATCGTTCAGGCCTGCGGCCACATCACGCGCCCAGAACAGGCTGGTGCCGTCGGCACCGTCCTTGCGGATCAGGCCGTTGCCGAGCATGCTTAGGCCACTCTGGGCCGTGGTGGTCGTGGCTGTGGCGGTATTGGCAGCGGCCAGCGCGGTGGCAGCGTTTGCCGCCAGCGTGACCAGGATGGCCTGAGCCGCAGTGGCCGACGCAGTGGCAATGGCCGCAGCAGCAGCAGCGGCGGCCATGGTCTCGTCGTAAAAGGTCTTGAGCGCGTCGCCTTCTGGCAGGCCCTTGATGGCTTCCAGATACTTCTCGGCCAGCGTCTTCTCAGTAGCGGTCAGGCTGGCCTGCATGGCAATGGCCAACACCCGGGCGTCTTGCTCGGCTTTGGTGGCTTTGGCCAGTTCGTCGTATGCGGACTTGATGGGGTCGGTGGCCTTCTGCATTTCCACCGGCAAGGTTGTAAGCTGCTGTTTGCCAGCGGCAATGCCCTCTTGCAGGATGGCGCGGGCAAAGGCCTCGTCGCGCCGAAAGTCTTCACGCGTGGCGCTGGCTTCGGCGCTGAGCGTGGTGAAGGCTTTGACGGCGGCGGGCAGTTGGCCCCAGGCGGCGGTGTCGCCCCCACGGGCGCGGGTGGCAAGGCCTTGCAGGTTGCCCAGGGCGACGGCGCGGCTATCGGTCACATTGCGCCCGCCATTCATCCCGTTGATCACATCTTCAAACGATGCAATGGTGCTGTGCAGCACATTGGCCACGCCAAGCTGCGCAGCGGTCACCCGCTGCTGCGCGGCAATGTAGGCGGTGGTGGCCTCGTTGCGCAGGGCGGCAACGGTCTGCTGGGCCTGCAGCAGGGCATCTGCCTTGGCTTTGTTGATGGCGTCCAGGCGGGCGCCCTCGGCACTCCAGGCGGCTTGCAGCTCGCGTTGGGCGTCGGTCTGGTCCACCAGGGCCACAGTGGCTTCTTTGGTGGCCTCGGTCACGCTGGCAAAGGCGCCTTGTACGCTCAGGAGCGCGGCATAGGTCTTTTGCCCGGCTTCAGTCTCCAGATCCTTCACGCCCTGCACCAGGGCCTTGAAGGTCTCGCGCGTGGTGGCGGCCACGTCGGCCGCGGTGAGCTGCGCACCGGCTGCGTTGAGTGTGTCCACAATGGTGGCAATGGTCTGGGCGCGCTTTTCTTCTTCGCTCAAAAAGTTGCTGTTGAAGCCTGCCAGGTTGGCGCTGAGGTTGGCAATGCCACCGCTGAACTGGATCAACCCGTCCAGCGCGGACTTGCTCAGGCCCTTGACGTTCATGGCCTCCAGCTGGTCGTGAATGGCTTTGAGGCCCTGGGCGTAGGTCAACGCGGTGTTGATCTGCTCTTGCGTGGCGGTGGTGGCGGTGATGCCGTCGAATACCCCGCTCAGGAAGGTGGGCAGCTCGGAGCCTTGCAGGGCAGCGAAGACGGCGCGGGCGGCTTCTAGCTTGAGGGCTTCGTCGGTGGCTTTGAGCTCGCCGGTGGAATAGCTTGCACTGCCAACGCCCACTTGCACACCAAACTTGCCGCCGTCGCTGTTGTTGGCGGCGTAGGCAAACGAACCACCAGGGTTGGTTGCGCCGAGCGACTTTGTGAGGTTGGTGTACGCGTCTTTGATGCCTTGCACATACGCATCCGCCTCGGTCGAGGCGAAGTTGTTGCTGAGCACACTTTTGCCGGTAGTGGCGCCCGTGCCGTCAAAGGCCATGACTGATGAGCCGGTGCTCTTGACGTATTCGCCCTTCTCAAACAGCTTGGCCAACACCGCCACGCCTGCAGCGATGGGCAGCATGGCCCCGGCCAGCATGCTGGCACCGGCGGCAAACCCGCCTTCAAGCGCCATCAACGACGTGGCCGCACTGACCGATCCGCCCAGCGTGGTGGCGCCAGTCAACCAGCCAGCACCGCCAGCCATGGCACCGGTCATGCCACCAGCGCCAAAGATACCCGCAGCCGACCCAGCGGACGACAGCAGCGAACTGGCGCCGCCCGTCATGCCAGGCATGGCTGCCCCGGCCACGTTGGAGCCGGACACACTGGCGGAAATGTCAAAAATCCACCGCTTCACCGTCATCTGGTACAGCAGATCAAGCAGCGTGGCCTTGAGGGTGTCGCGCAGTTTGGTAAATGCGTCCTGCCCGCCATCAAAGATGTTGGTGAACGTGGTGTGCGCAGCCTGCTCAATCGACACCCACATGGCCTTCTGCGCGTCCAGCGCTTCGGTGTCGGCCAGGATGCCGATCAGCTTCTTCTGGTTGTCGATCTGGATCTGCAGGGCCTGGTAGCCCTCAGACCAGGCGTGCAACTTGGCTTGCTCGCCCTGCAAGGTGAGCAGCGTGATTTGGGCGATCTGCGATTTGTTCAGGCCGTACTGGTCAAACACGGCCTGCGCGGCCTTCACTTCGTCGTTGGAGCCCTTGACGGCGGCGTTGTAGGACTCTTGCTGTTTGAGCAGGTAGTCGGCAATGCCTTCGTCTTCTTTTTGGCGCAACGCAGAGCGCGCGGCCATGATGTCCTGCAGGTATTTTTCCTCGGCTTCGTGGGCTTTTTTGAGGGCTGGTTGCTGATCCAGTAGCACCTTTTGTGCCTTGATCAGGCTCGCAAGCTCCAGACCGCCCTTGTCATAAGCCAGGTTCAGACTGTCCCACTTCTTCAGGAAGTCGGGCGACAGGCCCAGGTCTTGTTGCAGCAGGCCGTTGGCGAGTTCTTTGGCGGCGTCTATAAGGGCTTTGGCTTTCTTTGCAGCGGCGTCGGCGTCGCCCCCGCCCAAGGCGCCCATCAGCGCTTTGTAGTCAGCCATCGGGTCAGCCTTTGACTTGCCACCAGCCGCAGGGGCGGCGCTACCGTTGCGCTCGTCTTCGAGCATCTTGCGGTAGTTGTCGTGCGTGGCCATCTCGGCTTTGCGCAGGGCAAGCGCCTTTTCAAGCCGCACCACGCGTTCTGCATCGCCATCGGCACGGGCCTTGGTCAGCGCGTTCTCTGCCGCCAACACCAGGTCAAGCGCTTTGACGGTCTCCACGTTGGCTTTGTACATCTCATCGCCATGAAACCGTGCTTGCATGGCAGCCCAAACGCCACTGAGAATTCCGCCTTCCTTGGCGGCGTCGGCAAAGGCTTTTGTTACCACAACCAGAGTTGGCAACAAGTCATTGAGCATGGTCATGCCAGCAACTTTGCTGTGCATGGCCATTTCGGCCATGTTGTCGTTGTAGGCGTCGGCCAGGGGCGCCATGATGCTCATTTGCTCCGCGTACTTGGCAGACTTTTCAGCAGCCAAATCCAGACCGGCAGAACCCAAGTTCAATGTGGGGATCAGATCCATGCCCGCCTTGTTGAACAGTTTGGTAGCGAGCGCGCTCTTTTCCATGCCGTCTGGCATCTTGGCGATCACATCGGCCACCTGGCGGAAGGCACCATCGACCGTTGTGGCAGTGATGCCGGCCTTGCGCAGGGCTGCGCCGTGCTCCACCATGTTGCCGGACAGGGCCTTCATTCCCTTCGCCAGGGACTCCATGCTGGCCCCAGACTGGCTGGTGGCCAGTTCATAGGCAGCCAGGTCTTTGACCGCGATGCCCACGCGCTGCGAAAGGTCGTTCATGGCGTCGGCTGCGTCAATGGCGCGCGTGGCATAGGCCGCCAGCGCGGCAACCGACAGGCCAGCACCGAGCGCGCCCAGCGCGGTTTGGGCCGCACCCACAGAGCGCTCGATCGCACCCATGGCTCCGCCCACGGAGCGCTTGGCATCGTCCATATCCTTCTGCAGGCGGGCCATGTTGGCGAGCAACTGGATTTCAAGTGTGCCGGCTAGCATGATGGTGTGTACTTCCTAAAGTTTTGCCAGGCCCCGCAGGGCGTTTTTCATATCGATGTCGTTCACCAACTGGTCCATAACCAGGCCCTCTGCCTGCCATGGCGCGGGGTGGCCGCGCTTGGTGGCCTTGTGGGCCTCGCCGAGGTAGTCCATGGAGAGGCGGCGCAGGGTGCGGGCCTCCCACGCGTTCAGTCGTATGCCGGTGTTGCCCATCCAGGCGGCAAGGTCGACGTGGGAGATAGCCCCCTCGCCTGCCCCTGCCGGTGCCGTGGGGCCAATTTCAAACAGGTGGTCGACCAGGTAGTGCGCATCACACGGCGGCATGGGCGGGTGGTGTTCGCCATTGGCCTGCAGCTGCTCGCGCCTTGATGGCACCGGTTTTTTTGTTTTGTCGCTCTCGGGTCTTTCGGGTCGGGCGTTGAGCCAGGCCACCTGTCTGACGTACAGGCTCAGTTCATCACTGAGCGCGGTTAAAAATTTGCCCAGTCGTCCTTGAAGCGGGCAACCTGAGCGGTGATGTAGCCGAGCTTGGGATTGCTGTACAGGTCGATAGGAGACAGCGGCAAGTTTTCAATGCTGCGGGTGACGGCGGCCAGGTTGGTGGCGCTGCGCTTGATGCGGTCGTCAATGGACTCGGGGATCGGCTTGCCACGGGCGGCGGCAAAGGCGGCGGCCTGGCTGGCCTGCTCTTGCTTGTGCTGGGCGCTCAGGCTCTCACGCGAGCCGGGGCCAAACACTTCGATGCGGACCAGCTGGCCGTTGAGCTTGAGCGGTCCGTCGCCTTTTTTGTTTTGCACTTCAAGGAAGGCAGTGTCTGAGGCTTCGAAGTCCGCCAGATTGAACGGGGCGGGAACAGCAAATTGATTTGAGTTGTCCATGAAGAATTTTCCTTAGCGAGTGGGTTGCAAAAAATAGCCCGTGCCCAGCCCGCGCGCCCTCGCTAAAGAGGGCGACACGAGCCGGGTCGGTGCAGGGGTGGCACGGGGTGCCGGGTTAGGTGGCGGCTACAACCACAGGTGCGCGGCAGATGGCCACGGCTGCGGTGCGGGCCATGGCTGCGCCTTCTGCGCCCTCAGACAACTCCCAGGCGTGCACCAGCACGTCCAGGTAGTGCACCTCGCTATCGGCGTAGGTGATCTTGAGGCTGTAGTGGTTGGACGATGCTTCTGCGGCCTTGAGGATCACTTGCCCAGCGTCTGCAGGCACGTCTGCCATCATCAGGTCGCCACCGCCGTAGTCGGCTGCGCCTTTGATCTTGGCAATGCCTTCGCTGATCATGGGGAAGTTGGTGACCGCGCGGCGGCTGCCGTAGGTGGGGAACTTGGCCATCTTGCCGATGGACGTGTACGTGATGGTGGTGGCCGCGTAGCCTGCGGCGTCGTAAGTTGCGGGCAAACCTGCGCTGATTGCATAGGTCGCACTGGTGTGCGTTGCCACGTCGGTGTGTGCTGTCATGGTGAATTTCCTTTCGGGACATAAAAAAACCCGCCAAGCGGGATGCGGGGCGGGCGGGCTTTTCGCTATTCGCGAAACCGGGGATGACTACTCGGTGTACTTGACGATGTAGTCCTGTGTTTGCATGTAAATATTGGCTTCATAGTCACCAAAATCGGGGCCGTCGGGCTCTCTCAAGATGGTCTCTACCGCTACGCCGTTGACGGTGCCGCGCGTGCGGGGCACAGCGGCGCGCACCAGGGCCAGCACGGCTTTTTGCTGCACGTAGGTGGCGGCCATGATGGTGACCTGCACCCGGGCGGTAACTGCCCTGCCCTGCTCTGAAATCAGGCTGTTGGTGGTGCCCGACACATGGGTCACCGCAATGGCTGGCAAGGCTGTGCCCTGGGGCAGCGGCCCGGCCGCAATGCGGGTGGCGGGTACGACCGCAATCAGGCCAGCACTGTTGGCCAGCAGGTAGCGGACGGCTTTGACGTCTGACATTTACTTAGGCGCTTTGTGGCGCGGTTTGACCTGGGGGAAGGAGGCAGGGTCCACCGCCTCACTGGCGGCTGCTGCAGCAACCTGGCCACGGCGCAATGCGCGGGTGCCGGGGAACTGCTCTGGCGTGTCAACCCGCTCCACCACAATGCCAGCGGCTTGCAGCTCTGCGGTGATCTGCGCCAGGCCTTGCACCAGGCCGGTGAAGCCGGTGTGGGCGTGGACTTCTTCGTACCGCTCAGGGTCGAACCCCAGCAAAATGATCTTGGCCGCGCCCAGGCGCTGCGCAATGCGAATGGCGGCCAGGGCGTTGTTGCGAATCTCTTGCGTGTGGCCCTCGCCCATGACCACGGTCTCATACATCATGCCGGGGTACAGGGCGTCAATGTCGCATTCCACGCCGCAGATGCGCAGGCCCTTGAAGCCAACGTTTTCCGCCTCTTCCCAAAACGGGTGGTGCGGGTCCAGCGCCACAAAGGCGTCAGCCCAGGGCGCGAACTTGACGGCACGGTTGACGGCAATGGTCTTGTGCCCGCGTGCGGTTTCGGCCAGCTCGGCGGTCATATCGGGGCCTGCGCCCAGGATGGCCACTGTAAGGCCGGTCCAGATCGGGGCGATTGTCCAGGGTGTTGTCATGGTGTTGCTTGCCTCGGTTATCGGTCTGAAATTTCAAGGTCGGGCGCGTTCAGGCCTTGTTTGGTCAGGCGCTTGCGCACCCGCTCACCCACGGCCTGCAGGGCGGCATTGGCCTTGGTATCCAGCGCAGGGCGCAGGAACGGTTTGGCACGCATGCCCGGGTGCTTGACGGACTTGCCAAAGAAGCCGCCAAACGAAAGCGCGCCCTTGCCTTTGGCTTTGATGACGTGGGCCACCGCGCCGGTAAATTCGATGATGTGGCCGTACCAGGCTTTCTTGTTGCCAACCTTGACCGCAGCCGTGACCACGCCGCGCCGGTTGCTGGTGCTAACGCGCACGCTGGCCCGCAGGTCACCACTGGCCACAGGTATGTTTTGCTTGACCTCGGCAGCAATGACGTTTGCACCCTGACGCATGGCGGCGCGCATGATGTTGGCCTCCATCTTGGCGGGCAACTGGTCCAGAAAGGCCTGCAGCTCGGCACCGCCCTTGATGTGCTTGTAGTCGGTCATGTGGTGGAGTACTTCGTAACCACAAATTCAAGGCCTTCACGGTGGCCCAGCTCCACCGGGCCTGCAATGATCTGGCAAACCTGATCGGTGGCGCGGTGCAGGGTGACGCGCATGTCAGACGTCACGTCCGACCGATAGCGGCAGCGAATGCGGGTTGGCTGTGTGGCCATGCGGATGCCGTTGGCAACGGATTCGGACTTGCTGGGCAACACGTCTTGCACGTTGCAGGCCGCGCGGTCGACCAGCGTGGTCCAGGTGACCACTTCGGTGCCATAGGCGGCGTCTTGGGTGGTCGATTTGTACGAGATCGTGATGCGGCCGTTGAGCTTGCCGATGTTCATGTCAGCCCTTGCTCCAGATCTTGACGCTGCCCAGCAGGGCCTTGGCGGCTTGCGGCTGAATGTCGTCGGTAGACATGCCCTCGCCCCGGTTTTGTTCCAGCCAGCCGACCATCAATAGGATGGCGGCTTTGACGGCCTTGGGCGCGGTGGTGTAGCCGGCAACAAAGCGCACGCGCACGGCATCGGGCACATCCCGCGTGCTTGGCCAGGTGTTGCCAAAAGTGGGCGCCAGGCGGCGGGAGTCGCCATACAGGCTGAGCGCGTAGGCGCTGCCGGCAAGGGTCTGCTCTGCGCCGGCCAGGTCGGTGTATTTGACGCTGGTGATGCTGGCGACTGGTGGCATGGGGAGCTCGATCACACTGCTGCAGTCGTCTGCATCAGGGAACTCGTCCAACGCCAGCTCCAGTGTCTGCGTGGCCAGGGCCCGGCCGGTGAACTGTTCGGCCATCTCGCGCGCGGCGGTGATCCAGGCGGTGATCAGCGCGTCTTCTGCAGCGTCGTCATCGTAAACCTTAAGGTGCAGGCGCGCCTCTGCCAGGGTGACGGGCTCGGTCTCTACGGGGGTGACGACTTTGAAGGACATGGTGCTCAGCTTTGGCCGGACTCAACCAGGGCGTTGGGGTGGCGGGTGTGGTCGTAGGCCGCCTCGATCTCTTCGGCCGTGGGCAACTGCTCACGCACCGTGCGGCACACCTCAAACACACCGTTGGTGCGCTTGAACTCCAGGTTCAGGGTGTCGTAGCCATAGAAGCGCTGCGGCTGGTCGTTCATCGCGTCCATCAGGCTGGTGGTTTTGGGCAGCGACAGCTCCACACCACGTGCTGCCGCAATGCCGAGCCAGAATTCCACGCAGGCCCGACCCTTTTCGGCGTCGTGGGCGTCGGGGTAGGTGAAGTCCATGCCAAAGCAGGTGATCTTCGTGGCACCCACGTGGAGGGCGTAGGCCACGGCATAGGCGGCGGTGCTGTTGAAGTAGCCCATTGGGTGGGCGCTCAGCACTTCATACAGCGGGAATTCGACCAGGCCGGGGTAATCCGCATGGGCGCGGCTGGTGATGATGGGGCCAGGGTGGGTCTTCATCCACTTGAGCATCTGCGCAATGTTGGATTCGGGCTTGGCAGCGGCGCGGATTTCTTGAATACGCACATCGTCCATGTGGAAAATACGGTCGCAGGCGAACACATCGCCCAGGGCATTGATGCCCCACACTTCATCGCAAAACGCGCGGCGACCCCCGCAGCGTTTGGCCAGCTCCAGGAACTGGCGAACGCTGGGGCCGAGGCCGAGGATTGCGATGTGCATACGTCTGTACTTTCCAAATGGGGATGAAAAAAGGGCGCCGGGTTGGGGCGCCCTTTTGGCTGGCTTGCGCCAGGTCGATCAGGGGTTGCTGATGGGTGCCAGCGACGGGCTGAACAGCAAGGCCGTGGCCGAGACGCAGCCCACCGAAGTAACGCCGGTTTGCACGGCGCTGAGTTGCACATAACGCTTTGTGCCCTTGTAGCCCAGGCGCTTGCTCACCTCTTTGGTGGTGCCGGCGGTGCGTGGTGTGGCGGCCAGCAGGCTGGCCAGCGCTTCGGTGCCCAGCAAGTCAGCGTCAGCCACGCTGGTCAGGGTGCCGGTGACGTCGCCCTCTTTGCACACCAGCGTGACAACGGTACCGGTGGTGGTGACCGAACCGTAGCTGACCAGGAACTCAACACCGCCGTAGCCCTGGCGGTCGATGATGTTGCCGGTCTTGGTGGCGTTGGCGCCGATGGCGGCGGGGATGATGGCCAACGCCTGCTTGACGTTGGCGTGAAGATCGTTCGATTTCATGATTTGTTTCCTTTCGAGGTGTTCAGTTGCCCCCGGGCGAGGTGCCCAGGGGCTGTTTCATCAGGCGGAGAACTTGAGGAACTTGACGGCCTCGAAGTTGATCGCACCACCGCCCGTGCGCTTGGTGCTGTAGAACACCACGTAAGGCTTGGCGGTGTAGGGGTCGCGCAGGGTGCGAACACCCATGCGGTCCACAATGGTGTAAGCCTCGGCAAAGTCACCAAACGCCAGCGACAGCGAATTGGCAGCAATGGCGGGCACATACTGATCCACACGCACGGGGTAACCCAGCAAGCGATCAGGCACGCCCATCTGCAGGCTTGGCTCCCACAGGTAGCGGTCGCTGGTGGCTTCCTTCATCTTGCGGACCTTGGTGCGCACCTCACGGCGCATCATCCAGGCAGCACGCTGCAGGTACTGGTCTTTGAACGCACCCAGCAGGTCTTGCAGCGGATCGGCCTTGGTGGTGTGGAAGTCGGCACTGGCGCCAGTGACCACGTGCTCAAACTGGCCCCAAGCGCGGGTGTCGTCACCCGTGGCCGCCGTGGTGTAGCTGAACAGCCCACGCGGCTGGCCAACGCCGGTACCGGTCATGAAGCCGGCGCCTTCGACACGGGCAAACTTGTCGGCAACCTTGCCGGCCAGCCAGGCTTCGACATCGGTGGCTGAGTCGTCCAGAATCTTCTGCGATGCCTTGGGCATGGCATACATCTCGTGCGCCTGGATTTCGTATTTGCCGATCTGGGGCGTGGTGGTGTCCGAGCGCGTGCCCAGTTCAGAGACCCAGCCGGCGTCGGCTTCGTTGTTGTCAACCAGGCCTTCGAGCTTGTCGGTGCTGAGCGGCACAACGGTGGCCATCTGGCGCATGGTGCACTGTTCGTAGAGCTTGGTCACCATGCGGCCGACGGTGGAGTGCGGCAGCATGTAGCCGCCATCGGGGTCAGAGCCCGCTTGCATGGCCTTGCGTTCGTCGCTGGACAGGTTGTCCAGGGGCACACCAGCGACCAGTTTGAAGAAGGCGCTCTTGTACTCGGTATAGGCCTTCGCATCCAGGTCAGCGGGGGCGGGTTTGCCCTTGCCTTGGAAGTCGGCGCGCATCATCAGGTTGAAGCTCTTGACTTCGGATGCAAGGTCGGCAGCGGACTTGATCTCGCCATCGGTCTGAGGGCGGTTGGTCTTCTTCTGGATGTCTTCAATGACGGTTTTCAGTTCGTCATACTTGTCCAGCTCGGCGCTCAACTTGGCGACCTTGGCCTCCAGATCACCAACGGCTTTACCGTCGGCTTTGGCCTTCATCAGTTCATCGTTCGCTTTCTTGAAGTCATCGAAGGCTTTGCCCTGCCCTTCCAGCACGGTCTTGATTTCCAGCAGGCTGACCTCGCCGGACATGGCGAACGGCATTGCACCGGCCGCGCTGAGGGTTGCCAACATGTCAGCAGACATGAAGTCGGTGACCGGATACCCGGCAAAAGCAGCGCCGCAAGCGAGCGCCATGACAGCCACAAAGGCAAGGGTGAGAGATTTTCGTTTCAACATGTGATTTCCTTTCGGGAATGAAAAAGCCGCTCAAAGGCGGCCACGGTTCGGGGATGCGCTGGGTCAGAAGACGGCGCGGGCTTTCAGTGCTGCACGCACATCGACTGCAGCGGTTTCGCGCTCCCCGGAATCACTCCGGCTGATGACGCTCTTGACGCGGGACACCATCGCTAGTGCCTCGCTCTTCGACATGCCACAGACATCACGCAAGTGGCGTTCGATTTCGGACAGGCTGTCAAGCTCTTCAATAGTCTTGACACCTGAGACGCGGGATGCGTCATTCATGGGAAAGGTGACCAGGCTGAGTTCAACCAGGTCCAGCTTTTTCAGGGTGCGCACGCCGGTCACCCGGTCGTAGCTGTCATCGCGTGAACGGTAGCCGATGGACATGCCAGACAGCGCGCCCATCTTCATTAACTCGTAGGCCTCGGCACCGCGTGCGGTCTTGAGTGCCAGCTGGCCTTTGACTTTGAGGCCTACGGCGTCTTCTTCCATCGTGGTGTAGACACCAATGGGCTCGGCCTGGCGGTGTTGCCACAGCATGGCAGGCATACGGCCGGCGGCTTTTTGGGCGGACAGTGTTTCCGTGAATGCACCAGGCACCACAATGTCTCCGCCCTGGTCTTCGATGTTGAAGACGGAGCCGTAGCCTTCAAAGACTCCGGTGTCGCCGCTGGCCTTCAGTTCACACCGAAAGTCGAGTGTTTTGGTTGTCATGGTGTACTTTCAAACGGGGGCGGGAGGGTTGGGCTTGCCGCTACCAGGTGGCAGCTTTCCGGCATCGCCGCCCATGGGGTTTTGGTCTTCCAGGGCGCGCACTTCGTCGGGCGTCATCCAAGCCGGGTGGCCACCGGAGCCAAGGGCTTTGGCGTAGTAGTCGGCCCGCGCTGCGGACGATCCGCGCAGCAGACCAGCAGCGATGAACTTGAAATACAGGCCCTGGGCGCGTTCTTTCTTGGTGAGCAGGTGCACATCGGCAGACTGCTCAATGCGGGCGTACCACGGCGCCAGGGTGTGCCTGACGTGGGCTTCAAAGAAGGCCTCGGCAGACGCGAATGTGGTGGTTTTGTCGCTGTGAAACGCCATCACCGGGAATACACCCACAAAGCGACACACTTCCTCGATCTGGTGTTTGCGGGTTTCGAGGTGCTGGGAGTCAACACCGGTCATGGCGGTGGCGAGCCACTTGGCGCCACGGTCCAAAATCATGGGCGTTCCAGCGTTTTCAGCGCCTGCAAACTCTTTGTCGATCCAGGCTTTCAGGTCCTTGTATTTGCCAGCATCCAGCGCGCCTTCGACGGAGTATGTGCCCGACGTTTGAACACCCTTGGCGTGCAGTTTCGCGTGCGATTCCTCTGTTGCAATCGACAGGCCAAGGGCCTCGCGCGCCATGGTCAGCACCTGCAGGCCGCCCAAACCGTCCCACGAAGGGCCACGCACATGCCAAATGGCCTCCGCGGGGAACTGCTGGACACCCCCGCTCTTGCCGGTAACTTCGTAATAGATGCTGTAATCCGGGCGCTGCACTTTCTTGACGCGGCCAGGATTGAGCAGGATCAGCTCGGTAATCTTGCCGCCCATCACCTTGTTTTTAAAGGCATAGGCATCGCCCAAAGCAGCGTGCAATACCAGCGTTTCTCTAAATTCGAACGAGGTGGTCCAGTCGTTAGGCTGGCTGGTTACTAGGTCATACAGCGAGTGATCGCGGGCCGGGTTGATCTTGGTCAGGCCGTTTTCTTGTGTCTCGCGGAACAACTTGAACGGCACCTGGGCGCAGCCCTGCGACAACACCTTGAGGCAGGCAAACAGCGTGGCCACTTTCAGGGCGTTTTCGAGGTTGACGGTAGGGCCTGCCTTGGAGGACAGGCCTGCACGCAACATGTCAGCCCAGATGGCAAGCGGGTCGCTCTTGCGTTCAATGGAGCGCGTCAGAAACCCCATCAGATGCCACCCCGCGCGGCCATGTAGCCAGCCACCAGAGTGAACACGCCACCGACGATCCACCCGGCAGGGGCGTACACCATGCCAGCGCCCGCTGAAACCGCGCCCGCGCCGGCCACCATCAACGCGTCAGGCAACCAGGCGGCGGCGACGTTGCGCGCCAACCGCAGCTTGTCCTTGTTGATCATGTCGATGTTTCCCAAAATGATTTTTCCGTTTTGACGGTGGCCAGTGCCCGACCCAGCGCCATCAGCATGGCCATGGGGCCGTCGATCTTGTTCTCTGCCCGCTCTTTGGTGGGGGATCGCAGCTCGTTGAACTTGCTGATCTTGACCACCAGGTTGCTGACCATCCACGTCATGACTGGGTTGCCGTCGAATTTCAGTTTTTTCTCAAGCACCAGGTTCTCAACCTGTATCAGCGGGGGCGTAAAGAACAGCGCGCGCTGGGCAATTTCCACCAGCGGCAGGCCTTCTTCGATCAATTTGCCCGCGAAATACATGCTCAGCGCAGGGTCAAATGCGATCTCTTGCACATCAAATTGCTTGCAGTAGCTGCGCAGATCCTCCGCCAGCACATCAAAATCCGTGATGTCGCCGTCGGTCACCTCCACGTAGCCGGACCGCGCCCACCCACTCAGGTGCGCGTTGCCGCTTTCCTGCACCGCCAGCTCATTGAGGTACAGACGTATGCACACATGCCATTCGTCACCACGCTGGAACACCAGGCACAGGGCCGCAAAGTCTTTTTTCTGCGCCAGGTCCAAGCCCATCCAGCAGGGTTCACCCGCGTAGTCACTGAGCTGCATTTCTGGCATGGCGCAGCGCTCCCAGGCCCGCATGTCCATCCATGGGCTCTCGCCGTTGACCCAGACGTTGAGGCGCTTGGTCAAAAAATTGTTGAGGGCGCTGGGCATGGCAGCGGCCTTGCGCGCTGCGGCCTCCATGTCGTCCTGCAGGACCGATACGCCCCAGTTGGGGTTCGCTTTGGCCCAGGTGGTCGGGTCAAAGGGGTCGTCCTTGTCGTCAATGCTGTAGATGATGCCGAACATGGTGGCGTCATCAATCACCCGGTCCAGCACCTTGGTGATGTGGGTGCGCCGCTCGTAGCAAATGCCACTGCGATCAGTGCCGGCGGTGGTGATCAGCCAGAGCAGGGACTGCTCTCGGGCACCACGGGCCGTGTCGATCACATCGTACAGGTCGCGTTTCTTGTGCGCATGCAGCTCGTCGATCACGGCGCAGTGCACATTCAGCCCGTCCTGCGTGCTGGCTTCAGCGGCCAGCGGTGAGAACTTGCTGGACGTGTGGGCAACCGTGATGCTGTGCGTCAGGATCGCCACGCCCAGGTAGGTGCGCATGTCGGGCGTGCGCTCGGCCATGCCCTTGGCATCATCAAACACGATGCGTGCCTGGTCACGGGTGGTGGCCGCGCTGTACACCTCGGCGCCCTGCTCTCCATCGGCCGACAGCATGTAGAGGCCAATGCCTGCGGACACCAGGCTCTTACCATTTTTGCGCGGCACCTCTATGTAGGCTTCGCGGAATCGGCGCAAACCGGTTTCACGGTGCACCCAGCCAAACACGGTCGTGATGATGAAGCACTGCCACGGGTCCAGCACCAGCAACTTGCCTTGCCGTGCCCACTTGCCCTTGATGTGCGGCAGCAGCTCCAGGAAGGCGCAGATGCGGGCCGCGCGTTCTTCGTCAAACACCCAGGGCCATTGCTCACTGGGCTCGCGCGCCAGATCCTCCACCTGGCGGTCAACGGCCAAGCGCGTCCACTTGCAGGTGGGTATTTCACCCGCCTGCACCTGCTGCGCATACCGCTGCGCAGCCTCAACAAACCGGTTCATTGCACCAGTTGGGGCCGATTGGCGAACTGGGCGAAGCCTTGCGGGGCGCTGGTTGGCGCCGGATCAATGCCAGGGAGTGTCGGCTGCACGTAGTTGGACGCCTGGACACGGCCCCGCGCCGCAGGGCTCAAGCCGAAGTGCATCAGGTAGCGGTTCACCTGTTCGCGGTGCGACTTGATCAGCTGCACAATCACGCTTTGCTGGGCGTAGCCGCTGGGCGTCAAGCTGTAACTGGCGGCGTAAACGGCATCGGCGTATTCCATGCCAGGCAGAACTTCACCATCTTTCCCGGTGCCGCCGTCAATCAAACGATTCACGATGCCGTTGAAGGCGGTCTCCAGCTCGGACAGCCGACCAACGGCCTGGCAGTAGAGCGCCAGTGCGGCACGGTCGAGGCCGCTGATCAAACCCAGTTCTTCCAGGAAGGGCGTGATGCGCTTCCATTCCTTGCGTGCCTCGTTGCCCAGGTGCCTGGGCGCACTCGGGATCTCAACTTGCGGATTGATGCCCTCGGCCAGATTGAGCGCCCGTTTTCCGGGGTTTCCTTCCAAGGCCCGCAGCGCGGCAGGCTTCGGCAGCGGTCCGCGTGATCCTGTCATGGTGAAATTTCCTTGTCGATTGAATGGCCCGGCACTTTGACCGAACCCAGCGCAGGGGGTACCCCTCCCCCCAAAACCTGCGCGCGCAAAAATAGTGG
>OFRG01000235.1_pt1 | contig 23601 bp, 43 predicted proteins | sample 1543071 | NCBI WGS metagenome assembly OFRG01 (sample SAMN07774222, study PRJEB24372) | wastewater metagenome | isolation source: WWTP Verbania (Effluent) | place: Italy: Verbania | collected 2015-12
CCTGTAGACAAGCAACGCTTCCAAGCCGCTTATCGCATGTTCCGTGAGGGAAATGTTGAGCAGGTTGTTGGTACGCCATTGACGGAGGTTCCGTGGATTAGTTCTGCCATGCGCGAAGAATTGCAGTATTCCAAAGTTCGCACCGTTGAGCAGTTGGCAGAATTAAACGATCAGGCTTGTGGCCGTATGCCAGGCATGTACGACATGAAACGTAAAGCTGCTGCATGGTTGAAGAAATCCAATGATGCCGCTCCTTTCGCTGCATTACACAAAGAAAATGAAGACTTAAAAGCTAGACTTGAGGCACTGGAATCCAGTATGGCAACTAAAGAGCCAAAAGCTAAAAAGGCAGCTATTGAGTAATGCAAAACAGTTAGGGGGTTATGCCCCGCTGTCTGACTGGCCGCACTCCAGCGGACAGATTTTAAGGGGCTTGGCATGGCATCATATTCAACGGCCACAGAAATAGTAAACACAGCTCTGCAAGAGTTAGGGATGGGTGTTGTCAATCTGAATGCTGCTGCCGCTGATGCTACCGGCTATCAAATGCTTGGGTTGCTCAATGCGCTAGGCGATGAGTTGGTACGGGCGAATGATTGGCAGTTGCTAGAAAGAACCATGACCTTTGTTGGTGACGGCGTTGAGGAAACATTCGCATTGCCTAAGGATTTTGGTCGGCAAGTCAATCAGACAGAATGGGCGGCTAGTGATAACAGGCCGTTGCAGGGGCCTGTTAGTCCTCAGGTTTGGTCATGGAATAAATACGGCATTGTATCGGCTGGCATATATTATCAATATCGCATAGTAGGTGGGAGCTACAGTATTTTTCCTGTTCCTGCTGCTGGAACCGAGTTTGCGCTTTATTACATCACGCAAAATTGGGTATTAGGATCACCGGGCTTACCTTTGGGTACGGATAAAATTACGTTACCCGATCAGATACCACTGTTTGACAGACGGCTGATGATTGCGGGATTGAAGCTAAAATACTGGACTGCAAAAGGGCTTGATACAACAAGCCTCAAGGCAGAATTTGATTACATGCTGGCAAATGAAAAAGCCGCCACTACGGGCGCTCCAGTGATTAGTCTGACTGGTAATGGCATCAATCCATTACTGGGATGGAATAATATCTTGGATGGGTCTTGGAATGTAGGATGAATATAACATCGGCGCAAGAATTATCTTTTTACTCTAAAATAGATAAAACATCTGATTGTTGGCTATGGCTTGGAACTAAGTTGAAGGGCGGCTATGGATCAATGTCTATTGGATCAAGGTCTTCAAATACAAAAAGCACAGCTTTAGCTCATAGAATTAGCTTTTTTATACAAAATGGCTCAATACCTTACGGTGCGGTGATAATGCATACATGCGATAATCCGTCCTGTGTAAATCCATCGCATTTAATAGCTGGTAGTCAATTAGATAATATTAGAGATTGTATATCAAAGGGCAGAAAAAAAGTTGCCTGTCATATAGGGGTTAATAATCCCAATTCAAAAATAACAAAAACAGAAGCATTAGAAATAAGAGGGCTATCTTGTAGATTGGTAGACATAGCTGAAAAATACAAAATAAGCATTACACATGCGTCTAGACTAAGACGCGGCCTAAACTGGAACGTTAGCTAATGGGCATTATGTCGGCACAGCCAAGGGTATCGGCGGCTGTCAGCATGGTCGCGCCTACCAAGGGCATCAATGACATTGATCCTTTAGCGGCTACCGATGAAGGCTATTGTATTTTCTTGAGAAACATGTATCCAAGCAACTCGGCAACAACGGTTCGCGCTGGTACTAAAAAATGGGCTGTTAATATTCTTTCAGAGATTGCCCCCTATCCTCCGCTGACAGTAAAGACCCTGATGACATTCAATGCGATGGATGGAACGGGTGAATTGTATGCGTGTACCGATGAGGGTGTTTTTGATGTTTCTGCCAGTACAGAAACCCCAGTTTTGGTGCATCCACTAACAGAAGGAAAGGTGCGTTATACCCAGTTCGCCAATACTGGTGGGCAATACCTTATAGGATGTAACGGTGTTGATCCTGCATTTTTGTATGATGGCTCTACGTGGATAGATTTTACAGAGGAAGTAACGCCTACTGATCCCGGCGAAATATCTGGCGTTGATCCTGCTTTATTTTCCAGCGTCCTGTCATTTAAAAATCGCTTATGGTTTATTGAAAAAGAAAGCATGACGGCATGGTATTTGCCAACAGACGCTCTATCTGGCGCTGCAACGCCTTTCTATCTTGGTTCAATATTCCAGCGGGGCGGTTACTTGTATGAGTTCGGCTCGTGGAGTTTTGATTCTGGCGTAGGGCTTGATGACAACATGTTATTCCAGTCCAGCGGTGGCGAGATAGCGGTTTACAAGGGTACTGATCCTGATGATGCTGCGACATTCGCCTTAGTTTCTGTTTATTTTGTAGCTTCACCCATTGGTAACATCTCACAGGCTGATTTGGGCGGTGATTTATTACTACTGACTCGCGCAGGAATTGTGCCAGTTTCTAAAGTGGTTCAGGGTGTTGCTAATGAATCACTGTATGAAAGTACACTATCAAGGAATATCAGCAAAACACTGAATCAGATAGTGAATGCTGGTGGAACCATTGATAACTGGGAAATCCACAATATCCCGTCATTGCAGGCTTTGTTGATTGTTATACCCGGTGAAACGCAGCGCCTTCCAGTGCAGTACATTATGAATACCCTGACAGGCGCATGGGCTGAATACGACCTTCCAGCAACGTGCGCAACCATTTATCAGGGCGTGACATTTTTTGGCACTGAAGCGGGTCAGGTTTACAAACACGATCCACAAGAGCCATCAAGGGATAATATCGGTCTTGACGGATTGGGCGGTATTCCGATAACGGGAACGCTATTAACTGCTTTTTCCTATTTGGGCGATCCTACTACGTTAAAGCATTTTAAACTTGTTCGTCCGATTATTCAGGCTGCTAGTAATCCACGGATTCGGGTATCATTATCGACTGATTTTCAACTCGATGATTTGATTACATTTAACGTTCCCGCATTGACTGAGCAGGAGTTGTCATTGTGGGATAGGGCTGAATGGGATAGAGGGGTATGGAGTTCGCCCCGTCAGATTTATCGACCTTGGACTGGCGTTACAGGTCTTGGTTTTTGTGCAGCATTGCGAATGGATTTGACCGTTATTGCGCCTACCAGTTTTGTCGCGTATGAGGTTTTGTATGAGAATGGAGGAGCTATATGAATCTGGCTTGTGATAACGGGCGTACTGTAGCAATGCAGGACTTTAACCTAGTGGCTACGGGTTTTGATGTCAAACCTTATCTGGAGCAACTGGAGGCTAATCCTGATCTATGGGATAAGCGAGATTTTAGAAAAGTCTCTCGGTATGACGGACAATTATCCCCTCACCGTGAATCAAATGATATTTGGGTGCGTCACCAGAGCTATGATGGTTTAGGCGAATACGACAAGCCAGAAGGTGCTGCCAGCGTTCACGTACCGTCTATTTCCGAGTGGTATCCAGAATCGCTTAAATTACCCGCAGCCTTTGATATGGCTGAGAAGGTAGCTAGTACGCTAGGCGCAGTACAGATGGGCGGCCACTATATTATACGTCTTGGTGCTGGCAAGAAAGTCTATCCGCACCGTGATTTTTCATGGCATTCCACGTACTACAACAAGTACATGGTTATCCTGAAAACTCAAGATGGGGTGAAATTTGGATGGGAAAGAAGTGGGATAATGCTGCCAGAAGCCGGCGATTTATGGAACTTTGAGAATGATACGGTTCATTGGGTTATGAACGACTCTGATGAAGATATGATAATTGCTACTTTTAGCGTACGTACTTTTGATATGGATAGACGGGAGATGTTTAAGTGACGGAATTTGTAGATGACGATAAAAATGGTCATTTTGCTATTGATCTTGATACTACCTTGCATGTGTCAGATGGCATTGACGTAATAATGAACGAGTTTCACCTATTGGCTGGTCAGTCAATGGGCAAGCATGTACACGATTATGCCCATTATTCCGTGTTGGCTAAAGGCATTGTGAAGCTGGAAAAGTTTAACGAAGGCGAAGATGAACCTTTTGAAATGCAGATGCTATGTGCTACACTCAAGCCCGTTACAGTGGTAGTAAGTGCTAACATTTATCATCGTATAACCTGTATTGAGGATGCTGACTGGTTCTGCATCCACTCTGAGAGAGGTATTTGATATGCCAGCAGCATGGGTTGAAGGTGGAGTAGCGGTATTGGGTGCTTATAGCGCTTCTCAATCGGGCGGCGGTGGTGGCGGTGGCGGTGACGCTGGTGCTGCTATGTGGCAGGCGCAGCAAGATGCTGCATTAGCTCAACAACAGAATGCGTTTAATAACCCTGACCGTTATAGCAATTTAGGCTCTGAAACTCGCACAAAGATTCCAGCTGTTAAAGCCAAGAAAGCTGTTAAATACCGTCCTGCCAAGTACGATAAAAACGGCGTATTGATTCGCCCTGAACGCTTGGCGCAACCTGCTGTTAAAGCGGTTCCCGCGAGCTGGAAAGTAGAGAACAAACTGCGTCCAGAGATGGAAGCTACTCAAAACGCTGGCATTAAAAAGCAACAGACGTTAATGGAACAAGCTGCCGGACAAGGCGCATTCCAGACTGATCCGCAGATTGAGTTCGATCAGCAAGGCTACCAGAAATACGGTGACGACATTTATGCCAACGCCATGAGTCGCGTGCGTCCTGAACAAGAACACGATGCAGCGGCTATGCACACAAGATTGCGGCAGCAAGGATTACAGCCCGGTGACGCGGCGTATGACCGAGCCATGAAAAACCTGATGACTTCGCAGGGCGATGTTGCAGCACAAGCGGCTTTGCAAGCTCGTGTAGCTGGTCAAGATGCTTACCTGAAAGATGCTTCACAATCCAGCCTGATGCGTAGCACGAATGTTGCTGAAGACCGTCAGGCATGGGAAGACCCATTAGATAGAGCTTCACAGTTTGGCGCTGCTGCACAAGGTGTTCAGAATACTACTTTGCCGGGTTACGGTACGGCTGCTGCTGCACAGTCTGGCGTTGATATGATTGGATTGCAAAACAGCAAAAACCAAGCAAAAGCGGCGGCTGATGCAGCTAAAGCTCAAGCGTATGGCGCGGCTATTCAGGGTATTGGAAGCGCGGCAGGGAATCTTTTTTCTAACAAAACGCCATCTAACTACGGGCAAGGCTCGGGTGGGATGGTATACGACATGGGTAGATAAGGGGTAATTTATGGCAGGTAGACCACCAATGACACAAAATCCAATGCAAGTCGCTCAAGCCTTGCGCAATCCGCAAGCTCTTGGTATGCAAGCCCCCGCTGCAACGCCTCACAATTATGGCGTTCCTAGAGGTGGCAATCCGATCCCTATGCCTAGCGGTGGTATGGCTATGCCTACTGCTGGCATTCCTATGCCAGATACGCAGCCTAGACCGTTTATGCCTCAAGGCCGTATGCCTATCCCTAAAGCTACTCCGCATAATTACGGGATTCCTGCTGGCGGCACACCAATTCCAATGCCTAGTACGCCTACGAGAATGCCAGTAGGCACAGTTCCTCCACGAGCATACTAATATGGCACAAGACCGCGCAACGCCGCTTGATCCGGTTCAAAGTGCGTCTGAAACAAGACGTGTGCTGAATGCTTTGCGCAAGAAACGTGAGGCGCTGGAATCTAGCAAGCCGCAAGACCCCTACTTTTCGTATCAGGGCAAGTATGTTGCGCCTAATTACGGCGGAATGATTCAAGGTGGAATTGATGCGTTCCAGAAAGCTAAACTGGATAAAGAGCTGGAAGGCGCTGAGACTGCTGATGATCTAGCCCGTAGAGCTATGCTCGATAGCGTGTTGAATGACGAGTCAGAAATGACTACGCAAAAACTGTTGAAACTGTCTGATGCCGGTGTTGATTCTAATACGCTGAAACTGTTGAAGCCGGATGCTGGATTAAGCAAAGGGCAGCTTTATCAGTCTTTGAGCAACAGCCCCGCAATGGCTAAGCTTGCTTTAGTGCGCGGCGATATTTCTCAGGAAGAATACGATGCTGTTAGCCAAGGTATTAACGAAGAACGTCAATACAAGCAAAGCCTGAAAAGCGGCGGCGGTAGAAAAGAGACTGATGCCGAGTGGTTTCGGCGTGATCCAGAAGGGTTTTCAGCTTATAAGCAGGCCGGCAAGTCAGGTGGCTCAGGTGGTAGTGAGTATGACAAATACACCCAGCGCCAAATGGCAAAAAGCGACGATACCCTGATAACGTCTGAGCCTGAACTACGCAATGTTGAGGGTATTCTGACTGAGCTTGAGAAAGCTCCTGCTAGTGGCTCTCCGCAAAAGCAAGATAGCATTTTAGGTTCTCAGGCTAAATCAATAGTCGGCGGTATCTTTGAAAAAGCCGGTATGCCTGATGCCAACCCTTATATGCGAGACCCTGCTTATGCCCACCGCTCACAACTGGTTCGCCGATTGCATGTTGCTGCGTCTGAAATGCTAAAGGGGCAAGGACAAGTAACACAATCCGAGCGTGACATGTTGCGTCAAACAGCACCAGAAGCGTCTGATACTGATGCGATATTGCAGGATAAAGCAAAAACAATGGGTCAGTGGTTCGCTAATAAGCGGATTGCTACCAATGCAGCTAGAGAAAGACGCTCTAATACTGGCGGCTCTTTAACATCGTATGGCGCGGATGATGGCAGCTCTTTAGATCCAACAGATACCGGCGCTGGTGATGGGTGGAACATTGAGGAGGTAGAGTAATGCCTACCTTTTTAATCACTACACCAGAGGGTGAAAAACTCCGCATTACTGCGCCTGAAGGGGCGACACAAGAAGAAGTGCTTGCGCGTGTGAAAGCTCATAAACCAGAGCCTACCTTTGATGAAAAAGTAGCGGCACAAATGGAACAGGACAAGGCTACGTATGACCCTACTCAGGGCATGAGTCCTGCTGCTATCAAGTCTGCTATGTACACCAAAGGCGCACTAGAGTCTGGTCGTGGAGCAAGACAACTCTATAACAAACTGACTGGCGACGATGAAGAATTGGCACGCTTGAACGATCAGGAAGCCGAGATACGCCGTCTTGATGAGCCGCTGTCTAAACGCCCTGAAGGCGCGTATTACGACACTGCGGGCAAGATTCTACCCACTGTAGCTGCTACTGTATTAGCCTCCAAAGCCGCGCCTGCTTTGCCTGCTGCTGCCCGTATTGCAAGCCCTGTGTTATCCACTTTAGCCAAGTTGGGAATCAGTGCTGGAACAGGTGCTTTATCTGGAGCTTCTGGTGCTTTGACAAAAGAGGAAGAAGACCAAGGGCAACGCAGCACAGATGCGCTTATTGGTGGCTCTTTAGGCTTAGGTCTTGGCACACTCCCGATTGCATACAGTGGAGTTAAGGAAGTTTTGCGCCGTACAGGTCGCGAATTGCCAGAAGAAGCCGTTGCGACTTTTGCTAGAAAACATCTTGGAGTCGGTACTCGCACTGAGGCTATTGACAAACTCCGCGCTATGATCGGCGGAAAAGTTGACGAGCTGAAAAGTACAGCAAAAACCGCGTATAACGAAGCTGAAATGAATCCCGCTTTACGCCCTGTTGATTTATCTGGTGCGCGTGAAGTTTTAGGTGGCGCTGGTGATACATTAACAGGTGATTTAACTCTCAGACTAAATCCGCAAGTCGGCAAAGTTGTCGGTGGATTGACTGGAAAAGCTGATGATGCGGTATCTTTCGGTGATGTTCGTGAAGCGCAAAGAATCCTGAAGGGCAAAATGCGCAAACTTGATCCGTCCTCTGAGGCTTATCAGGCATATTCAGGAACGCATGATTTACTTGACCAGCAATTGAGCAAGTGGGCTAATCAGGCCACTCCTCCTATGGAGCAGGTGCTACTTGGTGAAGCTCCTGCCTTGTCATTAGAGGCTAAACATCTCGGATTAGCCAAGCAAGCCGATGAGGCATACCGCCGTGATGTAGTGCCGTTTATGAACCGCAAAAAGGTTCTCGGCCAGATATACGGTGGCGGCGAGTTCCCAATGGGCGCAGAAAACAAACTTCTTAATCCTGCTGCTGGTTCCGAGGTCAGGGATTTGATTGAGCGCGTGCCGGGTTCGCAAGATGTTATCAAGAAACTCTACGGTGCTAATTTGCTCGATCAGTCGTCTACTACTAGCATGGCTAATGCTTTGAACAAGCCAGCTATCGACCAGATTTTAAGCACAGAAGAACGTATAATGGCCGACAAGTTAATCAAGGCATTGCGTAAGAACGGTGAAAGCAATTCCAAAGGCTTGATTGATGGATTATTACGCAGTACCGGAAGGCTTGAACGATTCCGCTATGGTATTGATCCTCTGGATTATGCTCCGAAAGGCAATAATTTTATGAACAGTGTTTACAGCGGTATTGCTGGCGGCGAATTAAGTAATTGAGGGCTTAGAATGAGAAATGGCGCAGGCACATACAGTTTACCGCCCGGCAACCCTGTTGTATCAGGTACAACTATTGAATCGACGTGGGCGAATAGCACCATGTCTGATATTGCAGTTGCATTGACCGATAGCTTGACCGCTGACGGACAAACCAATCCTGTTGCTAATTTGCCAATGAACGGTTTTCGTCACCTGAATGTGAGTGATCCGGCATTACGTAATCAATACCTTGCTTTAGGCATGGCGCAGGACGGCCTACACACTCGCGTAACGTTGAGCGATGCAAACCCTAATACACTGAACGGCGTAATGGTTGGCTGGTCTGTTGGCGATCCTGTGACCTATCCTGCGGGCTTGTGGGTGTCGTGGTTCCAAGTCACTACCAGTACAGGCCCCGTTACATTAAACATCGGCGCTTTGGGTGCTTCTAGTGTATTAAATAACGCAGGTCAGCCATTGATTGACGGAGATTTACCGGCGGGTACTTTCTGCCTTGGTTATTACAATGGATCAGCTTTTCAACTGATTACCGACACAGCAAGTACGGCTGGCAGCTCTGCATCACAAAACTCTATTACAGGCATTTTGCGTCCTTCCGGTGGTTGGGATTTGATGACATTGCCCGATGGGTCAAATGTTGACGTTCCTGCTGGAAATGGCTTTGTAGTAACGCCCGGTGCTGATAGCTATGTCACGCCTGTTTCATGGGCTGCGCAAACCGTAGCATTGACTTATCTGGCATCCGCGTACTCTATTGCTATTATGGTGGACGATACTGGAACGGTGGTTCAGTATGCTGGCGCACCTCCTGCCTCTGCTTATCGCACCAGTATCATGTTAGGTACGGTTATCGTTCAAGGCGGCGCTGCTGTTTCTGTATTTAACTCAGTAGCTATCTATGGGGATGATGATTATCTAGCCCGTGATTCTGCTGAAATGTTCAATAACACGTTAATTTCAGGTGGCCGAGTAACGCCTAATGCCACAACAACGCACATGGATATTTCAGCGGGTCAGATTTTCAATCCCGGCGGCAATGCGCTAACTGAAAACACACCTAACATTGCGTCTTTTGATGCTATTGTCGATCTGTCGTTCAGAGCGTTAGCTGGTGTCAGTACGCTTGGTTCAGTTATCAGCGTTGCCCCTATGGCCTCTTATGACCCTGCTGGCGCTGGTGTAGTCACAGCATTAGCGGGTACTGAAGCTGCTGTTCACCGCTTGTATTTGTTAGGCGACCAATATATATGGGCATACGGTCAGAGCAAATACACAAACTTTGCAGACGCTTTGTTGCGTTTAAACATTGACCGCAGCACGTATCAGCCGTCAACTCGTTTATCTTCTGCTACGCTGATATGCGAAATAATCGCACAATACAACAGCACGTCTGTTGATGATGGCGGTGTCACTTCTTCGATTATCAGCTCAAGCTCGCAACAATACTTGTTCGGATCATCTAACAGTATCAATGATGCACCCGGTGGCGGTCTGCTTTATGGTCGTAGGGGTTCTGATAACTCATGGCAGGTCGTGGCTGATGCTACTGCACCGATTTATCCGGGCAATGTAACGATTGAGAAAGCATCACCTAGATTGATAGAGATATTCGATCCTATCGGTGCTGGTTGGGCAGGGCTTGAAGTACAACAAGATGCTGGTTTTGACTGGTTCAATATTGAAGCCACCTACCCCGATGACAAAGTTTACTTCCGTAGCTATAACCCTGCCACTGGTGCGTTGAGAAATACCACCACTTTCGATCTTGCAACGGGCGAGTGGGAATTTGCTGCTGGCTCTACTGTTGGAGGCTTGGTTATAGGTGATGGTGATGTACATGGGCCAGCTTCTTCGGTAGCTAACCAGATTGCACTCTTTGACGGTACTACCGGAAAACTTCTAAAGACGGGGCTTACTTCTGGCGATGTTGTACAGTATGACGTACAGACTTCTGCTACTGATACTACTGCTGGTCATGTGTTGCAGGTTGGTGCTTTTGGTCTTGGTACTGATGGCGCATTGAGTATGCCTATCGGCACTACTGCACAGCGTCCGGTAGTCACTGTAGATGGTCAAACCCGAATCAATACTACTACTAACGCATTGGAGTATTACTATAATTCTCAGTGGAACAATGTTCCTAAGTTGCCTGTTGGGTATATCAACGGCCTTAGTCTTTCATACTTGGTAGGACAGGGCGTTACTATTGCTATAGGGTCTTGTGTTAGCTATGACGGGACTACTGCGTGCGTCCTTTCCGCTGCACTGACAAAAAATCTTACCTCTAATTGGGTCGCTGGTGGAACTGGCGGGGTTGCAGTTGGTGGTAGAGCATCCGGCGCTCCTTTAGTTGCAAACCAATTCTATAGGGTGTTTTTAATTTCAAAACCTGATGGAACTTCTGATATAGGGTTTGATACAAGTACAACGGCTGCTAACCTTTTAGCTGATGCTGCATCCGCAGGATATACAAAATACCGCCGTATTGGTTGGGTGCAAGAAGGCCCTCTTACTGGAAGGATATTGCAGTTTCAATCACGCGGTAATATTTATAGTAGAGCGTCTGGAGTTGCGTTGGCAACACAAGCGGTTTCTGCTATTAATTACACAGCGAGCAGTTTACCAGTTAATGTTATTGGGCAATTCGGCATATTGCTGGAAAGTAGCAGCGCCGGTAAAAAATATGCAGCTTTTAACAGAATCACTGGCGGCAGTATTACAAATTTTGATGTTGTAGTTGATGGAACTGCTGGCGCATCTAGTGCACAGATAGAAACCTATCTAGCGGCTTCAGCCAACAACCTATTTGTATCAGCCTCTTCTGGTAGTTTAATAACTATAAATCAAATGGGCTGGATAGACGATACAAGCAACTTACTTAACATTTGAGGATTAAAAAATGGGCGATTACAGCATAGAATCAATTGTTGCAGCACTGAAAAAGCCAAAAGCTGACCCGATGCTAGACCCTAACAGTATCGAATATCGTACTGCGCAGGCTGAAAAATCAGCGCAGGAAACAAAAGACAAGCTGGCAGCGTATAACATTGCTCACGGCTTGAATGAAGAAGCTCAAGCCGTGGGTACTGGCGCTCCTGCTGAAGCGGCTAAAGCTGCTGAAACGGTTGGCGATGACTCAAAAAGCGTAATTATTCAGTCTATGTGTGAGCATGATTGGGCTAACGAGGCCGATGATGACCCCGTTAGAAAAGCTGAGTACATGGCTAACTGCATTGCTAAGAAGCGCGGTATTGGATATAACTGATTTCTGCAATAATCATCGTGAATATCAATAGTGCCACTACTTGAATTGGTGGCATATTGACAGCCATGTAGAAGGGGTAGAACTTCTGCCCCGCTCCTAGCATCATGGCTTTGATGATTAACAGTAATACTATCAGAGGAAAATCAAAGCTGACAAGCATTAAAATACATGTTGGCAACCAGCCAATATCCATCCAGTAGCTTGCCTGATCTATGGTTAGGACTCCCAATAAACACAGGTTTAGCGGTAGGATGTTGAGTAAAAATCCAGTCCAGAACAATGCAGGCCGTGGTGAGATTAAGTTTTTCATGGCGTTCTCCTTGGTTGATTCACTTTCAGTATCTACGCTTTGACATGGATTGCACTAGGTAATTACACCTATATGTCCAATATTACCGCCGAGGCTGTGCTAGTTGCTGTACGTGCTTTTGGCGGGTTGCATACCTAAAATAGCACGTTATACACCGCGTCCATTTAGTATTTCTGACTCCACACTAACCGCCTGATATTCCTGAATAACGCAGGGATGTTATGCGCCATCAGGAATGATATTGGACAGGTTTGGTGTCGAATTAGTGTTATGCACCAACTCGTTCTACTGTAATCCTGTATTCAGGCTTGCCATCGGCGCTACTAATTTCAATCGGTTTCCCAAACTTCAAGCCATGCTCTGCCACCGCAACTAATGCCTCAATGGTCAAATCCTGCTTACCTGCTGCCCATATTCCGCTTTTCAGCACCGAACCGGCAAAGATTGTTCCGCTTAAAGGACTCATTGCAATGTGTAGTTTTTTCATATCAATTCACCATCATTTCTTTTCCGCAAATAAGGCTCTGCAAATATGCAATAGCCCTGTCTGCCTGCTCATTGGTTTCCAGACCAGAGACAATAACCTGCACTCCAAACTGTCCGTTTTCATCTTCAAAAGTTTGCATACTAATCGTCATGTCGTTGCATAACTTGTCGTTCAAGCCGACTCGCTCACTCTGTTCGCTCACTGCTTAACTCTGGTGTTATGTGCCAATCTTTGCCCGCGCCCACCACCAAAGGCTGCGCGAACCACTTTGTATGTTTTGCGTGTTTATCAGAATAAACTCGCCGCGCTCACGGCTTATTTTCTTTATTCTGCGAAATCCATTTCCGCGAAACTGTTTCCCTTCACCATCGACAACTTGGTATCTTTCACGCCCTTCACCATAGTCTAATGTGCTGTTGTAAAATCCAACGCTCCATTGGTCATTCGGGTCGCCATCACTGTATTTTGTAGCCAGCACATAATCACCGGCACATAACATCGCGTTGGAGGTCGTGGCTTCGCCACTGGACTTGTTCTTCGCTTTGCTCATCTCTCGCCCCTCAACTCAGTGCTATTTGCGATTAAACCGCGCCACGTACTTCAAAACGCGTTCTTTCTGTTCCGGTGTCAGCCACAGGCGCAGCTCTACCAGTCCGTCTTTCTTCCGCTTTGCGCGAGTGTTGCGCATTAGCTCGGATTTAGGTTTCATTAGAAAAGCGTTCCTTGAGTTTGTACCGATGTTCCAGAGTCATATCGTAGTGACTCTCCTTTTGGGTATTTTTCAATCTGATATAATAAAGCATCATTCATTAGCTTTTTTTCCTTCTTTGTCCCTGTAAAATATATATATCTATGCTTCCTTGGTCTTTCTTCTAGGTAGAAATCATCTCCAAATTTATCCCTCATATATTGCGCTCTGTTTTCTTTGCCTCTTGACATATCAGCCACAGTAGCGCCGTGAAGGTGCTCCATTCCTTTTAACTTCCAGTCGGTACGTTTTGCGCTTAACCATGTGTATATAAAGTTACAGGCTTGGTATACATATCCTATATGACCCTGCGCCGTATCGGCATAACTTACAACAACGGATGGGCTTGGTATCATTTTTAACGACCATCCGACAAGCATAGATGCCATGTTCTTTTCATTGTCGCAACAGAGTCGATTAAGCTCAATAACCCTATCAGAATAGGATTTGCCACATATTCCATCCCTAAGACTTGAGCTAACAGGCATTCCATAAGTCACAATTCCTCGCAGCTTGTCATTGTCGAAGATACCGAATGCGTAAGATATTGGACATAGCCGCTTTGCATAGTGCTTTTCCAAAATCCAAGGATACGCGTCCCTTGGTTTTATTGGTTTAACTATCACTCTTGCAAGCCCGCAAATACTCGCCCATTGTTATTTCGCTATATCCTATATTCCATTCGCCATGCTTATCCTCTAGCCTGAGTATTTCTGATAATAATGTATTTAAGCACTCGAACTGTTGAACCCAAGAAAAGAAGTTTCCCTCATCGTCTTGTTTTGTAATTCTAGCGTATGGTGTTTTCATGTCTGCATCTCCGTGGTTGATGTAGTCATAATAACAGGTAACGCGTGACTGTCAACAACTACTTTCACTGATAATTCATACAGTAGTCGTGACGCATAACAAGTCATTCAACGCGACTCGCTACGCTCTCGCGTTAATTCCGGTGTTATTCCAAAATCATTCCACCATTAACGCGGGGTGGGGTTAGTGTTATGCGCAAAGATTAAATATCTCATCGCAATACTTAAAACTTTTTACTAAATTGTGACTTAATGTCATAACTGGATATGGTTGAGCAACCATCCATTTTTCAATAACTTCGTTGTACTTTGCTATCAATATGCAATCGTCATAGGTGCATATAACGCACTCTCTGCGCATTCCGTCTTCTCTAGTAACTGGCGGATCAACCCTATCGCTCATAACTCACCCGCGCCGGTTGGGGGTGGTGGTAGTGGCATCCAGTGGGTAACTTTCAAGAAACGGCAGAATGTTAGCGGGGCAGGCGGCAGCGATGTAGGCGGCATCATGTTCCCTTTGCAGGCTGTGAACGCCAGACAAATCACTAGCTGCTGTCACAATGCTTACTTTGAAACTTATGCCAAATATTTCAATGAAGCCCGGATAATATCCATCAATAATGCTCCACTCTTTCTGAGTCGCACCCAACGCCAGCTCTCTCAGTCTTTGCAGTTTCATAACTCTCTCCTTTTTTCCATTATCGCTATGCGGCTGGTGCGCGGTATCCGTAATTGCCGAATATCAAAACGGAATATCGTCGTCGAAGTCAGGATCATTCTGCAACGGCTCGCTAGGATTAGAAGCTGTATGCGCTTGTTCCATAGATTCCAGCGTAGCCAATACTTTATCCTGCAACTCTGCTGATATGTACGCATGGTTAAGCCACTTGCCATCGTCCATTTTAACGCTAGGAGGCGAGACAAACTCTGTTCCGTCACCTTTTTTGGCTATCTTGCAATTCTTTATCGCCAGATAGGTCTTGTCGTTTTCATCCATCAAAGCAATGCTGAATGTTTTACCTGACTGGCTTTTCTCTACTACGACTCTCATACGAACTCTCCTAATTCGCTAATAGTTCTACCCGCTGGCAATGCGTACAGAGCCATGCCTTTACGTGTGGCATGTCTAGCTACGCCTGTGCTGAAATCTATACGGGCTGGTGCTTCTATCGTTATACCGCCTAGTGTAAATGTGCGGTGATCTACCTGCTTACCGTCGATGATAGAAAAGCCTACTCCGCCTGTTTTTGGTTGCCATTGTCTCATTGTGCCGCGCTCCACTCGTTGCTTTTCATCTGCGCCCGCTCTTTTGTTGTAAACCATCCGCCATCCCGTGGCGCTTTCCATACTTTCATTTGTGTTTCCTGATCCAGCTCTAACCATGCCTCCTTGGCCGTTGAGTAGTCCTCTATTTTCAGAGCATCACGGACGCATACAAGGCTATCAAGGTGTTTGTCAATAACCGCTTGGTATTCCATTTCTGTCTTAACGTCAGCGTCTTTGTGTGCTACGTGCGACGTATTATCCATGCTATCAGCGTCTTTTGTATCGTCGATAGCAAACAGGCCGTTTAAGGCATACTTGCGAGCGTATGAGGATGCAGCGCCGGTTATCTGGCTATCATCCATGCCTTTCTTTGTGAACGACTCACGAGCGAATGCGGTTACTGAATGAATAAGAGCGCCACTGCATAATGAGGCCGTTACTTTTACATAATAGCGGTCTCCAAGCATAACAATATCGTCGCTTAGAGTAATGAAATATCCTTCTGGAAGAAGTGATTTTACCGCCTCAAGAATATCAGAGCATGTACGGTATTTGTAACCGCCAAACGAGTTTTCATTGCCCTTTGCTACCTTTAACTTCTTTTGTATTTCAGATAGTACGCTCATTATCTTTCTTCCTCATATTCTGATTTGTTTAGTATCGCCTCAAGGTCAAACTCTGGCGCGTCTTTGTATTTTATCAACTCATTCCATGCCATGTGCGCGGCTGTAGTATCGTCGTGCATTATGTAATAATTGCATAGCGCCTGATACTCTTTGCTACCCGCTGCACTGTTTGACCAGTTGTCCAGCGTTTCTTTATCAGCGTACAGGCTAAAGTCAAAGCTGCCTGATCCGTTAAATGCTGCGATATACGCCATTCCTTGACTGCGTAGGTCTTGCAGCAACTCAACAATATCTAAAATGATCCGGTTAAATTGGTATGAGTTTATATCGTTCATGCGTTTCTCCTTTTGAGCCTTCATTGTATCTAGTGCTTATGTGATGGTGTAGTGTGGAATATGCGTATATCAATCAGGAAAAATCCATTATCTGCGACACCCAATTATCAATATCCGCCCTTGTCTTGCCGTGGGCTATCTTGAGCAATCCATAATCAAGCGTCCTACTGTACAACTCTGAAAACTGCGTTTCGTCCATTGCGGAAAAGCTGATAGATTTAGCCTCTGCGCGTACTTCATTCTTGATATTCACTACTAGGTCATAATGACCTGTAGCTATTGCAATATCCTTTCTGAACCTGTCACGATTCTTTACAGGCCGAACGCCGCCGTACCACTTATCGCCTGTTATCACTGGTTCAAAGATATTGAATAGCACGTCTAGCAGCGCAAAGTATTTCTTATGGAAAGCAACGTTTCTAGGCCGCTTAATGTCGGCGCGTACTGTTTCGCCTTCTGTTATGTTGGCAAGCGTTTCTGTATCCGCCTCACTAGCTGGCATCAGTACGCCGCAACGCTTTATCAGGAACACTTCAGCCACGCTTAACGCTCTCTGTGATTGTCAGGTAAAATGCCAGCCTGAACAATCTCTCTCCGCTAATCCGCAATCCAAGCTGCAACGCTTTCATATCGTCGGCTATGTCCTGCAATCCGTTCTCTACAAGCTCTGTGTACAGCTCGTCTAGGTTGGTTCTGTTCAGTATTGAGTTGGTAGCTAGGTCTCTAAAGAATTGCATAATTATTCTCTCTGGTTTCCGTTATTATCCCCATAGCGTTACGGGTTGCTATAAGGACTTACCGCAATCTTTTCAGCTTGGCTTTGTATTCGATTTCTATCGCTTTGAGTTCGTCTATAGTCCATCGTTTTATATCATTGTTGCTTTCCAGCGAATCCAATCTATCCAGCCCTATTTTTAGCAGTAACGCCTTGCGGTACGGTATCAAGTTACCAGATAGACTTGTGTTGCATCGTTCGCATTGTCCGTGGCAGTTATCAGGCTCAAAGCGTAGCGCGGCATTAACGCCAGCGGGTCTATAATGGCCAGCATTACGCTTACCTTTTCCGTCTGGACAGTCGCACGATATGCAGGGTAGTCCGGTATCACGCGCCCGTATCCACCCGTTAAATGCAATCTGCGCTCTTTTAATCCAGTACGGCCTGTCATTATCCTTTATCCTCTTTTTCGCTTCATTGTGCGCTACACGCAACACTTGAGACTCTTTTGCAATACGCTTGCTCTCAGCCAGTTTGATACCGCATTTGTAATCGCACACTACCTGCATTGAATTAGCAGGCTGGAATAACTCTTTACACCATCGGCATTTTTTAGGCTTTAGCGGTTTAATCACTTACTGCTAGATTCCAAAACTTTCTGGTGTTCAAGAATCGAAACCGTCAGAAGTTGCGCGCTTTCCTTTGCGGTATTCACAAGGCAATCGGCCAGCACTTCGAAAATCCTCTCGCATTGCTCTGGAGATAGATTTAATTCGATCTTTCCAGCGTTTCCAGCAAATTCAGCGGCACCAATGAACCGGCCTTCATTTACGCCATAGGTGGCTAAGCGCATTCCAAGTCTTTCAAGTTTCATATCTCATACTCCTAGTGCCGCCCATAGTGGCGCGGCGTGGTGGGTTTATCTTTTCTTTTTTTGTACTGGTTTTTGTGTGGTTTTTTCTGTAAGCAAAAGCCCGCATTTCATTTCGACAGCCTTAAACCATTGCAACTCATTTGGTGGAAGCATATCGTGGCCTTCATCGGAAAATAAATAATTTCTGTATGCTTCTTCTGCGCTTGCGCCAGTGTAAGAATATCGCTCATGTTTACAGATATACATCTCTCTTTCCTCGCGCTGTCAAAGGTGTCGAAAACCTGAATTATATTATGCGCAATATCCGCAAAGCCTCATCCTTTAGTTCTGGATAAAAAGATTCATCTTTGCACTCAATACTTACAACTCTATGCACTGCGCGCTCGTTGTCATCATTAAAGATTTCAAAAAGCTGCACAATCACCGCGTTTTTAGTTGGCACTATAGTTTGCATAGCTCCTGTGCTTAACGGAATCATATTTACACACTCTCCGGCATCTTCACGCGTTGCTGGCCTATAAAACGATTCCATACATCACCTCAGTGGATAGTTACTACCTGCAATTCTTATTTGTGAACAAGTGCTGCGCCATCGTGGCTTGTACTTAGATAGACAAATTCATCATCTAGCTCTAGCAATATTTGAAACTGACAACCGCCCCATAAAACCGTATCGCCAGTTTTCATATTCCAGCCTCAAACATAGCTACTTGCCTTGTTGCATCATTAAACCGATTTTTTGCCGCGTTAAAGTAATCTATATCTAGCTCGCACCCTACAAAGTCAAAGCCGCCGTAATGCGCTGCTATTGCGCTAGAGCCGCTGCCAAGGTGCGTGTCTAGTATCAGGTCGCCCTGCTTGGCGTAGTGCTGCAAAATCCATTCGTAGAGCTTTACTGGTTTTTGTGTTGGGTGTATGCGCATCTCTTTGTTTTTCATGTCACCCTGCAGCATTCCCTGCCACTGAAATCTAAACCGCCTAACAGCAGTCTTAAAGCTAGTCCACGCCAATTCACAGTCAGCAAAATCTGTAGCCCCGTTTTCTTTGTCCCAAACAATCCAGCACGGCGAGTTGCACATAAACGGCATGGCATCAATAAAATGGTTAGCGCCCCATATAATTTGGTTTTTGCTAACTCTGCGCAATTCATCAAAATATGCGCTATCTGGTGCGAAAACATCGCCACCCGAAAACGCCTTATAATCCTTTGCCACAGCTAACTTTCCACGGCTTGCATTTCTATCGCCGTTTTCACCTATCCCATACGGCGGATCAACGCAGGCCAAATCAAAAGCCTTATCCGGCAATCCACGCATGTATTCCATACAGTCAATATTTAGCAACTCAATCATATCCCTGCATCCTCTCGTAATTTACGCATCAATTCAGCGCGTTCTGCCGGTGTTGGCAATACTCGCTCTGGTTCTGGTAGAAATAATCTATGGCTTGCATTCAAGTGCCGCTTTGCGCCTGCAAGGATTAAATCAACATCAGGCCATGACCATCCGTCTTGCTCCTGCGCTTTCATGGTTCTGGCGTTGTCAATAGCTGCGTTTATTTCTGATATGTCCATCGTTTCTATCTTGTCAGTAACAAGCGCCCTGATAATTTGCTCATCTCGTTCAGTAGGCCATTGAGCCAACATCTTTGACCGGCCATAAACTGCTGAAAGCAATTCAAAGAAAATATCTACCTTATTAATTTCCACTTCGCGCCCCCTTGATCTTTCCATCTTTTGCGAGTCCTAGAGCTTCAAGCGTAGCCATATCAGCGTTTGCAAGTCCAGTAAGGCGTTTATCAGCATCACGCTCTTTTGCTTCCTGCGTGAGTTCGTAGTAGGTTTTTTGCTGGTTGCCGTCGTTTATCTCTTTCTCATACCACGATGCCTTGAATCCTGCCCAATTCTTAGCGGCTGAAAATGTTATTGCCTGCGCAACCGTAAGCCCTGCAATTTTTGCCTGTGTCTCAATAAGCGATAGGGCAGTCAATGTTAGTTCGCCAGCCTTTTTGTTTTTTCTGGCTTTCATGTAATCGTCGGCCACTTGTGGCAATAGGTCTGGAACTGTGTTTAGCAATTCACGGCCATCTTGTTTTTTAGGCTTAATCACAGCAACCGCTTTAGCGGGTGCATTATCTTTTATAATGGTTACTGGTTCTTGGTTACTGGTTAGTTGCACATCTGTTGAACACGTGTTCAGCGTTTGTTTGCGTTGTGCTTTCCTTTGTTCAGATTTAACCTTTCTTGCCTCTGCCGAAGCCTTGCCAGCTTTTGACTTAATGCTTGAATTTGTTCGATATTTTTCTATTTGTTCATCACAGTAGTCATGGCTGTACACTTCGCCAGTCAGGACAAAGAATTCATCTAAAACAGCCTTCAATGCTGTCTTTTCATCATCAGAATGCGCCAAAACTAGGCGGCATAGCTTGTCAAAACTAACAGCTGGCAACGGCTGTTCAGTGTCGTAGTAGAGTTCTATTAAGTCTCTGTACAACGCACGTTCAACACGTGTTAAATGCCGTGTCGCATGGTTGAAGGTCTTGATATTGTGCTGGTAGTGGTGCATAGATATCGCCTGTGTGTCTCCTGTGAAATAAGATTGCCCCGCTGGATAACCACAGGCAGTTTACGTATAAGAGCAACCAAACACGCCCAGCGGAACAATTGCCTTTCGGCATCAGCGGATTATATCACCGCCTTTGCCATAATCAACTACAATCTGCTATAATCATGTTTCAGCGCAGTGTCGGGGTAAAGCGATTGCCAGCTTTGTACAGAGTGAGGTTTTCGGGCTTGCCACTGCGCTTTTAATCATGCACAAAAAACAGCGTTCCATGTACACGTTTTGGGGTTATGTCGAAGGTGTAGACAATCACTGTTATGGGTGACAAATTCCATAAGGCTTGCCGTGAGTGGCGTGGTATTCTTCAACTGCATTATAAACATCAGCATTCCTGCCAATTGAGAATGAAGCTCCGTTAAATTTGAATTTAACGTATGCAACATCCCATTTTTCAGCCTTAATTTTTGCATCAGTAACGGCGCTTTCTATGTCAGTTCCAGCAAGAAATTCTACTTCTATACACATTGAGCTTTTCATCTAATTTTCTCCATTATGTCGATAAACACATCAGCATTAGACTTGTCTCTACTTGCTTAATATCGGATTTCGTGTAAACAAGACTATACTGCCAAGCCGACTTACCTTTAGGCGCTTTACCTATTAACGAAACGCCTTGAGCTAGTAGTTTAGGCCGCACAGAGTCCCGTATACGGGCTGATATAGCACTCTCGCTATGCCATGCACCGAACTGGTCAATGATAGCCTCCCTGATTTCGTGGAGGTACATAGGGCGGTTCTCTGCTTTCAAAACTGCCTCTATCTGGATTGCTGCGCTCATGCTATTGCTCCTTATTTTGTTCGTGTTGTTCAAATAGTTTCAAAGCCTTAATAATCTTAGCTCTAAACTGCTTTGCGCCCGCTGCCGTGTATCCATAAACATGAATCCTAGCATCCCAATTATCAAGACTACCTTCAACGTCAATAGTGGCATTGTAGGAGTCATCGAGAAAACCTTTTCCGGTTTTTCCTGCTTTATATTTCATACAAACTTACTCCTTAGAAAACGGCTCATTAGTGGACAATGTTCATCACCAGCGAAATTCATAGGCGGCACATACGACTTTCTGCGCTCTTTAGTGGCATTGACGCAATCTGTACAGCTACGTGAGGCTGCTTCGTTGAACTGGTAAGGCATCTTTACATCTTTGCACTGGCGACATTTGCGCGGCTGTTTAGCGCGTTTCTCGGCATGGTATTCCTTGTCACACTGCTTGCAGTAGCCATTGCTTGAGAAGTTGGCGCGATTCTTTGGCTCTTTGCATCTTGGGCAGGTCTTTAGCATGGAGTTCATGGCTTTAACTCCTGTGCAGTGTCAGCTTTCAATATCTGGAATATGTGGGCATTGTGCGGAAAAGTCTCAGCGGCACAGTCCAGAGCGTTAATCACACTTTCGCGTCTAGTGTGACCTGTGCCAAGCACTGATCTACGACCATTCACGCGGATTAAATGCTCATAGTCCCCCATGTAATTACTCTGCTTCTTTGTCATGTTTCACATCCTCTAGTTCATACTCTGCCCGCATCAGGTGAGCAAGCCGTTTGATTTCATCTGCTTTGGTTGCTGGTATCCATAACTCGACGGTTATCAGCCCCTTGTTTTTCTGCTTTAGCGCGTACCTCTCGACAGCTACACGCTGAGAGAGTGGGGTAAGTAGACCGCGCTCAGTAGTCATCGCTAGTATCCCAACATCCGGCCTTGTCCATTTCTGCCAGAATGATTTTATTGTCCAGAAGTTTGCAATTGGTAACGTCAATATCGCCTAACATGATTTTACGTATACCAAGGCTTTCGCCATAAAGCAGATAATGCACATCAAAGATAATCTCGTTGCCGTTTTCATCCTTTGTGATGTATTCGTAGCTGTAAGTTTTCATTAGAAGCCACCTGTCTGTGAAACGATACCAACGCACACAACCACAAGCGTAATGACGCAGAGGATTGCAACATAGCCAACGTATTCCAGAAAGGATGGCTGCTTTACTACAGCCGGTTTGTTTGAGTGGTGCATTGCTTTGAAATCGTGAATCATAGCGTTTCTCCTTTGTCGATTCGTTTGATAAGAGCATCGGTAAAGTTAATAGTTTTCTTCTTTGGAAGGATAATGGCCCCACATTGTGAGCAGCATTCAGCCATTTTGAATCCTTGCTCATGCGCCAGACCAACATCAAAAGCCCAAGAAATTAGCTTTTGCTTTGTCTTATAGTGTTGGCAGTACATAATTGAAGTCATAAAGCTCTCACAAGTAGAAATTAAAATATTGCGGATGAGTTGCTTCGTCTAACACTATTGGCATGTTTCTTACATAGGTAAGATTGTTGCAATGACCAATCAAGGCTATCTGTTTTTGTTCATCATCAGAGAAAACAACATCGGCGGCAGGAACACACACAACAATGTAATCACTTCCACAAGCAGAATCTTTATAAACGCGGGCTTTGATGCCGGCCGCTTTAACTCTGCTGCGAATGTGTTTGGTCATTTCTGAGTGGTTCATGTTGCTCTCCTTTGTGTGTAGCCATTAGAATCTAATCCGTTTAGCCGGTATATACGCAATTATACGTATGTGATTATCTACAGTATCGAAGCCTCAGATAGCAATAATTGCACGCTGTCAACTTCGGAAATCCACTATAAAATAAGGCGTTTATTGTGTATAATTGCGTTGTGGTGAAAGTGACGCAGTAAGCCGAGATACTGGTTGTGAGTCCAGCGGCCACCACGCTTTATTAAAGGAGAATCACATGCTATCGCCACTATCAATACTTATCCTAGCAGGCCTGACTGTAGGGGCTATCCTGTTGGTATCAGGCTATCTTATGTTCATGGACGGCGCTAAACAATATCAGCATCCCGAGATGAAACGAGAGCTGCATAGCAATCCAAAGGGCAAGGATGTGTTCTATCTTTCACAAAGTAGTGACGAATAATGCTAAACCTAAGCCGTAAAGCCGGAGAAAGAGTAAAGATAGACTGTCCAGATGGTACGGCTATATGGCTGACTATGTTAGAGGATGGGATTGAGTGCGATGATGGCGATCTAGACCATCTAATAGCCAATGATAAATATGGTAA
>OFRG01000237.1_pt1 | contig 23579 bp, 26 predicted proteins | sample 1543071 | NCBI WGS metagenome assembly OFRG01 (sample SAMN07774222, study PRJEB24372) | wastewater metagenome | isolation source: WWTP Verbania (Effluent) | place: Italy: Verbania | collected 2015-12
TCCATTTGTATTAGTCCTTTGTTTTGTTTGTTTCAAAAGAACCATTTCTTTTGATATGTTGATCTTACTTATATCTTTGATTTGATCAACATGAATATGAGATATATTATTACTTTTTTGCGTTCATTATAGTAATTTTCGTACGCGGAATATTTTCCTCGTCAAATCGCGACTTAAGGCAGAATAAATTTGGGGAAATTTTACGGAACTTTTTGCCCTAGGTAAATATTTTGGGCATTTTTGGGAAACTTTTTGCCCTAGGGTAATTGTTTGTTGGGATTGTTGGAGTATGTTGGACTACAAATTCCTGTTGACTTCCTAAAAGGAATGATATATTATATAATAACGGTCCTCTAAAGTCCTTGGGGTTAAATTACAATGGAGTCTACCCAGCTTCCGCCAACACACGCTATTGCACCTTTGATGAGTGCGAATAGTGCCAGAGGGGATCTCTTCCGCCAATTGAACCTTGGGCTCCCACTCAACCAATATAATCTTCCGGATTTCATATACCGTGTGGATATGATCCCGCTGAACTATAGCGACTATCCTGCGGACCAAAAAGTCCAGTTTATGAACGCAGCCGCTCTTGAGGTCACGTTCGAACACGGATATCCAGCACTCTTTGAGTCTAAGCCGTTCTGGGAAAAGCTCCCATCTGAACCCGAAGATGCATTCAATGCCTTTATGATCTACCTTGAGTTGCCTGAAAAGACTGCTCATGATAATCCTGTACGTATGTTGCCTATGATTGCAGAGCTGACAAAGATTCCGTTGGAGGATATTGTCGCCTGGTCACATATGTATTACTGGCATTGGAGAGGTCGCGCTTATGACCTCTTTATTATTGCCTGTCATCGGAAGCAGCGTGAACTTCGGTTGATGACTGTTGAGGGTCAGCACTTTAAGATGGCTGAGAAGTTCCTCAAGAAGATGGAAACGGTTATTGATGCTAAGTTCAATCAGCTGGAATCTGAAGAAGGTGCTATGGATGAGGTCAAGCTAAAAGACGCTATCGACTCCATGCAGAAGCTTGTTCAGATTCAACGTATCTCGGTTGGACTGAGTGCAAATGGTGTTACACAGTTTGAAGGTCCTAAGCATGCGAGCTCTGGTGATATAATGCAGCATATTGCGGCTGAGAGCGGAAAACAGGAAGAGTCAGCACAGCGTTCGCCAGAAATGGATCGTCTCCTTGCGTCGCCTGAGGATCTTGCTAAGGTTCAGGATCTTATTACTAGCCTCCACACAAACACAGATCACTAGTCAACATGGCGCATACCGATCAGCTATTTGGTGGACCTGCAGCAGGAGGTAAGCACTCCGAGGCGCAGCTTCAGCGACTGCTGTCGAACTATAAACTGACGCCTATGACGTTGGCTCAGAAGCTTAATCCTCGGATCATCTCTACGCCGTTCCTGAACTTCATATCCATGAAGGTTGCGACCGCAGTTGCAAAAGGCAATGCACGACTAATTATCTCGCTTCCTCCTAGACATGGTAAGTCAGAGCTCATAACAAAGAACACTCCTATCTGGACATTGGAGAATTATGGGCGTAAGAATGTTATCCTCTGTACGTACGGTGGTGAGCTATCGACAGACTTTGGCCGCAAGGTCCGTGATCTTGTAACCGAGAATGAACACCTTCTGAAGATCCGTTTGAAGGCAGATGCTTCTCGAGTAAACAACTGGCACACCAACTTTGGTGGCGCAATGATGTCAGTTGGTCTTGGAGGTCCTATCACTGGTCGTGGTGCAGATGTCCTCTTAATCGACGATTACATCAAGGAAATCAAAGAGTCGCTTTCCCAATCCCACCGCGACTATATTTGGGACTGGTTTGCTACAACGGCCTTTACCCGTCTAGAACCTGGTGGATCTTGTATTATTATTGCCACACGCTGGCATCAGGATGACCTAATTGGACGTATTTTGAAGTTCAATCCGGGAGGTAACTGGGAAAATATTGTTATTCCAGCGTTCGCCGAGCCTCCTTTCTATGATGATAAGACTCCTGTACCGGATGACTGGAGAGATCAGTTTGGACGCAAGTTCGGTGATCCACTCTTTCCAGAACGTTATCCTACACATGTTTTGCAAGAGCGTAAGTCCCTTCTAGGCACATATTTCTTCAATGCTCTATTCCAACAGAGGCCAGAAGATCCTAATGCCAAGCTGACTAATAAGCTTTGGCTTAAGCAGATCTTTGCAGCTCCTGTTGCACAGCATCTTAAATGGGCTAGAGTATGGGACCTTGCTGCTACTGAAGATGGTGGCGACTGGATGGTTGGCACTCTTTGCTGCTATGACAAAATTACGGATATGTTCTATATTGTTGACGTTGAACGTTTCCAAAAGTCTCCTGGCGAAATTGAGAAAGAGGTCGTCAAGGCAGCTCATCGTGACGGACCTAATGTTGAGATCCTGATTGAAAAGGAACCTGGAGCATCTGGTAAGATCCTTATTGCCAACTTTGCCAACCTAGATGAGCTTAGAGGCTATAAGGTAACAGAGGTTCCTGTTGTTACAAATAAGGTCGTTCGAGCACAGCCATTCCTAGCAGCGGTCGAAAATGGCCATGTTGCAATGTTGAAGGCTCCTTGGAACGAAGACTTTGCAGATGAGTATGATGGATTCCCCGCAGGAGATCATGACGATCAGGTCGATACTGCTGGTGCTGGATATGCACATCTAAGTGGTAAGACTATCCTAAGAGTGTCTTGGGGCCGAGAAGAAGTAAATGAAGGTAAGACAACCGTAGGTGAGATTATCCTCCCAGACGGAACAACTTACGAATATAACCCAGCTGCAGTAGTTGCTGGAACTGTGAAGAAAAAAGCTGGTATTGTTTGGGGTCGATAAATGCTACATGAATCCCTACTAGGTCGATACAATTTCTTCTCGAAGATGTTCAACTGGACTCGTCGAGATCTATACAAGACGTTTGGCTATAATCGTGATCCTGGCTTTGACGATCGTTTAGGCAAGTATTTGCGTCAGGATTTGGCTGCACGTGTTGTTGACGCACCTGCAGCAGCATTGTGGACTAATCCGCCACAGATCACAGCTTCAAACGATACTTGGAATACTGCTTGGATGGATCTTGTCGCCAGGCATAATCTTTGGGCTATGCTTGAGCGTGCAGATAAGCTTGCTGGTATTGGACGTTATTCCATTATTATCATTGGCTTTAACGATGGACAGTCTCTTGATCAGCCTGTTAATAAACAGCGTCTGAAGCGTAATGTCCAGAAGATCATGTATCTTCAGCCATATTCCGAACGCTCTGCCTCTATTCAATCATACAATCAGAATACTCGTTCAGAGGCATTCAATAAGCCTGAAATGTATCTTATCCAGCCTAATCTTGAGAAGGCTCTTGGATTTGACAACACTGCACGCAAGAACAATACACTCGGATCGTTTAAGGTTCACGCATCTAGAGTCATCCATATTGCAGAGAACGTCCTTGAAAACGACATCTTTGGCTCTCCTCGTCTTGAGAGGGTCTACAATATCCTGGATGATCTGCTAAAGGTCACAGGCGGTTCTGCAGAGACGTATTGGCTAACTGCTAATCGTGGTATGCATATTGATGTCGATAAAGAAATGGAGATGGAAGCAGCCGATGCTAAGGATCTCTCCGACGAAATCGATGAATATAACAATGATCTACGCAGAGTCATCCGTACTCGTGGTGTCAAGGTAACTAATCTCGGTGGAGACGTCTCTGATCCGAAGAATACCTTCAGTGTCTTGATTGCCACGCTCTCTGGCGCATCAGGCATTCCACAACGTATTTTGATTGGTTCGGAAGCTGGACAGCTTGCATCTGCACAAGATCGTGCTAACTGGGCTGATCGTATTGATGAGCGTAGGGCAGATTGGGCTAATCCAATCGTTTTGCATCAGCTTATCAAGCTTTTGACCCGGGTTGGCTATCTTGAGTCAGATACCTCAACGGAAATCACTATTGCGTGGCCATCTGCCTTTAAAATGTCTCCTCTTGAGGCTGCACAAACATCAGCTCAACATGCTCGTTCTGCCACTAACTTTACCAAAGCCATCACCGAGATGCAGAAGTTGAAGCGTGGTGAGCCTGGATCTGCTGGTAAGACTGATGCTCTTGGTAAACCTATTCCAGGGACTGAAGTTGCTGCCGTTCCGGGAATCGATCTTGGTGACCTTGTAACTATTGACGAAGCCCGTAAGATGCTTGGTCTTGACAAGCCTCCAGTCACATTTGATTCGGGTGAAGATGTTGGCAGTGCAGAAAGGTCTCCTGCATCTGAAACTGTTCCGGCTTCCGCGAAGAAGAAACGTGCTAAATAGATTTTGCCATTATTCCTTCCCGTGAGGACGCGATCTAATGGGCCTTTTGATGTCATATAACAATCACTCCAGCATAGTCTATCATAATGGCTCCTAAACCACCATCTCAGCTTCCAAGGCGTTTGGCAGATTTGAGCACAGATACAATTGAATGGCTAGCTCGCTTGAATCGCAAGGAGCTTGATAATCTGATTGTGCTTTGTAGGGCTAATGATGAACAGCTTAGTAACTTTGCAGCCCTACTGGATCTTTCCGAGGGGCAGAGAGCTAAGTGGGATAAATTAGTTGGAATGCGTGAAGAAGAAATTGAAGCTGTTTTTGCCGTAGCTACTACCGTTATTAGACTTAGATGGGTTGGTATTAAAGGTGTGTGGCTGATTGTTACGGTTGCATCTGTAATTATTGCTTGGAGTCAGGTTTCTGCCGCAATCTCCAAGTGGATGACCAAACAATAGAGGGAACACTATGCATACCCGGCGAACAATCTTTTATATCTTCTGCGGTCTAGTTGGTTGGTTATTGGCATCTGTTGCTAATGCCTTCATTGGCCGTGAACCACCAATCAAGTATGTTGACTTCTATGCTGATAACCCCATTGTGGCTAGTGGTGACAAACTCGTAGTTTTGGCCTCTGTACTACGCTCCCGTAATTGTCCTAATCAGGGAGTCAAAAGAACTATAGTAGGTATTGATGGCCTTAACTATGATGTGACTGCTGAAGTTACTGGAGGACTGCGTCCAGATCGCCCACCAGAGGAAATTTATGATAGGGTTGTGAATATTCCAGAAGAGATTCCTCCAGGTCCAGCTTCATACTACGTTACTATTACGTATCCATGTTACTGGATACAGAAGCTTTTTGGCCGATTGTAGTGGAATCGCCTAGAGCCCAATTCACCATTATACCCAAAAAGGAAAATCAATAGGGTATTAAATTCCTGTTGACTTCTACTTTTGGATATAATATAATAGTCAAATAATCCCGGTCCTCTGATGACAAAAAGTTCTATTCACTCTATTAAAGTCCACTTGGACTCCGATATTGAGATCCGTACTGAAGTCCTCTTCGGTAGGGATTGGACGGTTGTTCCAGTAGTTGCAATGGTCGAAGGTGTTCGATTCGGAGCTAACCAGACTCATCCTGAACTGGGACTTGCTTCTGAATTCGGTGAATCTCCCATTCATTGGAACAATCGTCCAATAGTTTTGAACCATCCTCAACTGGATGGTTCTTTTGTGAGCGCCAATCAATCCGCTGACATCCTAAATGCCTATTGCTTCGGCTTGACAATGAATGCCTACGTCGATGGCGACAAGCTAAAGATGGAAGCATGGATTGATCTTGATCGTGTAGCTGCTCTTGGTGCCGATTTTGAAGAAATAGTTGACCTCATCACGACTAACGAAGAGATGGTTGAGGTCTCTGTTGGCTTCTTTTCGGACCTGGAAGAAAAGAAGGGCAAGTTTAAGGGTCAGACATATAATGGTATCTGGCGTAATATTCGTCCCGACCATCTTGCCATTTTAAATTCTGGTCGAGGAGCATGTTCCACCGAGGATGGCTGTGGCATTCCAAGGATCAATAAGGATGGAAAGATGGCTAAGGAGTTGAGGACGGATAATTCCAAACCTAAGGTTAACAAGCCTAAGGAAAAGGAACCCAAGGCACAGTGTGCTTGTGGTGGAGATCATGAAGATCCCGATCACGTCGATGAAGAGATTGATGCTCAGGAACGCCCTGAAGAGGTAGTTGCTGCAGAAGCCCGTACGGAAGTACGTGCAAACATTCAGAAGCTTGTCGACCAAATGGTCAGCTCTGATATGCTGGACTCTGATGTCCGGAAGATTGTTGCCAAAGCACTGAATAAGAAGTTTGGCTCGTATACCTATCTATACGGGTTTACATCCAGTTTTTGTATCTTCGAACGTTATGATTACCATCATGACTATAACTGCTACAATACCTACAAGATGGGTATTAACGTTTCAGAAGGTAAAGTCGAGTTTGTCGGGGAGCCTGAAGAGGTCATTCTCCTGACAAGGATTGTTACACAGAGTGGAGAAGCTCTTGTGGAACAGTCAAGTAAGCCAGAGGTCCCGAATAAGGAGAATGACATGACCAAGGCCGTAGTACAGGAAGGCGAAAAGCCTGCCGAAACTGAAGTTGCTGCTGTAGCTCCAGAAGTTCAGGCTGCACCGAAAGTGCTGACTGCACAGGAATATATTGCACAGGCTCCTGATGGTGTCCGTGAAATGCTTGAGTCTGGTATGCGTGCTCATGCTGATCGCAAGAATGCTGCGATTGGGCAGATTAAGGCAAATTCGAAGAACAAGTTCACCGATGATGCCTTGAATGCAATGTCGATTGAAGTCCTGGAGAATCTTGTTGAGCTCTCGGGTTCGACTGCAGGTGATTTCTCAGGTCGTGCACCCGCTCAGCCCCTTGCAACTCAGGCTGCCTCAGGAGTAGTTATCGCTCCCAAGGTGTTTGAGAAGAAGGTTGCCTAATTTCATCTGGTCATAGGAGACAATAATGGCCGAACGTACAATTATCTTGAAGGGCGAGCGTCAGCACATCCGTAAGGAAGGTATTGCTGGCGGCGCTATCGTTCCAGGTATGACTGTCATTCTGGGTTCGAATGGTAAGTATACCGCTGGTCCTGCTGCTGGTGCATCGCCTGCTCGCAAGACTCTTAAGGTCGCCATTGAGCGTGAACTTGAGAATTGGAATAACGGCTCTCCTCAGGCAGGTTCGCCTATCGATCGCGCATATGCTGACGGTGATCGTCTGCTTATGGCTTCGTTGCCAACAGGCTGCGAGTGGTATGCACTAGTTGCTGCTGCTGCGTCTGCTATTGTTGCAGGTGACTCGCTTGAGAACAATGGTGGCTACCTGCGTAAGGCAACTACTGGTGAAGTGGTAGCCGTTGCGCTCGAAGCAGTTGATAATAGTGGTGGCGGCGATGCTGCCCGCATTATTGTCGAAGCAGTATAACAGAAACCCGTCTAGGAGATAATAGATGGAACCGGAAATTGGCGCCAACAATGCTCCTGCTGAGACGAGTTTCGTCATGCAGAGCGGCAACGGAACATCGTTCCAGGGTGACGTAGCACGCATCCTATATGAGAACGAGTTCAACGTCAACGCACTTCGAACCCAGGATTACTTGGGTAAGGATGCTTGGACGCACTTCGATACTGCAGTTCTTGACATTGCCCGTGCCACTCTTGTTGGCGTTGGCGATCTCATGTCGCGTGGCCTTGTGTACCATGTTCCTGGTGCGATGGGTGTAACTCGTATTGAGTGGGAACGTACGGGCGATGTAGGTCCTGCAGATCTCAACATGGCTGGTGTGACTGAAGGTCGCAACGACACCATGGAAGGCGATCTGGTCAGCATGCCTCTCCCGATTGTCCACAAGGACTTCTGGATCAACATTCGTAAGCTTGCTGCGTCCCGTAATCACGGTACTCCGCTTGATACGACTATGGTTCAGCTCTGCACTCGGAAAGTCTCCGAGCGTATTGAGTCGATGCTCTTCCTTGGTGATACTTCGCTTGGTGCGAACAATGCCATCTTGGGCTATGCAACTGCTCCGAACCGCGTAACTGGTTCTACGACTGCTTCGTGGGCTACTGCAACTGGCGCTCAGATCCTCGCAGACGTCATTGCGATGATTGCAGCGGCTAATGCAAAGGAAATGTGGGGTCCGTTCGTATTCTACGTGAACTATGCCTCCATGTCCAATCTGGGTAATGACTTTAAGGCGGAGTCGGATAAGACCATCCTTCAGCGCATTAAGGAAATTCCAGGTGTTGCTGATATTCGTCAGTCGTCCTACGTTCCGAATGGTGACACTGTGTTCGCTATTCAGATGTCTTCGGACGTTGTCGATATCATCGACGGCATTCAGCCTACTGTCGTTCAGTGGCCTTCGCTTGGTGGCATGCGTCAGAACTTCAAGGTTCTTGCGATCATGGTTCCTCGCGTTAAGTCTACCTACGCTCAGCAGTCCGGGATTATTCATTACACCTAAGGTGTGGTTAACCAATAGGAGAGCCTCATGGCTAAGGAAGTAAAAGCTCCTGAAACACAGGCGTATATTCTACGTCCTAATCACGAGCATAACGGTTTTGATGAGAACGGTGAGCGTACAGTCTTTGTCGGAGGTGATGAAGTCCAGCTTACCGAGCGTCAGTATCTGGCATTCAAGGACAAGTTCGATTCCCGTGAAGAACTTCGGGCTCGAGCACGAGTTGCTAATGGTGGCAAAGTGTCTAGGGAGGAAGCTCTTGCAGCACTGGGTATCACTGAAGAAGAGTACGGCAAGGTTGCTCCAGTCGTTGAGACTGAAAAGAAGCCTGATCCTAAGCCGGGAACTGGTACTGCTGAACAGGCTCCGAAGGATGTTACTCCTGCCCCTATTGGATCCACTAGCGATCCGGTAAATGCAGCTCCGAGCCAGGTTAAGAAGTAAGTTATGGCTATCACAGTAGATCAGGTCCGTCAAATTGCTCGGCTCCCGAAGTCTACTGTGTTGCCTGACATCAACGTGCTTAACTATGTGAATGCTGCCGATGTTGTATTCGCTGAGATTCCTACCGAGTATTCAGCAACATGGGACATCGCCAAGCAGGATCTAATTAAGCTCTATCTGGCTGCTCACTTCGCCGTAATAAGTGAAGAATATGGCGGTCTTGCTCAACAGGTTGTTGGCGAATCAGAAGAACGGTACCAGTCTCAGTCTACCGATCTAGGTTTGGCATCGACTCGCTTTGGTAAGACCGCCATGCTTCTTGACAACAGTGGTAAGCTATCCTCTTTGGCTGCCAAGCCTATTAAAGCTCAATTCCGAGTATACACGAATGGCGAGTCCATTTGTACACTGAGTGAATACTAATGGTCTTGGCAGCTAAAGCATATTACCAAACAGCCACCTACTGGTCTAGTCCAGTTCAAGGTGGTTTTGGTGGATTAACATTTGCAGATCCTATTGTTCTGGATGTACGTTGGGAAGAGCGAGTAGAATCGTTCACGACTATTGAAGGAACTGAAATGAGGTCTAAGGCAGTAGTACATACTATGCAGAGTGTAGAACTAGGAGGATATCTGGCTCTAGGTGACTTCGAGGCTGTTGCAGATCCAACAACCCTTACAGGAGCCCTAATGATCCAGAGATCCGATTCTATTCCAGATCTACGGGGACTTAATGAATCTTATAGGTCATTCCTATGAATCGGTTTAGAGCCCATGTTTCAGGTAGTAGGACGTCTGCTACTAGACGTATGGCAGGCATTATTAGGAACTATAGGGATCTGATTGATCATGTCGAGCAAGGTACTCCTGCTGTTCTCTTGGAGGCTATGGAGCCTACGTTCGAAAAGAGCAAGGATTATTGCCCTAAAGATACTGGGGATCTTGTTAATAGTGGCTATATGAAAGTATCAAAGTATCGTGGACCGCGCGTTGAAATAGGATATGGTAAAGGTGGCGATCCTGAATATGCAGTAGCTGTCCATGAGAACTTAGAATGGCGTCACAAAGCTCCTACAAGGGCTAAGTGGCTGCAGGTCGCTCTCGAGGAAGATTCTGATAGGTTGCAAAGTCGTATCATTGGCGCGTATGCAAGGATGTTCTAAGTGGCTAGGGTATCTCCAGCAACACATATGAGGGACATTCTAGTTGCTGCTGGATATACGTTCGCTGGTGCAGGTAACTGGTCACTGTGGGTATCTAAGCAACCAGACAAGCCTGATAAGTGTATTACGTTGTATGATTCTGGTGGACTATCTCCCAACCCACGTTGGCTTATAGATTATCCATCAGTACAGATTAGAGTGCGTGGTGGGCCTAATAGTGGTGATGAAACCTGGCTTAAGGCCAAAGAGATTCGGGATCTTTTACTAGGTAAAACGTCATATACGGCCGCAAACAGTGATCGTATTGTGCATGTGAATGGTTTAGGAGACGTAGCACTTACTGGGTACGATGATAAGGTGAGGGCTGAGTATGTATTCAACCTCCAACTCATTATCGAACCAGCGCCTCAAGCCGGTGACAACAGAGAACCTCTCTAAGGGAGATTGGACTAATGGCTGCTAAGCGAGTACAGATATCTGCTGCGGGTGCTGATCCGTGGTACACTCTCCCAGGCAATTCGGCAGAGTTGCGTAATGAAGCTGGAGAGCTGAATGATACCATCTTTGGTCAGGACTTCTCATCGAGTGAGACTGGTCTGATCTCCTGGACGATCTCTTCCAATGCCTTGTATAAAGGCTTTGCAGGATACATTGTCTCAATCAAGAAGTCTGGCACTCCTGTTGTCATGACTGGTGAGGCTATGTCACTAGTCTCTGGTAAGACTTATCGTCCTACCAATGCTGCTCACCGTCTGTTTGATCTTGATACGGCTATTGTCGTTAAGGATAACGCAGTTGATCATACTGCTGATGTCGAGTCTATTGACTATATGTCTGGCCTCGTTACATTCGATGCTGGCTATACTGTTACTGGTCCTGTTACGATGGATGGTGCATATCTCCCATCTACTGAAGTTGCAGGTTCGAAGTCCTTCACGCTTACCCAGACAGCTGAAACTGTTGACGAGACCGATATTCCTACAGCCAAAGTAAATGGTGGCTGCATGGTTTATTCCCAGGGCCTCAAGACGGTTACTCTCGAACTTTCGGGTATCTACAAGACAGCCAATAACTGGCTTCAAGCGCTTAAGGACCGCGATTCAGTGGTCATTGAAATTAATCCGGATAACGGTGGACATTCGCTTGCTCGTGGTATATTCAAGTTTGCCTCCCAGGGCCAGTCTGGTGATGTGGGAGCGCTCGAGGAAGAAACTCTGTCCTTGAGACTCTCCGTCCCAGATAAAGCGCTTCTGGTTACGCCGTTTAGCTGGTATCATGACAGTCAATCGACCCTCAATGCAGGTGTTAAGATTGCACTCGATGCCTGGCTAGCAGGTGATAATGTATTCGTACGTTACTTACCAGATGGTGTTGCTGGTCATGAAGGTGAGGCTGTCGTGACTGATATCTCACTGACTGGCGGTCTTGAGGCTATGAACGAGTTTACTGTGAACCTTCAAGGCTCAGGTGCCATCGAAGAGACTCCGTAATGTAGATCCGGCCTAGAGGTACTAGGTAACCAGCTTGACATGGAGGCCAATATGTCCAAGCACGACGATACTGCACCAAACGATCTAGCTAAAGCTCCACCCCAGTTGACGGCTGCACAAGCACGTCAGAAGATCCTTGCAGGTTCAGAGCCTAATAAGGTTTCCCATACCTTTAAGGGCGTTTCAGTCGAACTCCGCCAGCCAACTATTACGCAGTTTCTTACCACCAACCAGACGGCTGAGGGTGAAGAGCGTAATCAGGCTCGTGTGACGATCAAGATGATCATCGAGTATACCTATTTGGAAGGTACCGATGACAAGCTCTTCGAAGATGCTGATCTGGATGCACTGCTCAACATGCCTATGAGCGGTGAGTTCTTCGAAATGATCAGCAAGATGAATGACCTCTTGGATATTAAGGTGGACAGCAAGGTAAAAAACTAAAGGCCGATTCGCTTCTCTATAACGTCATGTACTTGGGGTATGAGTTCAAAGACCCTACGTTGGAAGTTATAGAGAAGCTTAACCCTGAATCGATTGGTCTCTGGTTAGCATTCTTCAAGTACAAAGGTGAGCTTGAAGCGCCTAAAAAGCCTGGTACGAAGCCTGGTAAGCCTACCAAGACTAAGCCTAGAGGGACTGAACCTTGATCAACTTAGGCGATGTAACATTTAGCGTGGGGGCAGATACTTCCGCCCTCATGCGTTCTGTTAACCAGTTGAACACTTTTAGTCAGAGTGTTACTCGGGCTCAGAATATTACCGATCGTGCAAGTGCTCAGACCGCAGCAGCCTATCGTAGGCAAGAAAAAGCTGCAGGTGATGCATTTAACAAGATGTCTGCCCTTAATGCGCAGATGTCTCGTATTGATGGTGCTGCTCCACACATTCGTAATGCCGAGGCTGCTTTCCAGCGCCTAAATCAGGCTATGACTGGTGGAAGGCTTAGTGCTCTGGAATTCCAGCGTGCTCAAGAAGCCTTTAACAGGTCTATGCTGAACACTACGCTTAATATGAAGAAGCTTACAGGGGCATCAAGTGGCCTAATCCCACTCTTCCAGAATCTTGCATCTGGTGCAGTGCTTGTGAGTGGTCCTCTTGGCGGTGTTGCTACACGTATTGTCTCCCTCACGGCTGTTATGGAGCGTGGTGGTTTTGAGGCTGCAGCGTTCGTAGCTGGTATTGGTACAGCGACTTATGGTCTTATCCGCTTTGGACAGGTCGTCCTGGATGTAGGTAAGCAAGTTAAAGGGTTCGAAGGCCAATTCCAAGCGGTCACCGGTACAGTAGCTGGTGGCTGGCTCGGTATGGCTAAGGCTATTGAGATCGCCCGTAATACTGGTGCACGTATTGAAGATCTTGCAGGAGGTATGGCTCGTTTCCGTGCCGCCTCTGAAGGAACTGGTATGGCTGCGAAGGATGTCGATAAAGCCTTTAGAACGGTTGCAGCGGCTACTACCAAGCTCCAGCTAGGATCTGAACAAACGGCAGGTATCTTTAAAGCCCTTGAACAGATGATGTCTAAGGGTACGGTGCAGGCTGAAGAACTTAGAGGTCAGTTGGGTGATAGACTTCCTGGCGCAGTACAGATTGCTGCTCGTGCCATGGGAGTCACTACTTCTGAACTCCAGGATATGATGAAGAAGGGTCTTGTGCCTACTCGGAAATTCCTACCCAAGTTTGCAGCAGAGCTGGCTAAGACTTTCCGCATTGATGCAAATCCAGTCAAGAACCTGACTGCGTCTCTGAACAACATGCATAACGCATGGTTCCAGCTGATTGCGGCTATTGATCAGGCTTTCAAGATTACCGACAACTACCAAATCGCAGTGGAGAAGCTAACGGCAGCATTTGACTGGATGCGTGAGAATCTAGGAGCACTGAAGCTTGGTGTAACAGCCATTGTGGGTGCTTTTGCAGGTCTGGCTGCTCCTGCAATCCTCGGTGGTATCATTTCGATGGCCGGTTGGATTGTTCGTATGGGTGCATCAGTGGGTAGTCTTAACCGACTCCTCATTGCGCTACCATTCGGAATATTCATCCGAGGTGCTTTGGCTGTTGCAGGCGCAGTTACTGCTCTGTCTAAGTATGGCGATGAGATTATTGTCGTACAAGGTCAAATGGGAACGCTTCAAGATTACGCAGAGGTAGTCTGGAACGATATTAAGAACTTTGTTCAGACAGCAGTTGGCGATATAACTGCATTTTTCGAGAACATGGTAACTCCCTGGGAATCAGTTAATAACTTCCTAAAGGATATTTCGAGTAAATCTTGGGGGGAGATTGCAGCAGACACGCTAACAATAGTTAATGCAGTAGTAACTGAAGTATACGTAGCATTTTCCAATCTGGGTATTGCAATCTCTGCAGTATTCGGCAATATTATGTCAGAGTTTCAGGGCATAATGGGTGCTGCAAATTCAGTTAGGCGCTTCTTCTCTCCATGGATTGATGACTTTAATCATAAGGATCCGGAAGGTAAGACTGGTTTTGCAATCTATGAAAACTGGCTAGCTAACCAGAAGTACGAAAAGACTTCATTTGAGGATATACTATCCAAAATGGATAGGAATCGTATCCAGCAAACAGCTTTCATGACGCAGAAGTCTGGTGACTATCTTAAGAATCTTCAGCAGGTAGCAAACGATAATGCCAAGACTAGACAATTAAGTAACTTCCGCCAGTCTGAACTCCAAACTTGGGGCCAGAAGTTTGATGGTTTCCAGAAGTCTACTGGTGGAATAGCCAACGACAATAGCCCAATGTCGGAGAAAGAGCGTAAGAAAGCCGAACGTATGGCTAACACGCTTGAGGATATGAATCGCCAGATTGAGCGCACAAAGGAAGAGATTGCAGCTCTTGGAGGTAGTTCGGCCACACTCGACTCATTGACGGATAAGTTTAAGCGTGAGGATGAAGTTCGTAAGTATGCAGAGGCTATGCTCAAAGCTGGCCATGCTACCGATTTGGTTAGGCAGAAGTCAGCAGAACTCCTACGCCAGCTTGAACTGCGTGATAAGTTGGAAAAGCAGCGTGAAGCCCTTATGGAGTGGCAATCAACACTAACCCAGGCATTTGATTCGGTAGCCTCTACATTGATTGATGCCATGTTTGATGGAGGTGAATCGATCAAGAAGCTGCCAGATATTGCTCGGGCTGTTGCAAAGGACATCTTTAATACGTTCCTGCAACTATCGCTAATGAACCCGCTGAAGAACATGCTCTTCGGTACCAATCTTCCTACGTCGGGAGGTATGGGTGGTCTATTTGGTGGTATGTTCGGTGGTGGCGGTGGGTTCTCTGCAGCTGAGTCTATGTACTACAATACGAATGCAGGTTTGTGGCGTAATGGTGGTATATCATCTACTCCGCTTATGAAGTATGCGCGTAATGGCCTACTTACTAAGCCTACACAGATGATGACTTCTCAGGGTCCTGTGACTGGTGGTGAGGCTGGTGCTGAAGCGATCGTACCATTGCGTAAAGATGGTTCTGGCCGTTATGGTATTGATGCTCGTGGTATGGGTGGTGGTGGTTCACCAGTTCATATTACTTATGCTCCAGTCAATACGTTTACGGGTACTAGTGAAGAACTTGCACGTATGAAGACTGTTATGGAGCAGGATCGTATGTCATTCGAAGCTAGGACTTTGGCAGCTGTACGTAAATTCCCTAATGAGCGGAAGATCGGTCGATGAGCATAAGCTTCCCAATTCAGGGTCTAATGAGCCGTTGTGCTGACGTTAAGTGGCGTAAGATGGAACGTCAAGAACTGTCTCGCAATGCTGATGGCAAATCTTTCGGCAGATCGCTTGGTCCTCCGCTGTGGTCTGGTGAGTGGGTTACTGCGCCTATGCGAAATGATGTCTATGCTGAATTCGAGTCCAAGTTAAATGCTTTGGATGGTATCATCGGTACGTTTTATGGCAATGATCCACGTAGGGCATATCCAAGAGTATCAGGCTCATCGTTTACGGAAACGTCGGCTGAGATCTATGCAATAGGTGGTGATAATAAGTCATTACGTATTGAAGGCTATCCTGCAGGATTTATTATTTCAGCTGGAGACTACCTAGCTTTCACCTATGGATCATCGCCAACGAATACAGCACTACATCAGGTATTGGAAACAGTTGTGTGTGATGGTTCTGGAATTAGTCCATTCTTTGAAGTCCGTCCACACTTACGTGCTGGTGTTGTTGTTGGTGATCCTGTGACTATGAAGAATCCAATGGCAATATTCACGCTTGAACCAGATTCAATTGAGCCATCAACCAATGGAGTAATGCACTCTTCGGTTACTTTCCGCGGAGTTCAACTAATACTATGAGCCGCTACCTAGATCCAGCTATCCAGACAATGATGGAACAACGTGCACTAGTTGCGCGTGATTACGTTTGGATTACTGCTCGTGATCGTGAGAGTGGTGCACCCGTAACTGATGGTATGTGGTCTGATTATGGTGCTATAAACTCACCTGTTACTAATCCATTTACTGGACTGACATCATATCGTCCGTTCTATGGTACTGGTACATTGGTTGAGGTTACTGCCATTCCCTTGGTTACGGGATTGTCTGTTCAGCCAGTTAGCATCAAGATGAGCCAGGTTAACGATCGTGTTGAACAGTTAGTACGATTGTATGATCCGCAGCAGGGTAGAATTGAGATCTATCGTGGTATATTCGATCCTGAAACCAGAATTCTTGTTGCCCCAGCTTTCGCCAGATTCGTTGGATTCATCGACAAGATTACTATTGTTACTCCGGAAGAAGGTGGCTTAGGTCACGTTGAATTTGAGTGTAAGTCGCATACTCAGGAATTGACAAGATCGAATCCTGACACTAGGAGCGATGAGAGCCAGAAACAACGTCTTGCTACCGATACCTTCTATAAGGATTCCTCGGTTGCTGGTGAGTGGGAAATCTTCTGGGGATCTATTAAGGGTAAGGTTCCAGGTGTAAAGAAGAAGAAGTTCTTGGGTATATTCTAATGGTCAAGGTACGTATCGCAACAAGTGATGACAGATTCGATATTATCCGCCTGTTGAATAACTTTCACATGGCGGGTGAGTTTGACTTTCCGTTCGATTCGGCTTGGACTAGCATGCACATCAGTAACTGTATAGCATCTAAGAATGGAATCATCTTTGTAGCACATGAGGATGATGAAATGGTCGGAGTTATTTCTGGTGTCTGCCTAGCTTCTGCCTTCAGACCCGAACAGACTTGCATGGAACAATATATTTGGATCGAACCTAAGTCCAGAGGCAACCTCCATAAACTACTAGTACATGCTTTGGAAACCTGGGCTAAGACGCATAACTGCGTTACAGCACAGATGTCCTCACAGGAGAAAATGCGCCCTAATCTAGTTTCTCGACTATTCCGTATGATGGGTTATTATCCGATAGAAACCGTCCACTCTAAGAGTCTTGTCTAATGCCTATCTTTACTGCAGCAGTTGGAGCCTTTACGTTCATATCGGGAGCCATAGGCACCTTTATGACCACTATTGGTCCTTTGGGCGCCTTCCTGCTTAAGACTGCTGTTGGTATTGGTGTTAACCTTCTATTGGCAGCTATTGCAGGCAAGCCTAAGGATCCTACATTCCAGATTAACGGTAACCTCCAGATTGGTGGAGATCTTCCGCGTACGTTTGGTTTCGGCGAGTATATGACTGCTGGCTCGCTAGCCTATGCCAATACTTGGGGTAAGGAAGATGAGACTGATAACGCATACCTGACTCAGGTTATTGCCCTATCAGATATGCCCGTTACCTCATTGACTACTCTGTGGACAAATGGTGAAGAGACTCCACTCTTTGTAACCGATGCAGTTACCTCCGTAGGCGACCTTAATGCCATTGGTCAGATGGTTCTGACAGAGTTCAAGAATGCATTCGGTATTCTAGACGACTTCCTGTTTAAGGTTGGTCGGCAAGGTATAGGCGATAAGTTGGAGTTTATCTTCAGCTGGCTTGAAGACCGTATACAGTTTCATGGTGGTACGCCTCTTAGGCAGACTGAACAGTCAGAAATGGGCTTTCCTATTCCTGCATATGTTCAGAAAGGTGACAACCTCTGGATTAAGTTCTTCGATGGTAACCAGACTGCTCACGATCTATTCCTTCTGAATCGTGTGAGTACTCCTGCTCGTCCTTGGGACGATGATCGTATTGGTAAAGGTGTAGCATATGCTGTTATGACAGCACGTGTCACCAAGAATATGTTCTCTGGTATTCCTGCATTCAAGTTTGTGATGCGTGGGATTCCTCTCTACGATATTACCAAAGACTCCACGGTTCCTGGCGGTTCTGGTACTCATCGTTGGGATGATCAGACTACTTGGGGTGGAGATGGCGATTTCCTTCCAGCTGTTCAGGCATATAATGTCCTTCGTGGTATCTATCATGAGAATGAATGGGTCTATGGTCTGCAAGGAACTCAAGCATCCCAGCTTCCACCAGACAACTGGATCAATGCTATTAACAAGTGCCGACTGCCTGTTGTAGCTGATGATGGGTTTGAACCGCAGTATCGTTCTTCGGGAGAAGTTCGTGTAGATGCTCCTATTGGTAACCTTCTTGACGAGCTATGCACTGCTTGTGCTGGACGTATCTCTGAAGAAGGTGGTGTGTACAGAATGTTCGTTGGTGCTCCAGAGGCACCGAGCTTCCACATAACCGATGGTGATATTCTTTCTACATCCTCTCAGGAATTTACGCCGTTCTTTGGTCTATCCGACAGTGTAAACGGAGTTCATGCTAACTATCCTTCGCCTAAGGATGGTTGGGAGATGAAGTCTGCGCCTCCAATGCATCGTACTGATCTGGAGGTAATTCACGGTAATCGTCGATTGATGACGGATATCGACCTAGTATTTGTTCCTTATCCAGAACAAGTACAGCGTTTGATGCGGTCTACTGTGTTGGAGGCACAGAGAGCTCGTAGGCATACATTCTCATTGCCGCCAGCATATTGGGCATATTGCGTACCAGGTGAAACATTCACGTGGACATCTGATCGTAACGGCTATATTCTCAAACTGTTCCGTATTGATGGCGTTCAGGATCTACCTAACCTAGACGTCATTGTTGATGTTACCGAAGTCGATCCTGCCGACTATGATTGGGATTCTGCAACCGATTATATTCCGCCAGTTATTGCACCCACTGGTCCAGTTCGTCCTTCGCCTCAGCCGATTATTGACTTCTTTGCTGAGCCTGATACTGTCATTGGTTCAGGTGATAAGATTCGTCCTGCTATCCGTTTGGAGTGGGATAAAGATAAAGTCGACATTGAAGGAGTTCAGTGGACTGTTCGGCTTACGGACACTCTGGAAGTAGTATCTGATAGCAGTACTGATGCATGGGATGTTGGTGCGATTAAGATCAGCAACAACCTCTTCTCACTTACGTCATACCAAATTCGTGCAAGATATATTCCGCAGTCTGATCGTGATACTCTGTGGTCTGAATGGTACACTGTAATTACGCCTGATATTCGCTTCAATGACGTCCTTGTGACCTTAAACAATCAGTCACAGGATGTTAAGGATCTCTTAGGCAATCTACGTACTGCACAGCAGGCTATGTCGGCTAAGCTCCAACAGTTGGCAGCTGCTGCCTTGGAAGGAATTCGTCAGGAGGTATCTTCAAGAGGTATTGCAGTTCGTTTGGGTGAAGATTATGCAGCCTCATATGAGGAGTTTACTGCATCTATCAGCAGTATTAACGGTGCAATAACTGCACAAGCTGCAATCGTAGCTGCTGTAGAGGCTGTTGTAGGTGATACTGCTGCAGGTGTACTTTGGAGGATGGCTGCACAAGTCGGCTCTGGAGATGTAATCTCTCGTGCAGATCTTCAGGTTAAGGTTGATGTTGCAGGCTCTTGGATGTCTGCTGGTCTTACACTTGAGGCAGGTCTTGTAGGAGGTAATCCACTTCTTCCGTTCAGCAGAGTCTTGTTGTATGGCCAGGAAGTAGTTATTGCAGATCATTTGGGTAACGTATCTGCACTATTCGATTCTAATGGCATCTACCTTAATACTGTCTTCATACATGATCTTGAATCTGTCAATATTAAGGCACGTTCGATCTTTGGTGACCGTATTGTCGTATCGGGTGTTGATACTCCTGAACTCCAGCTGAACTCTGTTACGTACATTGAGGAAGATTCATCAACTGGCAACGTTTCAGTTACTGGTACAGCATCACTATTACAGACTTGTTTCCTTGATGACTACGTCTCGGGAGGCGTTCTAGGTGCAGGTAACATTATTTTCACGCCTAGTCTCCTTGCTGACGTCAGTTTCCATACAGTTACTGTCTATAGATCGTCAGCATCAGATTTTAGCGTTTCCCCTAAACTGGTAGGACGGTCGCTTTATGGACAGTACGATCTAATTGCATCAGGTCCATCGACTGCTATTACTTGTCCCTTTGCGGATGTTCCTCCTTCATCTGGTGACTGGTATTATGGCCTGTTTATGTCTGCTAGTTTTTCCACTGTTACAACTGCCCGTGATTTGGTGATCGCACATGCAAAAAGATAAAGCCAATGAAGAAGTCAAGAAACGATTTACGCATGGTCTCAACTCGGCTGACGATCAAAGGCGTAAGGCTGCGGAAGCCGAAGAAGAAGAATGGGCAAGATATCGCATTCCCGAGGTGCGCAATATCGTATTCACCATTTATGATAAGGTTACTGGCAAAATCTTATCCAATGGCACTGCGGCAACGCCCCGATCACTCAACAGGCGCTTGCAACCAGGACAAGCTTGGATTGCAGAACATGCAGATGGTAGGCTCTTCAAGATCGTAAAAGGTAGGCCAGTACCACGTAAGGATCCTGAGCCTATCGAAGTCCCAACTGATATGCTAGCTATGGCTGACTCTCGAATGCCTGAAATGACTCCTGAACTATTGGCACGAATTGAAAGTGCAAAGAAATGACAACAAGTGTATGGACTGCGGGTACTGCGCAAGTTACTAACGGATCCACAGCCCTTGTAGGTCTTGGAACTGGTTGGGAATCTGCCGCAGTCGGAAGTGGCATCTTCGTTATGGATGGTCTCTGTGAGATTATCCTATCAGTCGAAGGTGAATTAAATGCAACGTTTGCGAATCCATGGGTTGGTCCGGACTCTGCTGGTAACTATTCTATCCTACGTGGATTTTCAGATGCGTCCAATATTGTAGACCTTTTTGATCGGCTCACCAAAGCCCTCAAAACACTATCCATGGTTTCAATCAAGCCTAATGGTGTTGGAACTCTTGCTAAGCGTGATTCATTGGTACTTGGTGATACTGATGTATATGTCTTCTTACATGCTGAGCTTGGTGAAGACTTTGAATACTTTGTTTGGGATGGTCCGACTGACGAATCTTGGCTTGGACCTTATCCAGTTGCAATTCCGCCAGATGCACCTACCGACGGCATCCTATCATCGAACGGATCTATTACGAACATAATCGCCGTCACCCAAGTAGCATACGACGCACTGTCTCCACCAGATCCGACAACTCTCTACGTCATCAAAGATTAGGTTAGAAAGGAAGTACAATGGCCACATATAACAAGTTCTACTGCACCGTCGAAGATCTTGCAGAAAAGGTTCACAACCTTGGCGCAGATACTCTTAAGGTCGTGCTGACTAACACTGTACCAGTAAACACCAATACTATTCTGGCAAACATTACCCAGATTGCCAACGGTAACGGTTATACTACTGGTGGTGCAACAGCTACGATCTCATCTTCTGCACAGACTACTGGTACCTATAAGCTGGTACTGGCAGACGTTGTTTGGACTGCATCTGGTGGTACGATTGGTCCGTTCCGTTATGCTGTGTTGTATAACGATACACCAACTTCGCCTGCAGATCCACTCATCGGTTGGTGGGATTATGGTTCATCGGTTACTTTGGCAATCGGTGAATCGTTCACTACCGACTTCGATGCAACAACTGGTGTTCTAACACTTGCCTAAAGGAGGCTAATATGGCTACTGCCACACCCACTACTGCTGATATCCCAAAGGCCCTCAAGCTTCCTACCAAGGATGATATGAAGGCTCGATTCCACTATATCCAGGCTGAAGTTAAGAGGATTGAAGATGCCTCTGGCCCACTGCGTGCAAAGCGTGATGAGTTGGTAAACCAGAACATCAAGGAAATCCAGAAGCTGGAAGATCAGTATCTGAAGTTGGAGAGTGATGGTAATCTCTTTGACTTGAAGTTGGAAGCATCCAACTTGGTTACGCTTCTTCGTGGAGATACTAGACTAGCTTCCGCCGAAGACACAATGCCAGCAGAAAAGACTGAAACCACAAAGGCCGCTTAATATGCCTAGGCTCCAACTTCTCGGACATTCTCCAGACGTACTGTATCTGGGCGATGACATTGTAAATAGGGTCTTCTACGGGGATATTCAAATATTCCCACGTGGATATTCTATGGGCGCTGTAGTCGGTTCGTATTCATTTAACGGACAGCCTGCAATAATGTCAAAGTCTCGTATTCTGTCCATGGGAGTTGGAGCCTATACACTTACTGGCCAAGCTGCATCTCTTTCCAGAAGCCTCAAGGTTATTGCAGCTTTAGGCACATATGCACTCTCAGGTCAAAATGCTACACTAAGCAAAACACGTCGTCTCATATCTGATGTAGGTGCATATACACTAACTGGCCAAGATGCCAACCTTAAGTATTCTGTTCTTGTTGCTGCTGTTGGAACATTTACCCTTACAGGCCATCCTGTTGGATTGGTTTATGCACGTAGGATGGCTGCTAATCTTGGTACATACGTACTTACTGGTCAGGATACTCAGGCATATAAGACTATCTTAATGCCTGCAGCTGTTGGATCATATTCACTCTCTGGCCAAGCAGTTAATCTGGTACCTACCAGAAAGGTCATTGCAGCAGTTGGTAATTATACACTGACTGGACAGATTGCTAATCTCATTCGCTCGCTTAGGCTTGTAGCGGATGCAGCATCATATATTCTAACTGGCCAGAGTTCGATCCTTGCCTATAATCGAGTATTGAAGGCTGGCGTAGGTTCTTATGCTTTTGCTGGTCAGGATGCTACTCTTACTAAGACATCTTCACTGCCTGTAATGTCTTCGTTCTCATCGACTACTTCAACTGGAGCAACTATTGCATGGCCTGGCAGTATTGCAGCTGGTGATGTCGCCATTCTATTGGATTGGGGATATACAGTATTTTCCACTCCGGCTGATGTGGCAGCATCTGGATTTACCGACATTATCAATGGAAGTACTACGACAGGAGTTGAACGCGGACGCATCAAGGCCTATTATAAGATTCTTACAGGATCTGAGTCTGGTAGCATTACAGGTCTGAGTTCTACCTCTATGGCCAAAGCACTGTTTATTTTCCGTGGAACAATTGCTGTTACAACTGTGACAGCTTTTGATGCAACACAGGAAATTACTGCAAATAACCCAGCAGATCAGACAGTCGCTGTGAGTGGTCAAGCGTTGCCTATGGCTCTGATCGGATTTGTTACGGCAAACAACGCAACGCCAGCTTTCGACGCCGGCACAACGACATTTGACGGAACGGTTTCGACAACTCGAATGTTTGCCGGGTACAAGCTTTTCAACGTTGGCGACACGCCAGTTGATCACGCGGTTGTCACTAGCGATGCTGGTTTTAACGGCCTGATAACGTTCGGCGTAAGCTTCGCATAATAGGAGGCTTAAATGGCAGTAAATGTACATATACAGGCACTGCACCAACTACTGGAACTGCCTATAGCTATATGTGGTTAATAGAACCGTTTAACTAGGAGGCCAAGATGGCTAATATCGACCTAACGCTTGACCAAATGAGGGCTATGTGTAAAGTCAAGCCCAACGAATCAAACATGAAGAGCCTGCATACATCGCTGTCCCTATATGGCCTACAGCATGGACTTATGGAAGCTCAGATCCTTCCACAATTCCTGAATCAGTGGATGCACGAGTCTGGATCCTTTAAGTATGATAAGGAGCTCTGGGGCCCAACTGCTGCCCAAAAGCGTTATGAAGGTAGTAAGGATCTTGGTAACACTCAAAAGGGTGATGGCAAGAAGTTTATGGGCCGAACT
>OFRG01000238.1_pt1 | contig 23500 bp, 18 predicted proteins | sample 1543071 | NCBI WGS metagenome assembly OFRG01 (sample SAMN07774222, study PRJEB24372) | wastewater metagenome | isolation source: WWTP Verbania (Effluent) | place: Italy: Verbania | collected 2015-12
CTCAGATGGATGGAGTTCGTGTTTACGGACTTAAATCTGACTATCAAGTTGCAAAAGAGCAAACCGCAGGTGTTGTCGATAATTATATGACTCGTCAAATCATCGAAGCAATTCAGCTTCGTGGTGGTGCGATGGGTGCTGATAAAATCGACGGACTCTTTAGTTTTACTGAAGACGGTTTGTTCCCAACATTTAAATCGAATTCAACTACCCACGTTCTTGAATTGATTCCGGCTGAAATTCTTGAGCCGAGCACTATTTACGGATGGATTCAAACATACAATCCTGAACATTCGCTTGCTCAATATCGTGGCCTTTTGTTTGTTCCACCGAATTGGAAGTTTGATCTCGTATCTCCTCCGAAAGATGATTTTAGTGATCTTGGACTTGCTGGCCTTAATTTTGGTGCTAATACTCCAGGCGTTTCTAAAGTTATGTCGTCTTCGATGTTCTCTGCAAACCGGATTGGTTCTGGTGGACGGGTAGTTCTTGGACTTCGTACTGATGCAAACGGATTTACCGTTCCACAGGCTCAAGGGCTTCAGGCACGAGACAGAAATATTGATGAAGCGATCCGTACCGACTTGCTCCTGACATATTCGAAACGTGAATGCGGTAATACTACGGAAGATCAGCTTCCGCAGCTTGGCGCACGTCAGGTTGCTCAAAGTCGTGCAGATGGTTTTGCACTTAAATCGACTATGTATGTCGGAACGAACGTTAAGGGTCAGGCTAAACCAGTTTTGGTTATCTTTAAAACTGATACCCCGCGTAGTGCCAGTCCGATTAAGGTTTGTACCGTTAATACTGTTACGATTGAAACCAATACTGAACCGTTGCAGATTATCGGATGTACTCCTGGTGATGCGACGTACGCAGTTCTTACATTCAATCAAGCAGTCGGATCGGCTTTTGCAGTAAACAATCTTGCAATCCTTCGAACCGGTCTCGGCGATACTTACCGAGTTAAGGTAACTGTTGTTGCAGGTTCGGTCGTTACGGTGATTGCAGTTGATGCTGCAGGAAGTGCTGATACGTCTGTGATTCTACCATGCTGCTCAGGCATCCCGGATGATTATGGATTCCGTGGTGAGCTGACTAAGACTACTGGTGCAACCTCGAAAACTTCAGAAATCATGAAGGCAGAATACGATACGGGAACTGGTACGATGTTACTCGAATTGTTTACCCCGATTGCAGCAGGATCGCTCGGCGCAGACGGTACTATCACACTTCTCAATGGTGGAAGTATTGAAGTTACTGCTGAAGCAAACTGGCCGGTAGGTGTATTCATTACTGTAGATGAGGATTCCGGTGAAACCGCTTCTCTTGCAGATCTGGATTGCTCTTGCTTGGTCGGCGCAACTCTAACTATGGATTAATAGAACCTACAAACCGTTGGGTACAATAGTACCCTTCGGGTTTCTTTAATCCAAAAGAGGTTCTCTAATTCATATGGCTTCAAATTCCGTTCAATTAACCGTAGATGGCGACTGTGATTGCTTAATGCAAGAAAGCACAGACGTAGTTCTATGTCTTTCAGATGGATGGGAAACTAAAACTCTAACTGGAACGAAATTTGTTCTTGGAACAATAGTTTCAGTTAACGAAAAATGCACAAGCATTAAAAAAGGAAACTGCTGTTATCCAGGAGTTAAATCTTGCGAATATATAGTTGATGTTCTTTTAGATCAGTTTGAAGCTATCGATCCTGATGATGAGGATTCTGATTTATGGGAGCCGGAGTCTGACGATGTAGAAAGTGTTACAAAGAGTAATTGTTTTTACTCTACAATCATAGATACTCTCGTTACTCATGGCCGGGTAAGTGATGATGAGCAAAATCTAATAACGATATTAGAAGATGGTGTTTTCGCTTCTCAAAGTACTATTGTAAATGGGTATAGTCAGTCTGGAGAAAGTACTGCTTTTCCGATAACAACATCGGTAACTATAACTAATCCATCAAACTATCTTCCAATGCGTGTTATGGGCAACATGCATTTTTTTGGAAGATTTTCTTTAATTGCCAATGCTGGTGGAAGAACTATTACAAGAGAAATTGAGATAGATTCAGTTAGTGTGTCAGGTCCTTCTCAAGTAGTAATAGTACCTTCGGCTACATCATCTGCAATGAATTCAAATGCAGAATGGTTTGAAGATTTAGGTGATTTAACCAATCTTAACGATGGATATACATTACTAAATCCTGGAGATAGTAAAACATACACTGTAACGTTTAATGGGACACTTATATCCGGCGATACAGCCGATTCATTGAATGTTCAGTTAACCTTAGTAGGGATAAATTTCAGTCCATTAGCATAATAGAAGGGATGATATGGCAATTCAGAAAATTACTTATGAAACTAAACTTCCGATATTTGTTCTTCCTTGTCAGGAAGTAGCGGTTTGTTTGGGCGAGGGATGGGAAGATCAAACTGTATCAGGACTAACGATCGTGTATGCGACTGTTGGTAATAATATCCGTTATCTTGGAAGCGGTGGGACACCTCTAGTTCCAATTATGCAAAATTTTCGAGAAGTCGGGATTATGCAGATCGAATTAAGTTTCGACGACGATCAATTTCTAGATGATGACGAAACTGATCTACCGTTTGTAATCACTTGTGAAGATATTCAGTGTATCGATCCTTGTGCATGTATGATTCGATCACTTATCGCCGGAATAGTGGCAGCTGGAACGTAAGGGATATAACTCTTTTTTTAGGAGCCTTTACGTATGGCTGATACTGGTTGTGATACATGCGATGCAATAGATGATGGTAAGTTAGATTCTGTTAGAGAATCTGATTTCTATCCTCGCGCATTAAAAGTTCTTTGTGCGATTCTAGCCGCATCAGGTGGTGGAAGCGGCACAGATGCCTTGTCAGAGGTTGCTACAGATTCTGACAGTATGTTGGGATCTGCTTTAGATGATGTTTATGCAGTTCTATGACAACACAACTCCTTTCGATATTCTAAATGCGAAGGTTGTAAACAATACAAATCTTCCGATTGCAATATCGTTAAACGGAACAGATGATTACGAATTTTTATCTGCTGGAGATAGTTTAAATATAGACTTTGGTGCAAACCGTCTTAAGCTGACTGATAGTATTTATGTAAAATACGATGGTGATGCTACGGTAGATGCTGCTCTTATAGCAGCGGAAACTGAATCAATAACGGTATCGATTTTATATCCGGCACCATAATGGAACAGCTTTTTACACCTGAATGGATAACACTGATTTTATCTATCGTTGTACATACGGTAGTTATTTCATGGTTTCTAGCCACGTTATCCGGGGATATAAAACGAGTTTCACATGATGTTAAGAATCTTAAGCAGATTCTAGAAACTGTGACTCTACTTAATGAGAGAGTTTCGAATATTCGAAAAGATATCGAACAAATTAGACTAGAGATTAAAGATATATGGTTATCTCTAGAACTCAAGGCTAAGGATATTTGGGTTGAAATAAATAAGCTTAAAGAAAAGCTACTATAGTTATAAATGTTAAGTGATGTATTTAAACGAATAAACTTTTTAATTTGGTGGATTCTACTTCCTGCCCTTGTTTTCCTTTTCTCTATTCATAATGTTCTCGCTGCTGATATTTTTTGCGGTCACGATGATGATGAATCAGGCGCGTATGATACCGCTTGTTACACGGCTGCAAAAGATAAAGATCATGACGGTTTTACAACTGATGGTACAGCAGGTCATAGCGGCTCTACCGATATCGATTGCGACGATACAAATTGGAAAATCGGTACTGATGCTTGGGTTGACGCAGGTAGTGGCAACGTTAAACGGTGTAAAGCAGACGGGACTTATACAACTCCAGTAGCTGTTGCATCTCTAGTTGCTTCAGATATTTCCTCGACTTCCACCACTCTTAAATTCATTTCATCTTCTGGTGTTTCAACTGGTGGTTGTGGAGCATTCGGTAATCCATGTGACTATCGTTGCCTTGTAGACTCAGGCCGCGCTTGCTACGTCGCTCCATCAACTACTAACGATGCTTTTTGGTTCTTATCCGGTACGTACAGCGCAGTAGCTACTACGACAGTAAGTGGCGAAGCTGAGATGATGTATCTAAATGGTACAGATGGATCGGCAGCGCATCCTGTGCGTTTAATCGCAGATCCACGAGCACCTGTTATTTTCGATACTACAGGAACAAGTGGTTCCCTTGTTCGTCTATGGCGTTTCGATGATGTGGACTATCTCTACACCTATGGATTTGATATCGGTCATGGTTACGGACAGACAGGAGTTACATACAATACTGGATCGAATAATAAATTTCTCTATGGACGTATTCAGGACGTAGACGGTAATTCTTCAAACAACGTTTCTGGAATTACATTAAATGGCGGAAACAATAACGAGATTCGCGCCACTTTATTTAAAGATATATATGATAGAGCTGCAGCAACAAACGAGAACAATGCTCCAGTAGTTATTTTTTCAGGAACAGGTAATAAAACTGACTTTAACTCTTTCATCAATTCTTCTACTAAAACTTACATAGCTCTCAAGCATAAGCATGGTCAGGCATCGTCTACCGGAGAATTTATTGGAAACTACATCAGCAACTTTATTACGGCTGGTATTGGATGGAATACAACTGGTACGGTTACACATAATTACGTGAAGCATACAAACGCTGACGAAACATTTGTATGCTTTGATCAACACGATTGGGGAGGAACACCTTATTACGATGGTAAAAGCATTGTCGCTTATAACGAATGCGTAAACGGTGGTTTCATATTATCCAATCCTTTTGATTCCGTTGGAGCGGTAGCTTCTACATATTTAGAAGCTTATGGAAACGCCGTTATTGATGCGGCTACGGCTTATAGTTTTGAAGATGGTGTTCACCATGCGGTTACTCGTGTAGGTTTTTACGGAGATGATACTCAATGTAATGATATTTCTACAGGTGGTCCCGCTGGTGGACCTAAGTTTAATTTTCATGACAATATACTCTACAACTCGAATTCTGTAGCTTTAAAGTTTACACGATTTGGATCTACTTCTCCTGGAGGACCTAGTTGTGGAGCAGATTATTCAAGTCTTTCAGGATGGAAATCTGTAGGTTCTAGATATGATTCCGGGACAGCAGAAAATAACCCGGCATGTAATGCTGATGGATCTTGTTCTATATCTACAGTTGGTATTTTTGGTGATTTAAGTGGAACAACTACAACAACATCAGTAACAACAACTACGTCATCTACAACTACAACTGCGTCAACAACGACTACAACATCAGGAACTACTAGTACTTCGATTCCTGGAACTGGTGGAGCAATGTCAGCAATATATTAATATATGAAAAAAATAATTCTTTTAATTTCGTTTTTGCTTTTTAGTTCTCCTGCATTTGCAGCAACTAAAACTATCTGCGCGTCTGGTTGTGATTTTACTACTTGTGCCGGATGGGTGTCGTATCTTCAAGGTTTAACTGGTGGAACTGGTGTTTTAGCTGCTCCTGAAATTTTAGAAGTACATGAGTCGGTCGCGGATAAGTGTCTTTTAACAGGGGCGATAACTACATCAGCAATAAACTATGCTGAAATTAAAGCGTGGTCTACATGTAAACACGCAGGACTTTATGTAGCTGGAAAATGTGAAATCACTTCTTCTGATGCGAATTTCACTTTGTACTCTACGTTAAATTATCTAAGAATTACAGATATGATTATTTCCAATACCAGAACTACTGGAGGCGGAAATGCAGGTAAGGGTGCTTTTTTTGAGAATATGGGTACAGGCGAATATAGAGTTACTAATTCTATATTTAGAAAGACAGGTGGCGGAACAGATCCGAATAATAGAGGATTGGATGTGACCGTTGATGGAACTGGTACGTTTAAGCTTGTTGTAGTTAACAGTGTTTTTTACGATTGGCTTCAATTCGGTCTTAAAGCGGATCTTAGAGCTAATGATACTGGAGTTATTTACGGAAATACTTCTTATGGTAACGGTGTAGGATTTCAGATTACATGTGATAACGGCTCACCTAATGTTCTTCGATTGAAAGATAATATAGGTGATTCGAATACAGTTGGAGATTTTGTAATGACGGATGGTGCGGCCTGCGGAACCGAATCCAGGGCCGACAACCTAAGCTCTGATGCTACAGGAACTTCGGGTGATACCGCTAAAAATCCAACCTATGTTAATGAAGCCGGAAGAGACTTTACTTTATCGTCAGCTTCTACTGATGCGAAAGATGCTGGTACTGATTTATCAGCAGACGGTGATTATGCTTTTTCGACCGATATTAAAGGAACTACAAGACCACAGGGTGCTTCGTGGGATATAGGTGCTTCAGAAGCAATATCTTCCTCCACTTCAGCAGTAACTATTTTAGACGCATTGGGTGAACTATGAAAAAAATAATCTCTCTTTTACTTTCACTTTTAATATTCGCCCAAACGGCTCTCGCTTGTGATCAGGTACGTTGCTATTACGCAACGTCTTGCACGGTTCCGTTTGAACTGTACATCACCGATGCAACTACCGGAGCTAAGTTTGTAAAAACTGCTGCCCATGCTTCCGGCGATACCTACATCATGAAAGATGAAGGTGCGGATACTAATACTACAAATTCTTTTATTGATGAAGGTGCAGGTTATTCGATAGTTTTAACATCGGCTGAAACTACTGCTGCACGAATTCTCCTAAGAATAGAAGATCAAAGCGGCCCCCAAATTTGGGCTGATAAATGCGTTAATATTGAAACGATTGCTCGAACTGCTTCGGATAACGGATCAGCTTATTATTCCTATCCAACAGTCGATATGGCTGCAGTTTCTGGAGATACAACTGCTGCTGACGCACTAGAAACAATGCTTGATGGAACCGGTGGACAAACTCTGTCTCTTGGCAAGCTAGCAATTTCAGCAACTACCGGTGATGCAGTTACGATTGCAACTGCTGGTGGTAACGGTGATGGAATTGATGTTTCTGGAAATGGATCTGGATCAGCAATTACAGCTACTGGTGGCGCGACCGGTCATGGAATTAATGCTGTAGGTGGATCTACGACTGGTAACGCAATTCGTGGAACCAATACTTCTGGAACTGCCGTTAATTTCATTTCTAGTGGTGGTAACGGAAATGGAATGCTCCTTACTGCAAATGGAACTGGTGCTGGTCTGGCCCTATTCGGTGGAGCAACAGGTGCTGGTCTACAAGCAAACGGTGGCTCAACTTCCGGTGATGCAGTCCATACAACAGTTGTATCTGGTGATGGCTTCGACGGAGCTATAAACGGAAATATTACGGGTAATCTCTCAGGTTCCGTTGGTTCCGTTACAGCAATGGGCGCTGGAGCTATCGATGCTGCTTCCATAGCTGCCGATGCAATCGGCGCTTCTGAACTTGCTTCTGATGCCGCTACAGAAATTGGAACTGCATCATGGGCGACGGCTACCAGACAATTAACCGGAACACAGGCGTTTAATAATACCGGAAATACTACAGGCAACATTTCAGGTTCTGTAGGATCTGTTACCGGTGCTGTTGGTTCTGTGACAGCAGTTTCTTCTGGTGCGATAACGAGCGGATCTTTTGCTGCAAATGCTATCGATGCTTCGGCAATAGCTCCTAGCGCAATCGGTGCCAGCGAGCTTGCAACAGATGCAATCGGTGCTGCAGAAGTTGCTGCAGATGCTGTAACAGAAATTGCATCAGGTGTTGGAAGTATTTCTCTAGGAGCTGGAGCAATAACTTCTGCTACCTTTGCAACGGGGGCAATCGATGCAAATGCAATAGCGGCTGATGCGATAGGTGCTTCAGAGGTTGCTGCAAATGCGATTGGAGCGAGTGAATTAGGAGCTGATGCTGCTACTGAAATTGCGTCGTCTACGCTTAGTTCAAATGCATCAGCATATAACGTTGCTGGAACTATCGGTGAAAAAATCAATAGTGGTGGTTCTGGTGGAGGTGGCGGTGGAACAGATGAAATTTCATCTGGTACTGCTCAGTCTGTAGGTTTAACAAGCGTTCGTTTAGCTTCTTCGGAAAACTATGGAACAAATGTTTTAGCAGATAACACTAGTGTTGTTATAACAAGTGCATCAACAGGTGCAGGTCAAACTAGATGTATTAAGAGTAACGTCGGAACTACTGATACTGTTACTTTGACGCAATATTTTACGATAGTTCCAACTGGAACTGTTACATACAGTTTGCGCGCAACACCGAATTGTAATCCTGCTAAATGGCATCAAGGGCAATAAGATATATGAAACGTATATTTGCATTAATCGCTTATCTTCTTTGTGCCAGCGTTGCTCTTGCTACGCCGCAAATTACTAGAACTAAGAATATAGCTACAAAGCTATCGTTTCGTGTTTTAAATGCTTCCACCGGAGTAGATATTACATCTGCTACCGGACTTGATTGCGAATCGCGTGGATATGCTGATGGTACAAACCCTGGATCTTTTGCTGACGTGGCTGGATCAGAAGTTACAGATGGTACTTCGACTGATGCTTATTACGTCCCGTTAACTGCTGCTGAAGTGAATTTTGATTTGATCGATGTTCGTTGTAAGTCGTCTTCAACCAATGCGATCACTGATTGGGTGACGATTAATACGATGGCGAACCTGACACAGATTGATGGGTTAGCTACCTCTGGAAATAATGCAACTCTAAATCTTAAACAACTAAATATATCTAATAGTGCTGGAACTGCGATTGTTGCTACGGGTGCAGGTTCTAACGGTGCCGGAGCAATATTAACCGGAAACGGCACAGGTGCAGGACTTTCGCTTATTCCAGGTGCGACCGGTAATGGTCTATTATCAATCGGCGGTGCGACATCTGGTTCTGCTGTTAAAGCAACAGGTACGGCTGGAAACGCGATTGCACTTGAACTAGTTGGTCAAGGATCTGCACAAGGTCTTAAAGCAACAGGTGGTGCTACAGGTGTAGGACTTAACGCTATAGGTGGCTCTACTTCCGGTGCAGCTATTCTTGCCAGTTCGACAACCGGTGATGTTATTACGGCTACTGCAACAGCAGGTAATGGTGATGCGATTCAACTAACAGGTCAAGGAACTGGTAGTGGACTAAACGTTATTGGTGGTGCGACTGGTAATGGATTAATTGCTACAACAGCTAATGCGACTGGTTTTGCAATTAATGCGGGCAATAACTCTGGTAGCGCGGTTAAGTTCGCATCAACTGGTGGAAGTGGTGCAGGACTATTACTTTCTGGAAACAATACCAACAGTGGGATAAATACTACTTCTGATGGTACTGGTGGAGGTATTCTTGCAACGGGTGGTGCAACTTCCGGTTCTGCTATTAAAGCCACTGGAACTGCTGGTAACGCGATTGCTGTTGAATTAATCGGTCAAGGATCTGGAAACGGTCTGAAGTCTACAGGTGGTGCAACCGGAAACGGCGCACAATTTAACGGTGGTGCAACATCCGGTGATGGTATTGATACATCGGTAGTTTCTGGATTTGGCCTAGATGCCACACAAAATGGAAATATTACCGGAAATCTTTCTGGATCAGTCGGCTCTGTTACCGGTGCGGTAGGATCTGTAACTGGTGCAGTTGGATCGGTAGGTGCTGGTGGTATTACAGCCAGTTCTTTAGCAGCTGACACTATTACTGCAGCAAAAATTGCTAACGATGCGATCGGAGCGACTGAAATTGCCGATGGTGCGATCGATGCAGCTACCTTAGCTACCGATACTATTACTGCTGCGAAGATTGCTGCTGATTCGATTACTTCATCTGAATTGGCGGATAATGCAATTGATGCCGGAGCAATAGCAACAGATGCGATTACAGCGGCAAAGATTGCAGCAGATGCAATCGGAGCTTCTGAAATTGCTGCAGGTGCAATTACTTCTAGTGAAGCGCCGAATCTTGATGCAGCGGTATCGAGTGTTTCTAGTGGTGGTGCTCTTTCATCCGGCACAGCTCAAGCTGTGACTATCAATACAATTCAGATCGCTGCTTCTGAAGCGTATGGAACAAATACATTGGCAGATAATGCGAGTGTATCTGTAGTCACCGCTACAACAGGTAAAGGTCAGACAATCTGTGTGAAGAGTAATGTTCTTGCGACAGATACTTTAACTCTTGTAGCTCCGTGGGCAATCACTCCTACTGGAACTGTGACGTATCGTGTAATTGCTACCCCAAATTGTAACCCGGCACATTGGCCGAAGAATCACTAAGAGGTATTTATGGAATTCATTAGACAACTTCTTCTAAGTAAATATGTCGGATTGTTTGTTCGTTATTTTTTAACAATCTTTGGGACATTTTTACTCTCACATAAAGTTGCTAATCCAGATCAGATTGCGGAAGCAAGTCAGGATTTGTACATTATAATTACAAATTTTCTATCTTCTCCTGAAGTTCAAAAAACTATTGGAGCATTCTTTGTAACTATTGGTGCCGGATCTGCTTTAACTAAAGCTAAGGTTGTTGATACCAAGAATGAAGAGAAGCTTGAATCTGTAAATATTACACCGGTAAAACACTAATGCGATTAAAACACGATAATGTTCATCCTGAAAAGAATGTCGATATTCGTGGAGCTAAACCTGAATTAGTTATCGGTTTAATTATTGCAGATTCTGTATACCGAAGAGTTGTTAATGATGATGTTGTAGTAACATCCATTATTGATGGTGATCATATGATAGGTTCACTACATTATAATGGGTACGCGGCTGATTTAGGATTGCATAATGTTCCTACAGGCGATCTACAGATAATTATAGATATGCTGAAAAATTCCCTTGGACCACAGTGGGATGTAATTTTTGAACAGAATCATATACACATTGAATTTGACCCTGATAAGTAAGGATAATTATGAGTCATCGTAAAGATTGTGGATGCTCCACATGCAATAGTAGCCGCTCGCGTAGTTTCAATACCAATCGAGACTGCTGCAATAATAGTATTTCCTCGCCGCCTACCGAATGCTGTGAAACGCATGTTGTTCAGTATTATCCAGGTGTATGCCTTTATCCTGTTTCTAGCGTAACAGCGGTTGATCCTGATGTTGGTGATGGTACGTTTTCGATTACTTTCGAAAATATCCCTACCCTTCCGATGAATCAGCAAGAAGTTTTTCTATACCATCAGGCCGTAGGAAAATTGAAGATTATTGGTAGAAGTAATAATGATCTTACTTATGATGTTCAGCTTGTAAATGGTGCTCGTGCTGGATATGAGATTAAGAAAGACGATTGCGTAATGGTTGTAGTTGATACCGGCGCATCAGATCCTTCTACATCTGCTGTTCGATGCCTTGTAGGACCATTTAGTGTTCCAGCCGTTAATGGATCTCGTGTAGCTTACATATATAATGGTGCAGGGATACCTATAGGTTCTACAATTACGTTTAATGATAATACTGGAGAAACTGGTAGCTATTTAGTTACTGAATTTCTAGGATCGTCTAATAATGTATATACATACATTCTACAAAATACCGGTAGCGGTCACACACCTTCAAGTATTATAGATGGCGGTGCTGCAGGTGATTGCACTATTCCAATCGATCTCGTCACTAACGTTGATGTATGCGATCTATCAGAATCTCCTGAAGCAGATAATCTTACAGGATGTTTAAATGGAAGTCCTGTTGCGTTTATCTTTGATCAACCTGGTTATGGTCCAACTACTAAAGAAGGCGGCGGACTAACTTGGACTAAAGCGCCTGAAGTTGATTGCTGCGTATTTACTGAAACTGTTCTTAAGTTTGCAGGAGAATCATGTATTGCGGCTGCTGATACAGTAGTTCTTAAAAATATAAATCTCGATTGCTTTCAGGCTGCATGGGATGCTGCTGAAGAGGCAGATCAGCTACTTGTTGGAAATATTGCTGGAGTTCCAGTTGTATTTAGTGCTTGGACCGGTAGTACAACCCGGCAAGCAACTATCGAGCCGGTTGATCCTGATTATGCAAACGGTGGACCGTTTGTAGAATACGCTCTTAATACTGCAATTTGTCTTGGACCCTGCTGCGATCAATGTACAAACGGGCCGCAAGTTAGTTCATCGTTTACGGAAGGTGGTGGTGATGCGACTAAAGCATCTACGTTTATCTATACGATGACTGGTTTGAACTTTGATGCAACAGCAGGTAATCAGCGCGTATGGTTAGTAGGTGCGAACACTTCTGGTGTTACTACTAAACTTGAACTTACTTCTACATGGAATGATGATCTAGAAGCAGGTATTGGTAAACCATCGCATTCTGATCCCCTTCTATTTAGACAGAAGATTTGTAATACCCATCCGAGAGGATGCGATCAAGAAGCTCAGATTGAATACAATTTTGAGTTCTCTCTTGATGGCATGGTTACTAATCTCTTGGCTGATTGGGAAATTGGAACGTTTAATGCTGGAAGTAATACGCTTGCAGACGGTGTTACACCAAATCCGTTCTTTAATATCTCATCTCAGTCGGTAGTTACTGGTAGAGTATTTGGTCCATCATATACCGATATTACTATTTTAAATAATACCTCTCTTGGTTATGGTAATACGAGTACTAGTAAAATATATCCTTTCATAGCAGATTCTTTTAAGGATAGATTTATTCTCAGACAATGTGATTGTGCCAATTCGATAGTATGGTTTGTAATCAGATTTACTTCTACTGCAACTGTATCTGCAGGTACTGTAAATCTTTCTCTGGCGATTCGACGTGTATTATCTAAAAACGAATGGAATTTGATTGATCTTCCTTCTAATGAGTACGATATGGAAGGATTCAATTCATAAAAGGTAATTGTATGAAATATATTGTAGCTTCATTGTTTCTATTGTCATTGTCGGCTTGTTCGGTACAAAAAAACCTACCAGCAACTTGCGCGCAGCAACTTAAGAATCTGACTAGTCTTGAAAAAGATTTGGTATCGGTTCGTGCTGCTCTTGAAGTATGTGCCTCACAGCCGCCGACTGAATAATGATTAAATGCCAAATATTACAGATCAAGATAGTGTATTCGTAGGTAAGCAGAGCGCCTCTCTTCCAAAGGAACTTTTGGAAGAGGGCGTTGTCTCTCGTTTAATCAATGGTAGATTTAGCGAGGGATGTATAACGAATGCACTTTCTTGGGATGAGTTTGAGCCTACATTTCAAAAAGGAAATAACAGCAGACCTTTAGGCTCACCTGTTAGTTATGGAGAACTTCTAACTAAAGGTGATTTTCAATTAGCTGCGCCGCTTGATAATATAAACGGGAAGTTCTTAGTTTTAGTAATCTCTGAAACTCTTTTTGTAATTGATACTGAAACTTGGATTGCATACGATCAGACCCCTACTGATGCTTTCTTTCCTACATCATCTTTACACTCACAATTATCCTATCTCGATAATAATGCCGGACGGTATGGTGCTGGCGGCTATGCTGTTATTTTTAATTGGCCGAACCGTCCGATTTTCGTAGGTACAGATGGTGCTAGAAAAAGTAAAAGATCTTTATTTGAAATGCCTCCATCAAGAATGGGTGCAACTGCAGGTGAACGTGCTTTTGTAATTTCTGGTGCAAATATTTTATGGGCGTCAGATCCTTTAGGTGGTGCCAGTGACTTTGCACCACTTACATTTTCTGAAATATATACTCCGTCAACTGGATACACGGATCAGATATTTGAGGTAGGATCTGGTTTAGATGTCAGCACAATTACTTGTGTCGCAAGACTTCCCAAGTTCCTTGGACCCAATCAAGATTTCTTAGCTCAAAATCTTTTAATTTCAACTAATAAAAATAAGTTTATTATTGCAGCATCTGCTCCTAGATCTACTTGGACTAGTATTCAATTTATAACTTATGCCGGAGCATTAGATGGTATAGCCGGTCCACGCTGCGCGACTAACGTAGGTGATAATTTAATCTACGTATCTTCTACCGGAAGAGTTAAACAGATTTCTCAGGATCAAGAAGTTTCTACAGGAATGTCTGAAACGTTCATGGATGATGATTTAGGGCAATTTACCGAGCCTTGTGAGAATAAGTTTTATTATCGAGAGTGGTATGAGCATATAGATCATTCCAGATCTGTTTTAAAATTCAATCGTAATAGATTATTTGGAACGGCGTATCCTGTATTAGTCCCTGCTATTTCTAGAAATGGTCGAAATGTTGATACGATCTCTCACAAAGCACTTTCAACAGCCTCATTAAGTTCTGATACTCAAATCGGGCCGCGAGCTAATCTACAGTGGGAAGGGTTTTATGATTTCCTTCAACCGGTCGGTATCGTGGATATTGATACTGATACTTTTGTTATATCTAAGGATTTTAATGGTCATATAAAGTATTTCCGGCTTAATCGCACAGTACCAGACAATCACAAAACTACCATCTATACTCGCGGTTATTTTAAGAATGTCAGATCGGATCAGAAGGGCTTTATAGATGGTCAACTGGTATTCGGTAGGCTCGCCGGAAACCCTGAAATAACTGTATCCTACCTAGTAAACGATGAATGGGTTATCGCTTCACAGGGCCGCGCTAAATGCCCTCTGTATCAGTTTAAGAATCGTACCGGCCAATCAAAAACTAATAACTCGACAATCCCTCTGAAGATAGAAATCGACCATAACGGGTGCGTTTTTGAGCTAAAATCTATAAAAGTGGGCGGCGAAACGTACGCTTATAATTAGAACTTTTTTTAACGATACAATACAATACGGACATTATGGCTGACGGAAAACCGCTAAAAGTTAAGCTTATTAGAAAGCTGTGTATCCCTGGAATCAAAGAAGACGATATTCAGGCATTGGTAGAGGCTTTAGGGGTAGTTCAGACTAAGGAAGGGATTTTAGAAAGTGTTGTAACTTCGACGGGTGGCGTTGAGGTTAAATTTGTATTCGGTACTGATGGTAATTTTGCTGGTTTATTTGCAAAAATAAACGGAAAACAAATAGCAATAATCGATGGTATTAACAGTACAGAATTACATACTTTTAAAGGGCCACCTTCTGCTACTAATCCAGGTCAAGGATGGACAGTAGAAATAGATTTAACTAAAAAATATTTAAGTCAGACCGGTGCTCAGAGCACTTGGGAACTTTTTTATGCATCACGGACAGGCATTTTGAATATAGATGCCTAATTAACAAATGAGGAACGTATATGGCTTTTGATTGTGATACCGATCTTAGTAAAGGTGTAAACCCTACTTACAATATTCCGATTAAAGAAGGTTTTCCGCTTTCTACTGCTTGCGAGCGAACTACCGTAATTGGACAGATCCCGGAGATTTTTTCATATCCAGGATTTACTCTAAAGAACGGCGCTACGATGGTTAATCGGATTAGTCCGGGCGGCATCGTAAATATGACTCAGTTCTTTGCATCTAAGAGCGGCTGCTTCCAAGATCGCAATGCTCGTATTTCGGGCTGCGCTGATTGCTAAAAAGGATTTTGACTCATGGCAATTACTCTTGCCAGAGCTATCAAAGCCTTTGAAGCGCAGCTTCCTCATGATGCATGTAGAGAAGATGTTTTAGATGCAATCCAGGAAAGTTTAGAATGGATGCTTCTAAGCGGTGGTGGACAAATCTTACGGGAGTGGGAAGTGATTGCCAGAAATGGCGTCTTTACCCTCCCGCGAGATCTCGAAACTCCTGTAAAGTATAAATTCTCGCCTCTAGCTGTTGATGGTTCCGGGATATTTCATTCTGCGTATTATAGCTATTCTTCAAACTCTATTCAGAATACCGAAGGGTATTTAGATTGGAACTTCGAAGTAAAAGCTAATCCTGTAGCCACGCAATTTTTCCCGCCTAAATGTGGTTGTAGAGTTTTAGCCACAACTACCAATAAATCTGATGTCGGCAAACGAATCGAAGTTACCGGCAGCTTAAACGGGTTTGAACATGCCCCGGTTCACTTCGGTCAAAAGACTGCTGGTGAAGTTTTAAAAGTTTACAAGCTAAACGATAAGAATAAAAAATACAGCGCCCGATTCTTTGATGACATTTCATCCGTCTTTAAAGATAAGACTGAAGAGTATGTAATGCTCTCTGGAATCGATAAATCCGGCAGACAGTATTTTTTCAGCTACTACCACCCTGATGAAGAAATAATTTCATACAGACAAGTTGAATGCTCAGCTAATATGTGCGTGGCTAATTGTGATTGTAAGATTTTTATTCTTGGAAGAGTTAATCCGACAATTCGCTACACGCGATGTAATGACGTGCTTCCAATCACATCTATTACAATGCTTAACTACTTAGCTGAAAAGTTCAAACATCAAGAAGCTTCGAATTTTAACGAAGTCGCTGCGATGAACGCGCAGATTATAGATATCATCAAGAAAGAGCGAAAATACCAGCGGCCTCCGGGACGGAGCATGTCTATTAATCTTAAAGGCAGCGGTTGCACACTTTCTAATCTGTAGGATTTTATGGCTGTTAAACTTCCACCAAATGCTAACGATCCTATGTCTAATACTAACTGGCTTAAGAAGCTCGGTATAGATGGGAATCTATATAAACCCTCACGTGAAGGTGGGGGTAACGGCGCGTTTATTGTTCCTGATAAATATAACGGTCAGGTGCAAGCCGTTCATATTGTCGATAAAGATGGAAACGTTCTTGATAAAGGAAACTATCGCCATGATTACGGAAAAGATAAAGGTGGCGGTATTTGGGATTTCAGCAACCAAGGTGGAAGTTACGGTACTGATACACAAGTTAGAGTATCTTTAGATAACGGAGAATCTGTTTATTACGGGGGTGGTGGGGGCAGAGCTGAAGGTGGTCAATTAAAAGAAGGTGAAGTTTCTAGTGGAGGGAGTTTTGGTGGAGGTGGATCAGGCGGTGGTGTTCTTCCAAACGGAACTGTTAATCCATCATTTGTAGATCTATCCGCTATTCAAGCACCGTTTGTAGACTACGGTTCTGCTTTTGATTTTGCTCAAGGAATCGGTAAACAAAATAAAGATACTTATTTATCCAATCTTACAGATCCAAAAGCTAAAGAAGCTGCTCTTGGGTTTGTTCAAACTGACGTAGAGGGAATTAAAAATGCAACAGATCAACTTGCTCCGTACATTCGGGATCAAGGAAACCAAGACACCAGCACGAATATTGGCCGAGCAAACACCATCGATTCGTTCAATATGTCTCGGACCCCAGGATTTAACGAGTTCAATCGAGGAGAGGTTGCAGCGAACAACGAATTCAATCGTGGAGAAAGAGAAAAGTCGATTGAATCTTCGGGAATCGATTACCGTGATCGTATCTCGAAAGTCCTCAACAGTCTCCAAACCCAAGCCACAGGAAAGCTTGACGATCCGACTTTAGATAATATCTGGTCAAGCGTAACTAAGAATCGTGGTGCTGATATCGGCGCAGCTACAGGTGTGTCGGGACGATCCCCTGCAGGTAGGAACGTTACAGACATGATGGATATTAATCAGCGAATTCAACTCGCTCTTAATTCCCAACAAAATCTAGTTTCTGCAGCAACTACTGCTCAAGGTGTTTTACAGCCGCCTGAAGAACGTAATCCGACAATATTTGCTCAACCAACAAACGTTCCTTTAAACACTTCAAACGTTGCGGATAAGATTCCTGTAACGTCAAATATCTCTGCAGGTGCTGCACAACAAAATATCGGAACCGCTGCTACGAATTACGAAATAATCCCTGCAGTACACGCTCTCGATACTCGTCTTGCAACGGATGAGTATAATGCTACCGGGCAGTATAATCGAGACACTTTTGTAGCTACCGGTACGCAAACTCAGATGTCGATGGCTGATGCAGCACATCAAACAGATATTAATCAAGGAAAACTCGATGATCTAAACGCGCAGCAGAATTCAAACACACTCGCCGCTCAAAATGCTCAAGCATGGGCAAATATCGGTGGAGCTGTACTAAGTGGAGCAGCAAGTGTTCCTGCAATTACAGGAGCTATAACGGACGCATTCGGGGGTAGTGATAATGGAGGGATGTTAAATACAGCTAACCAAAATCCACAGGGAGGATATACAGGAAGTGCTCCAGTAGATAGTGGCGGAACTGATTTTTCCGGCAATCCTATGTCCTCTCCTAGTTCTGATTATTTAGGTGGAGGTGACTCAGGATTAGATTATGGTGGAGGAGGTGCGACATCAGGACCTCAGATTACTTTAGCACCTCCAGATAGTTCAGGCGGATATCTCGGTGGATCAGACGGAGCATCATTCGAGCCGTCAGCCGATGTAGGAAGTATCTTTAAATCTATCTCTACCCCTGCACCTGATATTCGTACCGATGCCTCACTCCTACGAACCTCTTCAGATGCTGCAGCAAATTGGACTAAACTTGATCAGTCACAACAAATGCAAGCTTCCGCGCAGATGGGTGCAGGTGCTTTGTCAGGTCAACAAATTATATCCCCACAAGTTGCCGGTGGCATTCGTGCTGCTGCACAATCTATTTCAACGCTTGCAAATCCAAATGCAACCGGACCACAACGAGCCGCTGCTGTAACAAGTATTGCTGCAGCCGCATCAGGACCAGGTGGTGTTGCCGGTAACACAAATTCAGCAGTTCAAGCTTATGCGATTTTAACAAATCCAAACGCTAAACCTGAAGATAAAGCAGCCGCTTTAGCAGCTATCGGAATTCGTGGTGCTCAAGCAAACAGTATCCTAAACGCTGCTCCAGGAAACGCAGCCATTGCAGCACTTCAAGTATTTCAGACTGCGAAGAATTGGGGAGAGATGTCGAACGTTCAACGAGCCGTATCAGTAATGCAAACCGGTCATGCTGTCTATTCTGCAATATCGGCAGCTAATGCAGGTTCGGGCGTTATCATGAACTTTGGTGCAGGTGCTCCAGCACTAGGACCTGCAGCTATTGTTCCTGCTGCAATCTATTCCGGCTACCAGCAGTTCACAGGAATTCAGGCAGTCGCTAAAGGTAATAAACTCGATACACAGCAAAAGATAGCTCTTACCAATACTATCACATGGCCGGTGGTCGTATATGATTACGCTAAAAATCTTTTTGGTGATGGCGACAAATGGAAAACAGAATCAAGAAATCTTCAGCGCCTAAAGGATAAAGGAATTTTCATTCCTCAGAACCTGCTTGAGTCTATGCCGACTAAAGGTAGATCAAAAGATGAACTTGTACGTAAAGATTTGCCAGATGATTTTATTGGCACAGATGCAGATGGAAATTGGGTTAACAATAAATTCGCAAATGATCGTGACGTTAAAAATCTTCGCGCTACAGATGTTGTCAATTATTCTGCATTTGCTGATGAGTATCCTGATTGGTATGAGCGTCCTTTGGATGAACGAATGCAGATTGCAGATAACTATCTAAAAGCCGGTGCAGTTAAAGAGGGTAAAGGTTCTATTAAACTAGATCACGATAAGTATAATAGTCGTGATGAAGAATCGATAAAAAATATTTTAAAAGATCCTAACATGCGTATGGAGTTCGCTTAATCTTTATGCCAGATCAAGATCCATCAACATTTTACGATTTAAACGCTATTGGTGGGAGTGTTGGCGATCCGTCAGATCATACTAGTGAAGCTACTAATATGATTGCTAACAAATTTTCAGAAGCAGGTAATACTTCGATAGAACTTCCTGATATTCCAAAACCCAAATTCGCTGAATCTATAGATCCATCAACTATTATAGATAAAGTTGCTCCACCGGCTATCTCAGGTCTTGAGAAACAAACTCCCGAAATGCGAGCAGAAAACGGCGCTAAGTTTGGTGCCCAACTTGGTTTTAAAAACGGCGGTCATATGGGCGCTGTTATCGGTGGTGCAATCGGTGCTTATGCAGCCAGAGGTATTGGGCAAGTTAAATCGGGCGAGCATGATACAAATATTCAGATGGAAAAGTTTGGCGATGCTTTAAACACAATGAAGATCTCCGATAAGAAAGGTAATATCAATTTCTCTGATGGATCTTCTGTACCGCTTCCACAAGGAAAACTAAAAAACCTTAGAGCATCTGTCAGTGGTAAATCAGAAAGGGAATCGTATGAGTATGATACGTCCAATCCATTTACTAATCGTACTACTACTGTCGCTAAGCCTATTGCTTTATTCCTTGCTGGAGGGATTCTTAAAACCAATAGGCCAGAAGCCGTTCAAAAAATTACCGGGACAATATGTAACGCTCTACAGACCGATGCAAAAGATATCAACACTATATATAAACGAGCCGCTGATATGGCGTCTAAGCTAGGCGTTAAGCCAGCTCAAATGGCATCGTTTATTCAATCCTTGAATCTTCCAGAAAGTCAGGCTAAAGATGTTAAAAAAGGATTAGAGCTGCTTTATGCCCGACATTAAATATATTCCACCCGCCGATCCTATCGACTCAGGGCGTTACTACAAACCGCAATCTGTATTTGCGGCTGGAGTGACAGGTTTAGAGAACGGTCTAAAATTTGGTGCCGATTTAGCAGCTAAAATTCAGGATACTCAACGGGAAAACGATCCTGAAAAACTCAGAGCCGATCAGCTCAAAGCAGATTTAGAAAATGCTAAAACTGAAGAATTGATTAAAGACGCTAAAGCTAAATATGAGCGTGATCAGATTTTTGCTGCTCAAGAGCGTCAGACTAAGATCGACGAGACTATTTCTAAGACTAAAGGGCAGGATCTTCAAAATAAATATTATGGCGCGGATAAACAATCAGAAATAGATTATAGACGCGCAGCCGCTGCTAACATGGGATCTGATAATGCGGCCAAAGAGTTAGATGCTCTTACTAAAGCAGCAAAAAATCTTCCAAGCAGCAGCGATGGAACTGATATATCTATACGCGAACCAGGATACGATAGTCCTAGCGATCTTCCTTCAATAAATACTCCTGAGCCTCCAGATCCTAACGCTGATTTAAAAGCGGCTATTAAACAACGTCAGATGCAGTTAATTCAGCAAATGACTCGTGGGCAACATGCTGCACAGCTTGCTCAGGTAGATGAACAGGCATCTCAAATCGAAGATGCTAATCAGCAAGCAGATCAATATAGATCACAATCAACTGTAAATAAGAATTATAAAGATGATGCAGCTAAAGCCTTAGATGATGATAATCCAGTTGCACATATAGGTGCACTTGGTCAGCTTATACAGGAGAATAAAAATGAAACTAGACCTAATTATGCTAAGGGTCAGCAGGAATATTTTTCTAAAACTATAAGAGATGCTGGTGGAAGATCTGGTTACGAGAAAACTATTAAAGAAAGGGTTCCTGCAGAAGAACAAGAAGCAGCTTTACAAACAGTTAGAGAGGCTGCTGCACGTTCTAACGATCCTAGTGTTTTAGATGATGATCAAAAAGCATTCGCTGGTGCAGGGATGCCTGTAGATATAGTATCTGATCCAGAAAAATCGTACGATGAGATGCAGAATGTTATTAATGAAGGTATTGGAGGAACAAAAAATCCAGAGATACGTAAGCTTGCTACTAGCCCGTTCATGATGGCTGCAGCTAAAGCGTCTAAAAATGGACAGGACCCATTTAAAATAACATTTGAGCCGATGCCTGTTGGTGGGGATAGGGGGGATACTGCAGGTGGTCAGCAGAATAAACCTTTTGCTGTTTTTACCAATTTAAACGATCCGAATATTACTGCTCATGCGGCAGCTCCAGAACCAAATGATACTAAAGGCAATGCTGAACTAGATTTAGTTACAAATCTTTCCAATAGACATAAACAGTCTATAGCTGCTGCTCAAGGTGTTCAACAGCATGTTCAAGGTGTTCAAGCGGCTGCAGTACAAGATGCTCAACAGCAGTCTAAAGCAGCAGCAAATCCGAATACTTCATCGGCAACTACAAGTTTACCGGATGCAGCCGTTCAATCTGCAGAAGAACTTAGACCAGGATTAAAGTTAACTCCTGATAATAAAATCTTTAATCCAGAGCTAAATACAAAGATAACAAATAGTGTTGAAGGTCCTGATGCGGGTAGTATTAGAAAACAGATACATCACGAGATATATACAAGCCGTGTAGGAGATTTGAAAGATGACTTAGCAGCAATAGCTGATGAAGGTGGCGATGATGCTAAAATTAAAGAAAAATTAATTAGAACAAAGCAACGTGCTTTTGCAGATGTAGATAGGCTTACGGAAAGTAGAATTAAGGAACTTTATACCGAGAGGGATAAGCTTGATAAGAACAATCCAATTCTTAAAGATACGGTGGCTAACGCAGCAACTTATCAGACTGATCTAGTTGCGCTTGATCGTCTAAAATCTGTTCTAGCTCAAAACGGTAATCTCAATTTCATGGGACCACAGGGGGATATTACTAGATATATTGCTAAAACTAGGGCGATTGCGCGTTTAGGTAGTTCTGACGATCAAGGGACTTTAAATGCGATAGATGAGATAGATCGTATCCAAGGCCAAACTGTAATGGATGTGGCTAAAAAATACGGTGCCGGTATTGAACGAACTAATATGGAACAGCAAAGAGCCGGTAAGACAGTTCTTTCTGAAACTACTCAGCCAGCAAATTTAGATAATTATATTAGAGCTAAAGAAGGTTTAATGTTGCTTGAAACTAATCAAGCAGATTTGTATCGTCGATTATCGAACGAAGCAACTAGTCCTGAAGAACTACAGCGTATTCCTGATATCATCGCACGATATCAACGATCATCGGCTTCTAAAAAATATCTATTCAATACAAAAAAATATAGAGATGATGGATCTATAGTTCCAGGTCATGAGCTTGATCACGATTTTGTAATTAATAGTGGTCCTGGTGGATATATGCCAGCTCTACAGTGGTTAGGCATTCCCGTTAAACATGATTTACAAACACCATCAGATACCCCCGCTCCAGCCGCTAATGGAGGTAGCGGCAATAATAAAGGGTTTCCCGTAGCGGGAGCTACTGCAGTAGCTGCTGGTGCTGCAGGTTCTGGTGGAAACAATGGTTCCGGTAGTTCTAGTGGAACATCGGTTCCTACATCTACAACTACTTCAACAGTACCTGCAGTTGACGCTGATGTTGCGAACACATCTAAACTTACATCTCAGGCAGATCTGGCAGAAAATTCAGCCTCTTCACAAACTACTGTAGGAAATAGATATGAAGGGACAGTTAATCCTCTAAATCCGATTACATTCGATAATTTAAAAGCCGTCGCTAGTAAATCTATCGATACTCTAAAAAATCTTGTAGGAGCAATACCCGCATATCCCGGGAGTCCTAAAGCACAAACACAAGGTTTAAAAGCTCAGTCAGAATTATATAAACAGCGTATGGCACAAGATCCAGTAGCGCGTGAAAGTATTTCTGATATGAAGCGTTGGCTTACTTCCAACGATATTGATCCAGGTAAGTTAACATTAATAGCTGACGCTATGGTTCCTGATACTTTTCAGCATTGGGCAGAAACTGCGTCAAGACATACTATCCTTCCTGTTATAGTAGAAGCTCGCAGACTTATTTCGGGAGATGAAGCGGCGGCTAATACT
>OFRG01000241.1_pt1 | contig 23441 bp, 29 predicted proteins | sample 1543071 | NCBI WGS metagenome assembly OFRG01 (sample SAMN07774222, study PRJEB24372) | wastewater metagenome | isolation source: WWTP Verbania (Effluent) | place: Italy: Verbania | collected 2015-12
TTGCTGGTGGCGCTTAAGGGGATCGTTGGTTGCATGCCGGAGTTTTATCCTGACGCCGCTTGGGAGGCGGTCAAAGCCGCCATTTCCCGCGCCACCGATAACAGCGAGAAGAACAATGGCTGATCTCCAACCTGTTTGGACGCAGAACCTTATCGCGTTTATCGAACACGGCTTGTTCAGTGAGGACGAAAAGTGGCAACGCATATTCGTTGAGCAGTTGTCGAAGATTTTCGCCCCACAGCCAGCGCCCTCGAAGCCGCTCTCTCCAAACCAAAGGACAAAGAATGACTCCCCTAGATTGGAATGAAATAGACGTACGTGCAATGTTGCAGCGTACTTTTGACAAAATGTCGCCTAGGCAGCGTCAAGCAGTTGCTCATGGTAAAGCAAATAGCACTATCGGCGATATTTGGATGGGCTTTGGTAAGACTCTTATTGGGCTTACTGTAGGTATCATTGAAAAGCCAGATGTGTGGATTATTCTCGGCTCCAAATCGAGTATGAATGTCTGGAAACAGGAAATCCGAAAGTGGTATCCAGAGCTTGCTGGAGAGGAATTATATAATATCGTAAGAGGACAGGCAGCTCAACGTCAGAATATATGGATGAAGGCCAAAAGGAAAGAGGGCTTATTCTATGCAACAACATTCGGCTCCTTTATCCGTGACATCGATTTCATTCTGGCCCAAAAGATTTCAGTCCAATTCATAAGTATCGATGAGCCCCAAAAAGGCGGACTACGAAATCGAAAGACCTTAGGATTCAAAGCTGTCAAGGCTATTCAGATGGCCACTGGCTGTAAAATCTGGATGGGCTCGGGATCACTTACTACCAAAGGAGTCCCACAGCTCTGGAGTTACTTACATATCCTTAACCGAAAGCTATTCAGTTCATATTGGACATGGATGCAGACTTTTATGCTAAGTGTGAAAGGGCCATTCGGAGTAGAATATATTAGGCCTAAGAATAATGAACAACGTGCAAGGCTAATGTTACCGTATATCTTCAAGATCGGTGAGAAAGAAGCACAAGCTGAACTGCCTCCATTAAGACGAGCCCCCCTTTATACTGAGTTGACTCCTAAGCTTGCCAGCGTCTATAACACCATGTCGCAAGAACTATTCATGGAGTTCGATGGTATTGATGGAGAGTCTAAATTTTTAGCTGTCGCTAACCCACTTGCTGCCTACACAAAACTTCGCCAATTGATAACATGTCCTGCAATTATTGACCCTGCGCTAGGTCCCGGAGTAGCTATCGAGGCTGTGATCGATAAGATGCTAGAACTTGAAGGTCAGCCTGGATGGACTCATAATATTGTCTTTACTCCATACGTTGGCGCAATACCAATCTTCAAGCAACAGTTATCTGAAGGTCTGGGACTTAAACCTGAAAAGATCATTACCTTGCAAGGTGGTATGGAGCCTGAGCAACTACAGGAAGCTGAAGTCTATTTCAGAGAGGACCCAAATACATTGGTCCTATGTTCTTTAAGTTTCGCTGAGTCCTTCAACCTTGAAACAGGTATGAATGCATACTTCCCACACTTCGACTGGGATCAGACTAAGAATGAGCAAGCTGAGGCTAGAATACGTCGAAGGACATCTGACAGATCTAGAACAATTATGTCATACTACGTCAATATTATCGGATCGATTACAACAATTATGCTTGACGTACTAGATGGTAAAGTCCGAAATGAACGCTTGACATATACTGACTTTGTGGCGCTCAGGGAATCGTTGACCAAAAGAATTATTGGGGCAGATTAAAAATCCCTCTTGACTCCGTTTTAAAAATAATGTATAACTAATCTAGAATAAGAAATCCCATCATTACCGGATATGATATGTCTCCACCAGTAGATGTGATCAAGAATTGTCTTGAAACTAAGACATTACCAGAAGGCGTTTCCGCTATATTGGTGGAAGCTAGGAAGACCCTCAGTATCGGTTCTGGAAATTACGTTCTGATGGGAAAGATGTATCTTCGGAATGGTTTCAAAGATGGAACCGAAATAACCACATCCAAGATCATCGAAGAGCTCCCCAATAACATTTTCCGAACTACTCACTCAACCTATTTAGTCCAATTTGCCAAGACGGAGGACAATAATGGTTGATATTACAGGAAAGCTGTCCAAGTATGAATTTGAGCGTCTCATCCTCAACGATGAAATTGCTGAAGGATTGGTAGTTACCAAAGATCCAAAGAATCCACGAACTGCTGTTATACGTACATCCGACAGGATTTCATTTAAGAATTGTAGGCGTAGATGGGGATGGTCGTCACACCTCCGCCATAATCTTGGACCAAGAGAAGGTATCGGCCCTCTTTGGTTCGGCACCGGAATACATTTCGCACTTGAAGATTTCCATGGGTACAATCGCTTCGGACATCCTAAGACAGCATTCCTCGCATACGTTAAAGCTCGAATTGAGCATGATCCCCAAAGACTCCCAGAAGACTACAAAGAGCTGACTAAGCTCGGCGAAGAAATGATGGACTATTATATGCTGTGGCTACAGCAGCGTAAGAATAATATCCTGAAGACATACTGGCATGAGGGTGTTCCACAAGTTGAGGTCAATTTCAGATTCGAGGTACCTTTTGATGCTACTAAATGGGGCTATGACCGAGTTGTCTATAGCGGTACTATTGACCGTGTTTGCGTTGATGATAATGGGTGGCTTTGGCCGCTAGATTATAAGACGGCAGCTTCCATAGCAACGCTTCATTATGCAACGGACCCACAAATTGGTGTCTATATGTGGGCAATGCCGCATCTATATGTTGGCAAGCAAGTTGGTGGATTCTACTATCAACAGCATAGGAAGCAAACTCCTAATCCGGGAAGAATCTTGAAGAATGGTCAGGTATCTATTGCCAAGGATCAGATGACCTCTAGATTGATGTATCGTCAAACGTTGATCGATGTATATGGTTCAGTTGAGCTATCTGGTGAAGGGCATCAAGAGCTCCTGAACGTTCTCGGTTCTCAAGAGGATGAATGGTCCGACGCTTTCATTAGGATCGATAAGGTCTATCGTAATGAGCGAGCAGCTCAAAGTGAGGGCGTTAAGATTGTAATGGAACTAGAGGATATGCTCAATCCTGATCTGCCTCTATATCCAAATCCTACAAGAGATTGTGCAGCTTTCTGTCCATTCCATTCGCCATGTGTGGCTTTGGATGATGGTAGCGATTACAAGCATATCCTTTCGACATTGATGGAAAATCGTGAGTCTGTGTATGACTCATGGCGCAAGAAGATCAAATGGCCTTCTGGTGCAGAAACCGTTGAAGATGTCGAGAAGGTAGACGACTGGCTCGTCACTTAATAGCCAGCCTTTAGAATACCTCAAGCCCACATAGGAGTATTCAGTGGCAGATCCGACGAAACCTCAGACTGTATCAGCAACGACCCCGCCGCCATTTTTTATCACACCTCTTAAAACCGAGCATCGCTTTATCAAAGTGTTAGTCTACGGTAAATTTGGTGAAGGCAAGACCTCTCTAGTCGCATCTTGTGTCGATATTCCAACTATGCAAGACGTCCTTCTGGTTAATGCTGAATCAGGAGCTATGTCTATTGAAGAGGCTGAACACATTAAGCATCGGTTTGATATCGATCAGGTTCGTGCAGTCGACTTTAAACAGGTTGCACATATCCAAGAATTCCTAAAGGCTCATATTGCAGCACGTGATGCTAATGACATTATGAGGTTGCAGAAGCTACAGGCACGAATGTTCGGTATTCCGACTGAGTGGGAAAAGATTACGCCTACAGGAGAAGGTCTGTATCGTCTGCGTAAGTATCGAACAGTTATCGTGGATTCACTGACTGAAATCGATACGTTCTCTATGTATCAGCTATTGGGCATCAAGGTCGATATGAAGCTTGATCAGGATATGGATGTTGCGCAGTTTGCAGAGTTCCGTAAGAATAACCAGTTGATGCAGCTTCTTGTACGTGCATATCGCGACCTTGCAATGAATGTTCTTATGGTTGCATCTGCTCAGTACACACAAGACGAAATGAAGGCTATGCATTGGACTCCAGCTATTACTGGTAAGCTCTCTGCACAGATTCAAGGCTTTGTGGATATCGTTGGCTGGCTGCAGACTGGTAAGCCTGAAAAGCAGGGTGATGCAATTCCTCGCCGTCTGTTTATTCAGCCAGTAGGTAAGTTTGATGCCAAGTCTCGTTTGGCAAGTTTCAAGGACGCTTATATTGACAATCCAACCATGGCTAAGATCATGGCTGCATGGTCACATAAGCCAATTCCCGAATAATCTAAGCCCAGTGTTTAGATCAAGGTTCCCAATAGTGGGATGAGGTAAGTGTGACCTCTCAAATCACACATGGAGTGAACTATGGCTAAAAATACCTCTGAAGATGATGGTGCAATGTTTGAGAACGAAGCCGATGGCTTGTCGGTCGATCTCTCCAAAGTAGAGGCGCAAAAGTTCGAAGTGCTTCCGAAGGGTATCTTTAACGGTATCATTGAAGAAGCCAAGTTCGAGATGTCGAAGTCTTCGAACCAGCCGATGTGGAACCTCCAGATTGCTGTCACTGACGAAGGTGAATTCCAGAATCGTAAGCAGTTCACGATTCTTTCCTTCTCGGAGAAAGCACTTCCGGGTACCAAGGCTGCCCTTGCTACCTTTGCGCCTGAACTGGTTGAAGCTCCGTTCAATCCGAAGTCCGAAGACGTTCTTGGCTCGCTTACTGGTAAGCCTGTCAAGTTCAAGATCAAGCATGAAACCTACAATGACGAGCCTCAGTCTCGTGTTGCTAAGTGGATTGCTCCGGAGGCTGGTGATGGGTTCATGGGCTGATAAGTTAGCCGCACAAGGCTTTCTTACTGCCAATGGATTCGTCGAGTATCTGCGCGAAGTAGCTCCTATCTTGTCTGTCTCGTATCCAACGCTCATGCGTTATATTCAGGATGGTAAGATTCAGGCGGTTCGTGTCGGAGGACAGACTCGGATCTCTAAGGATGAGATTGAACGCTACATACACGCTGGGGAGGGAGCCGATGAGGCTCTCTCTTCAGACCCCAAATCATTGGCAGTACTTCGTTTAGGTGAGAGAAATGTCTGAGATCTGGAAACCAGTTGTAGGATTTGAAAGTCAGTATCTGGTTTCCAGTCTTGGTAGAGTTCAAACTATTAAGACCGGAAGAATACTGAAAAATACAATACATAACGACGGATATGAAGTTGTTGGGTTATATAGATCGCGTACAACTAAGATCAAACGGGTTAATATTCTAGTATGTGAAGCTTTTCACGGTTCTAAACCTTTTGAGTCTGCAAAAGCCTTACATTCTGACGACAACAAATTGAATAACACATCCGACAACCTATATTGGGGTACAGACAAGCAGAACACAGCTGATCGAATAAAACATGGAATAGGTGTAAAATTTGCAGAGCAACATCCTAATTCCAAATTAACCTGGGATGAAGTTCATGAAATGCGAAAAAAGGCTCAAGCAGGTGCCACCCAAAACCAACTAATGGCTGAATACTGGATATCTCAGCCATTATGTAGTAAGATTCTTCTTAACCAGCTATGGAAAGATCCAAACTATGTTAGATAGAAAAGCACTGGTTGTATTAAGTGGGGGGCAAGACAGTACTACGTGCTTGTTTTGGTCCATTAAGGAATACGGAGTTGAAAATGTCCACGCAATCACATTCAATTACGGACAACGGCATGTACGAGAGATCGAAGCCGCAACAAAGATTGCTCAGCTTGCTGGAGTCGCAGACCGTCATGAAGTCTGTACTCTTGGAGATATCCTCAGAAGCACTAGTCCTCTTGTCTCCGGAAGCGAGCTTGAGCAATATGCAGATCATCAATCGTTGCCCGGCGGTCTCGAAGCAACATTCGTTCCGATGCGGAACACTTTGTTCCTTACTATCGCAGCCAACCGAGCATATGAACTTCGAGCCTTCAACATCGTAACAGGTGTGTGCGAAGAAGACTTTGGGGGCTACCCAGATTGCCGTCAGGTATTCATTGAAGCTCTGGAAGATGCTTTCAACCATTCCATCAATGAACATGACGAACCTTTGAGTGGTATGCAGTATCGGTTTACGATTGAAACGCCATTGATGAGATTGACGAAGTCTGCATCGGTATTCTTGGCGCGGGATCTTGGAGATGAATGCTGGAATGCATTGGCTTATAGCCATACTGCTTACGATGGGGCCTATCCTCCTGTTAATAGGGATCACGCAACTTTGCTTCGTGCGAAGGGATTTGAAGAAGCTGGACTCCCGGATCCGTTGATTGTTAGGGCGGTTGATGAAGGACTGATGGAATATCCAGAATCGCCTAACTATGACTTCCTGAAGAGCCTATAGGTGAGATATGAACGGCAATCATGCATTAGATGTCTTGACAGGCAATAAGGAATTTCCCTTTGGGGAGATCATTGATGGGACACTGATTATCTGCCTGTCAGATGATCATCGGAAGAATGTTGCAGAAGGCTTTCGTAAGGTTGGCCGATATATTCTTCCTGGAGCCCAATGTCGAGGGCATAAATATACGACAATCATCATCTTCACCCCCCAAGTAGTCCAACTTTCCAACCAAGAGATGGCAAGGTTCCAGAACTGGATAGATGACGAGGTTCTACCAACACTTCATCCATCAGAAGGTAAAGCATATTATGTCTAACGCCGACAATAACTTGGTAATGGTATTCGATACGGAAACAACCGATCGAACCGACTTTAAGGCATCATATGATGCACCACAACAGCCAAACCTTCTGCAATTAGGATATAAGGTGTACGATATTGCATCTAGGGCAGTCATCTTCGAAGTAGGACATCTGGTTAATACCACTGTTTTTCCTTCGTGGAAAGGTATTGCAGCAGGTGCACAAGAAGTGCATAAGATCCAAGAAGCACATGTGATGAAGTATGGCCTAGGTGTTAGGTCTACAGCAGATGCATTTCTAAGCTGGGCAGGTAAAAGTAGCCTGTTCGTCGCACACAATGCTCCATTCGACATCATGGTTATGCAGTGCTTCTTGAAGCGTGCTGGATATTCTCCAGATTTCCTTCAAGGCAAACCAAAGTATTGCACGATGACAACATCCACCAACATCTGCCAGATACCTAATCCAAATGGTAGGGGAGGATTTAAATGGCCAAAGCTGAATGAAGCCTATCCATTCTTCTGTGGTAAGCCTATGGATGAGAATGCACATAACGCTCTTGTAGACGTTAATGCATGTGGGGAGATCTTCTGGAGACATGTTGAACGACAGATGGTGGCTCATATTGGTACGGAAGGATTCGCTCGTGGATAAGCTGATACCTAGTGATGGAATGGTTTTTGAATCTGGTAAAACTTATACACATGCACAAGGTCTCTCATGTACCTTCCGCCAATGGAGAGCCGAGTCACATTGTAAGTACCTACACGGCTACAGCCTACAAATCTCCGTAGTATTCAGATCTGAAGAGCTTGATATTCGTAATTGGGTAGTTGACTTCGGCTCCCTAAAATCGTTTAAAGGCTGGCTCGAAGATATGTTTGATCACAAGATGCTCGTAGCTGAGGATGACCCTGAACTTCCTAGGCTTAAGGATCTGGAGAGTAAGGGCCTTGCTCAGATAAGAGTCTTTCCAAATGTTGGTATGGAAGCGACAGCATTCTATATCTACCAATACCTTGAAACATGGCTCATTGATAACGGTTACAATCAAATACGCCTTGAAAGCGTTGAAGTACGAGAACACGAATCCAATTTTGCGAGGTATCGCCGTGTCTGATCCAGCAGGACAACTTGAAATGGAACGAGAAGACGAAGAGCGCGTCAGACAGAAGAAGATTCCGGTATCGGAAATCTTCGGACCTACGATTCAGGGCGAAGGAGCCATGATTGGCGTCCGTACATCCTTCATCCGCTTTGGCCTCTGTGATTACCGCTGTGTCATGTGCGACTCCATGCATGCTGTTGATCCTATTAGGGTTAAAGCAAATGCAAAGTGGATGACATCTGAAGAGATCGCAAACGCTCTGCTTGAACAGCATGATGGTATGAAAGATGTACCAAATGCTAGTTGGGTAACTCTATCTGGTGGTAATCCCTGTATTCACGATTTGTCAGAGCTCATTAAGCGGATTCGTGGTTTTGACATCATTATGGGAGAACTGAAAATTGCAGTGGAAACGCAGGGTACGTTACTTCCTAATTGGCTGTCTTGGTGCGATGTCATTACTGTATCTCCCAAAGGTCCAGGTATGGGTGAGCAATTTGAACAAACTAAGTTCATGGAATTTGTCCTTAGATTTAAGCACCACCAAGGATTCAACGTCAAAGTAGTAGTCTTCAATCAGCAGGATCTTGAATTCGCACAGCATATCAATTCGATCATGATGAGTGAGGGTCTTGGCGATAAGATGTATCTTTCGCTTGGGAATCCATATCCTCCAGGTCAAGATACTGGTAAGACTGATGCTGAACTAAAGTTGGATCTGATGCAGCAGTATAGTATCCTTTCGGAGGATCTATTGTTGATGCCTCATATGCGTAATGTCAAGTTTCTCCCACAGCTACACGTACTCGCCTGGGCGAATCGACAGAAGGTATGAAGATGTCTAATAAACCTAAACCACCAACACTTATAGAATATGGGGCGTTAAGAGCCTATACAATTGATACAAGTTTGGGCTTGGTTATTCGTAATGGTAAGTCTGTAGGAACAGTTGCTAACGATGGATATTATAGAGTTTCTATATCTTCAGGTAAAGGAAAGCAGCGAGGATTCCGTAGATGCCATATTATTTGGTGGGCATACCACGGTAAATGGCCTGAACAGGAGATAGATCATGATAATAGGACTAAGATAGACGATAGAATTGATAATCTGCTCGCATCCGATAGATATGCACAACAAAGCAACCGAGACTTTAAGAAGTCAAATCTTCCAACAGGAGTATATAACTCATGCGTACAAGGAAAACCATTCAAGGCTGCAATACAGATAAACAAGAAATTGGTGCTCCTGGGCAACTATCAAACAGTAGAGGATGCGCAGACAGCTTATATGAAACGTTTGGAAGATATCAGGCATCAAAATTCGCACCAGTAGCCCCATATCACATCTACCAGCAGTTTGAGGTAAATGACTATAAACCTGCCAACATACTGTTGCTAGCACATGATGTGGTGCAGCATGCTCAGGAGTATAAGGATACGTTTGCGTCGTCATTCTGGAATGATACAAACATTATCATGGACAACTCTCTAGTAGAGATGAAGAATGCTGTCGATATTGGGATGGTGTTTGAGGCTGGTGAGATTGTTGCAGCTGACGTAGTTGTTCTGCCTGATGTGATGGGAGATGGAGTAGCCTCAGCTCAATCCACAATCAAAGCTTGGGATGAGTGGAACTATAAGTTCCGTGACTATCAGAAGATGGTAGTGTTACATGGTAAGTCTACACAGGATTTCTTCGCAGGCGGAGAGATGTTGGTAGAAGCTGGGCTTGATCCTGATTGGATATCTATTCCACGTAAGATCCAAGGTGTAGATAACATCGATCGTTGGCATTGGATTGAATATTCCAAGATGCTCTTCCCATACAAACCAATTCACCTACTAGGTTTTTCGGATGAGCTTTGGGAAGACATTACTGCAGCCTCGCACCCAAGTGTGAAGAGTATCGATAGTGCAGTACCTCTTAGGCTCACATCACTTTCGGTATTGAGTGAGAATGCTGGACCTCGTGGAGATTGGTGGGAAACAGCCACTTTCAATAGTAGTATGATTGATCGTTGCAAGCATATCGACACTCTCATCAACCGTCTTGTCTAGGATTGAATAAATGGCAGGCTGCGCTGATTGTTACTTTGGTGGTGTGAAGATTGAATCTAAGGGTCCAGAGGACTCTCCATTCGTAATTGTTGGAGAATCACCTGGTGCAATGGAGATTCACTATAAGAAGCCCTTCGTTGGCGATAGTGGTAAGGTTCTACAGCGTGTTCTAGAGGATCAAGGAATTGATGCCTTAGGACTTGAACCTTACTATACTAATGCTATCATGTGTATGCCGCGAAGGAAAGATCCAGAGAGACTATCCGCAGCCTGCTTCCGTTGTCATGATCGGCTAGTAGAGGAAATTAAGAAACACCCACGTAAGATCATTCTTGCATTGGGAAATGGTGCTCTGTGGAGTACTACAGGCGACTTCGGCCTAAAGATTACCAAAGAACGTGGCAAGCTCTTCCGCAGTCCTCTTAGTGAGATGGGAATCGTAGCTGCTGTTCATCCAGCCTTTCTGTTGAGAGGTAATGGTAACTATAAGCAATTCCAGAACGATATCAAGTATGCAATTGACCTCTGTAGAGATGGAGAAGATGCATTTAAACTACCAAATGGTTCACGCTATAGGGTACTTCAATCGGCTGAAGAAGCCAAAGAGTTCTCTGGGGAATTACATAATTGTCCCAAGGGAACTCTAATTGCCAAGGATATTGAGACCACTGGGTTCAATTATGTAACAGATGACATTCTTTGTATGGGCTTCCAACATACGCCGAAATTGATTACCATCGTTCCAGGCGAGCTTATTACGGAAGAGATGTTCACTCATCGGGGACGTCAAGGATGGCATAACGGCAAGTTCGACATTAGGTTTCTCCGACAGAGAGGCTTTAAAGCCCGTGTTGATGAAGATTCGATGCTGTTGAACTATGCAACTAATGAACGTCGTGGAATTCATGATCTGGATCAAGTCGCCAGTGATAAGTTGGGATCGCCGAATCACAAACACATTATCGATCCCTATACCAAAGGGACGATCATCGATGCCGTCACAGGTAAGAAACGAAAACGAAATTACGGTGATATTCCCAAAGATATCCTATATAAGTATACTGCGCTAGATCTTGCAGATACTTACCAACTGATTCCGTATATCGGTAAAGAGGTAGCTGCATCTGAAGATCTAACAAGGTTCTATAATGATCACCTACTTGATGGATCCGAATATCTTACCAAGGTTGAGATGAATGGATTCCTTATAGATCAAGAATGGGTCGAGAAGAATTCCGTCAGGCTTGTTGCTGAGATGGATAAATTTGAAAACATACTTGTGGATCTTTCCAGAGAGGCTAATTGGGGAGAAGTTAATCCACGTTCACCTAAGCAGCTCAAATCCTTTCTGTACTCCCATCTAAGGTTAGCACCTGAATCATGGGATACTGATGACGATACACTTGAAAAGCTCCCAAGTCATCCAGCTGTTGAGGCCTTGAGAGGATATCGTACGGTTCAGAAGTCATATGCAACCTATGTGAGACCTCTAAAAGCTCCAGGCTTCATATCAATCAACAAGACTACCGGAAAGCCTAAGGAAGAGAAGTCATATCTCTACCCGGATGGTAGGGTGCATACTACATTCAAGTTGCATGGAACTGCCACAAGTAGACTATCATCCACTGAACCTAATATTCAGAATGTTCCACGTGATCCGTTGTTGAGAGGAATGTATATTCCAGATCCTGGATATTGCATTCTGGAGGTGGATTATTCTCAGGCAGAACTACGTTGTCTTGCGGTTCTTTCTGGAGACGAAGGCCTACTGGAGATCTTCAATACAGGTAAAGACTTGCATGTGGAGATGTCTATATTCCTCTTTGGACCTAACTTTACCAAAGAAGACAAGATGGCTACCAAGACAGTTAACTTCGGTATTGTGTATGGTAGAACGGCTCCCAGCATTGCAGAGGATCCTAAACTAGTTGCAGCACGGCTTAAGCAGGGCGGACCTGCTATTACAATTCAGGAAGCTCAAGGCTGGATTGATGGCTGGTATGCAAGATTTCCGAAGGCAAAAGCATTCATTGATAAGTGTCGTATGGCACCTATTAGAGAACAGACAATGACTACATGCTTCGGTAATAAGAAGCGTCCAGGAGTTGTTTCTCGTGAGAAGGTTCAGGATCTACAGAATGAATCTGCAAACTTCTTCCATCAGAGCATTGCATCAAACCTTACTATCAGAGCGGGTATTGAGTTGTTTGATGACTTGAGAGATAACTACGACACACACATCTTGAACACTGTACACGACTGTATTGTCACCATGACGCCTTTAAATAGTGACCATATTAAATTGGTCTCTGATATAATGGTGCGCAAGATGGAAGAGATTCCCTTGAGGTTTAGGGGTCTTCATGGTGTTCCGTTTAAGGCTGAACCTGAGATTGGCCTAAGGTGGGGTAATTTATACAAGTTCAAAGAAGTTGAACAGCAGTTTAATTGGGATCTAACTAAAATGGCAGATTATGTTCCAGCACATTGAGAATCTAGTGGAGGAATGGAAACTAATTCCAGGATCTGAGTAAGATTCCTGACTACATTGCACCGCACTAGACTAGGAGGGCAAAAATAAAGATGGGCGACCATCTTTTTGACCATTGATTTACTCTAGGGTTTAATATATACTAAAGAATAGCGAAATTAAACCCTAGCAGAGAGTGGACAGATGCAACTTAAGGTACAAGAAAAGAATGAGGTCAAGAAGTCCATTCCATTTAACGAGCTCCTCCAGAAACAAACAATAGACTACTGGCGAGTTTCACAAGCTTGGAATGGCTTCAGTCGTGAGAAGATTACAACCGAGAAAGCTTTTGGGCTACTTAATGGTATCCTGAAAGAATGTAATCCGTCTCGTCCGCTAGCCAAGCATGTATTTGTTCTAAAGGACTGTCTAGTAGAGTTCGGAACGAAGAAACATGTGGCTGATAACGTAAACACAGAGGCAAAGATAACCGTACTATGACATCAGCACAAACTGTAAACATAAGAGAACTGTTCAAACTCGATCCTACGATTGAGGCGTTCAATAAAGAGGCATATAGTTCCGTTGGAGGACTTATTAGTGATGTATGGCATGATAAGTATCTTCAGAGGGGTGAAAAGATCCCAGCAGATGCTTATAAACGAGTAGCTAAGGCTATTGCATCAGCTCCTTGTGAGACTGATCCAGATTCGGCAGAACAGCTGTTCTTTGAAGTGATGAATCAGAGACTCTTCTTGCCTGGTGGTCGTATTCTTGCTGGTGCGGGAACCTCGAAAGTGGTTACGCTGATGAACTGCCTCGGAGGAGAAACTGAACTCTATACTAAAGAGTTCGGGATTAAATCCCTCCAAGAACTTACCGGCAAGACTGTAACAGTTCTAACTCGTGGGGGTTGGAAGTCTGCCGAAATCAAGTGCTTTGGAATTCAAAGGCTCAACAGGATAGAACTTGCTCCGAGTAGATCTAAAAACCGTAGGAAGATTGTTAGAGCTACAGCAGATCATAGATGGTTTCTTAAAGGTGGGATGGAACTAACCAAGCTCTATAAAGGAGCCAAACTGGAAACATGTTCTGATTTTGTATCAGGAAAACGTGATGAATATCGCGCAGGACTTTTTCATGGAATAATCTTTGGTGATGGCCAACTACACAGGCAAACACTTAGAGAAGTTTCCGGAGGATATCCTTTGGGAACATATCATCATGTGTTGAGGGCTTGTGGGAGAGTAACCGAGCACTACGATCTATTGGATGAATATTGCACAAACTATAAACAGCCTGACGCTGCTAAAGGGGATCGTATATACTACCATCACGGATCCGAAAACTATAAAGACTTTCCGATTGATAAATCGGCGGATTATATCAGTGGATTTATTGATGGTTGGTGGATAGCTGACGGTCATTATGAAAACAATCAGACGCAACGTTGTATATCAAGCACCAACTATGAACACCTTGATTGGCTTGTTAAATATGCTCCACTAGGTGGATATATTGTAACAGGTGATAAGATTATAGGTAAGAAAGTAACAAATCTGGGAGTTGCTAAGGATCCCTGCAGAGCTGTTACTATTCTACCGGAGGAAAAAACTGGCGGATGGGAAGTAATTAGTATTCAGGAAGACTCTGTAGAGCCTGTGTATTGTGCTGTTGTTGATGATGTACATGCCTTCTGCCTAACTGAAGGACTGTATACGGGTAACTGCTATGTCAATGAGACACTTGAAGATTCTATGGTTGGGATTATGTCTGGTGTGAGTAATCTTGCACTAACCTCCCAACAAGGCGGCGGTATGGGAACTGCCTTCGAAACATTGAGGCCGAAAAATGCAATACTTACCCGTACTCAATCTGCTGCTTCTGGCGTGCTGCCTTTTATGGATGTGTTTTCACAGACTGGAAAAACCATACGATCCGCGGGTGAACGTCGTGCAGCTCAAATGGGCACTATTAGTGACACTCATCCAGATCTACCTGAATATATTGTGGCTAAGGGACTTGGTTTAGAGGATGGCTCTAAGCGACTGAGCGAGTTCAACATCTCGGTCCTAATCTCTGATGCATTCTTGGCAGCTTGTGAAGATGATGCTGAATGGCTCCTTTACTTCCATATTCCACCAACTAATCGCGAAGAAGGCCTGAAGCAATATGACTTCGACGATGACTCAGGAACCACTCAGTTTGTTTATGCTGTCTGGCGAGCTCGAGATCTCTGGGATCTTATCTTGGCCAATACCTATAAATACTCTGATCCTGGAGTCATTTTTATCGACAGAGTCAACGACCTTAACAATCTTAGCTACGTGGAAACCATACGCTGCACCAATCCTTGCGTAACTGGAGATACTATGATCCTAACAAAGTTGGGGCATAGGCCTATTAAATCTCTCGTAGGTAATGAAGTAGATGTGTGGAATGGTTTCGAATGGTCTAGTACTACCCCATTCTCAACAGGAATAAACAAACTCATCGAAGTAAAGTTTTCTAACGGGCAAACAGTTCGATGCACTCCAGAACACAAGTGGCATCTGAAGCGTGGAGTATATAAAACATCGGAACTTGGCATTGGTGACGAACTTATCTATGTCGAAATGCCTACAGTGACTTCAGAATCTGGAGAGTTTGCAATTGATGCATATAGTCAGGGCATGTATTGCGGAGATGGGACAAAAAATAGTGAGTATTCCAATCTCTACAAGCACAATGAAGGAATTCTAAATCGTTTAGTAGGTAAGATTTACAATAGAAATTGTGAATCACAACCAGGACACCGATGGATTCATGGACCAATGCTTCCTAAAGATTTTGTCCCAGTTTCTGGCAGTATCGAATACTGCATCAACTGGCTTGCAGGATATTTAGATGCTGATGGTTCTGTACTAAAGAAGACTACAACTAAGGTTATTGAGGCATCTGCTAAAGATAGGGAATTCCTGCAGCGTATTGGATTGATGCTTAATCGCCTAGGAGTTAACTATCGGATATGGGAAAGAAAAGATGCAGGATTAAAAACTGGATCAAATGGTAAGGAATATACGTGTGAATCTACTGCGGCTCTTATGATTGCACATAAGGGAGCCAATCAACTAGTACAATTGGGACTTAAATGCGAACGTCTAAATCTTGATAGCTTTCAAAAGGCTCCTAAGGGGATTGCAAGAGTTGGACACAAGGTTGTATCAGTAAAACATCTTCAACATACAGAAGAAACATTTTGTATGAACGAACCTCTACGTAACAGCTTCGTTGCAAATGGAGTAATTACGCATAATTGTGGTGAACAGCCACTTCCTCCAAATGGTACTTGCAACCTTGGAGCCATCAATGTCGCACAATGTGTCAAGTTTCCATTTACAGAAAATGCAGAGCTGGATATCGGACTTCTTGAGGCTGCAACTACAGTTGGCGTTAGGTTCCTCGACAATGTTATTGAAGTCACTGGATATCCGCTTGAAGCTCAAAAGGCAGAAGAATATGCAAAGCGGCGTATTGGACTTGGAATTACAGGCTTGGGCACATGTTTGGCCCAACTTAGGCAGCGTTACGGTTCAGTAGATAGTGAGCGTACTGCCGCGCAGATCATGAAGACGATTGCATTGGCTGCATATCGTGCATCGATTGATCTTGCAAAGACTAGGGGTGCATTCCCACTTTTCGATCAGGTGATTGTTGAGAAGGGATTCATTGCTGAGCGTATGCCTGATGACATTATCGAAGGAATCCTCGAGCACGGCCTTCGTAATGGAGTTCTGCTCACCATCGCCCCCGTCGGTACAGGAAGCATTGCTCTTGGAAACATTTCGTCAGGACTTGAACCAGACTTTAGCCATGCATATGAACGTAATGTTCGCTCCAAGAATACCGAAGAGTTCACCAAGTATACCGAAAAGTCGTACACACTTCGATTCCTAGAGTACGTCAATACGGTTAACAATGATCCTAGAGTACCTCGTACAGACGTATCATGGATGACTACTGCTCTAGACTTGGATATTCTGGATCATATCAAGATTCAGGGAGCATGTCAGAAGTGGGTTGATGCGTCAGTATCGAAGACAATTAACATCCCAGAGGATTATCCGTTTGAGAAGTTTGCTGAAGTATACCAGCTAGCTCATCAGTATGGCTGTAAGGGATGTACTACATATCGTCCATCCAATCTTCGGCAGAGTATTCTTTCAGTTCCTGCAGGTGAACCACAAGTAACAGTGGCGGAAGCTAGGAAGAAGCGCGGCGAAGAGCTTTCCGGTACTACTTACAAGATCAAGTGGCCTTCACTATCGTCATCGCTATTTGTGACGATCAACTATCTGGATGATTCGCCCTACGAGATCTTCTTTGCCTCCAAGGATGCTAAATTCCAAGACTGGATGACGTCTCTCACACTCTTGGCATCAGCCCTCCTACGTAACAATGTTGATCCAGCTGTAGTTCCTAGAGAGCTTAGGCAGGTCAAATCTACTTATGATACTGGCTGGCATCAAGGCAAGCTATATGGTTCATTGGTAGCCCGTATTGCCAAGACCATTGAAGATGACTTTATCAAGCATGGTATCATTCCCCCAAAAGAGCCTACTGTAAAAGAGTCAGATGGTCTAACCTTAAGCTCCGCTCCCTCGCGGGAGGAAAATAATGCAAAGCCGCTTGGCGAGCTATGTTCCTCTTGTCAAGAGCCTCATCTAGTACACAAAGAGGGATGTAAAACATGCAACAACTGTGGATGGAGTGAATGTGGGTGATACTATGAAACATTGGCAACGCGTAATCTCGACTTGGGTGAAAGATACTTTCGGGTATGAAAATCAGGCCTCTACCCGAATTAGGGCTTTGAGGTTTATGGAAGAGGCAATTGAATTGGGACAAGTTGTAGGTCTCAAGGAAAAGGATATCTTCCAGCTAGTTGACAAAGTATTTGCTAAGTCTGCAGGTGAGCTCAAACAAGAACTAGGAGGGACTATTGTTACTCTCCTGGCTCTAACTGAAAATCAAGGTGAGAGTGTCTTGGATTGTCTTATACTGGAATCCCGCCGAATACATCAACCAGAAGTGATCAAGAAATGTCAACAATCGGAAAAGAAGAAAATAGAGGCAAGACTGAAATGATCAAAGACAACCCAAATCACGAAGAATTGAAATATGTGGATGGGAATCCGAAGACACGGTTTGGTATCGCAAAGCCTGGAGACTTCAATACTCCTTCAATTCCATACTATGAATATTCCATGGCTCATATGCAGGGAGCATTGAAGTATGGCATGTTCAATTGGCGCGACGATCCTGTTACAATGTCAACGTATCTTGAAGCAGCACAGCGACACATGGACCTCTTTAAAGCTGGCCAACAGAATGCTTCGGATACCGGAATTCATCACCTAGCCCATGCAATGTGTTGTTTCTCGATCATCATAGATGCTATGGCACATGGAACTATGCGTGATGATCGGTTCAAGTATCGCAATCCTAATACTCAAGTAAAGCCTGGTGATGTATTTGAGAAGTATATTGAAGACTCTCAAGAACGAGTCAAGGCTATTCGTGAGAAGTGGACGGGCTTTGCAGAAGCACAACGGGCTAGGAAGTCCAACCAAGCACAAAAAGATCGTTTGGTGCAGGAAGCGAACATTTTAGGTGGAGACGGAAGATGAAGGCATATCATGACCTTTTGCAAACCATTCTGGATTCCGGTAATGATCGTGGCGATCGCACTGGTACTGGAACTCGTAGTTGTTTCGGTTTACAGTTCCGACATAACCTACAAGAAGGCTTCCCACTCCTCACAACCAAAAAACTATCCTTTAAGAACATAGCCATTGAGTTGTTGTGGTTCCTCAGGGGTGACACCAACATCAAATACCTCCTGGAGGATGGATGTCACATCTGGACTGCAGATGCATATCGCATGTACTGCCGAAAGGTAAAAGAGCAAGATCAGGTTTCTGCTCAGGACTTCGAGCATGGAATCCTCAATAATCCTGACTTCTGTAGAGCTCATGGTGACTTGGGTCCAGTGTATGGTAAGCAGTGGCGTCATTGGGATGGTAAACCACAGTACAAAGCTGATAATAGAAGCTTCACATCTGCAATACATGACCAGATAAGGAACTTGATCGCTGGCATTCGGAAGAATCCCGAAGGAAGACGACACATCGTTACTGCTTGGAATCCTGCTGAAGTCGATAATATGGCACTTCCCCCCTGCCATTGTTTGTTCCAGTGTTATGTTCACGATAATAAACTATCAACACATTTGTACCAGAGGTCTGCTGATTATTTCCTTGGGGTGCCATATAACATTGCTAGCTATGCGCTTCTTACGCACATCCTCGCACATCAAACAGGGTTGGGAGTGGGTGAGTTGATTATCTCATTCGGAGATATTCACGTATATAACAATCACAAAGAGCAAATAGCTGAACAACTAACTCGTGAACCTAGAAGCCTTCCGCGTCTTATCATTAAGAATGGATCAACTGAAATACCCTCTATTGATGGATATGAATGGCTTGATTTCAGTATCCGAGAGTACGATCCGTATCCCACTATTAAAGGAGATTTGTCCGTTGGAACCTGAAGAAATCTGGAGGCCTATATCTGATTGGCCCTATGAAATATCAAGTCAAGGTAACGTTCGAAATAGTAAGGGCGAACTAAAGAAGCCCACTATAAGTGATTGGGGGTATAGGACGGTAGTCCTACATAATAAAGGACGTAGAAGTTCTAATCTACTGATATGTATCCTAACATGTACGGCATTCAATGGGCCAAAGCCTTTTGAAGGAGCAAAATGTAGACATCTAGATGACAATAAACTTAACGACTCTAAGGACAACCTTACGTGGGGAACTCATCAGGATAATATGGATGATCGAGAGCGTAATGGACATAAAGCAACCGGAGATACTCATGGAAGCTCGACTCTAAATTCTGATCAAGTTCGGGAAATTCGAAGACTAAAGTCCGAAGGAACCCCTCAAGCATCTTTATCCCGCAAATTTAACGTGGGTGAAGCATGCATTAGTAATATTATCCTACGAAAGACATGGAGAGAATTGGTATGAAATCGGATGCAAAGCTTGGTCGGGAAGTTGCTGAACGCCTACGATCTCTAGGGATCGAAACTCCTATGAAGCCTGAGTGCAGCCATTCTCAGGAATATATTGCCTCTCAGGTTGGCAGCATCATGGGGGCTTTAGGGCTTGATCTAACTGATGATAGCCTTCGAGATACTCCACGCAGAGTAGCGAAAATGTTTTGCGAAGAGATCTTCAGTGGTCTCAACTATGACAATTTTCCGAAGTGTACAACCATTGAAAACAAAATGGGTTATGATGAAGTTGTCCTAGTACGTAATTGTGTCGTGCGTTCTATGTGTGAGCATCATATGATGCCTATATATGGTAGGGCTAGTATTGGATATATACCCGGAAAGAAAGTGCTTGGACTTTCAAAGTTTACACGTGTTGTAGATTTCTTTGCATCACGCTTCCAAGTTCAGGAAAGGTTTACAGAACAAGTATATGCAGCACTCGTATATATTCTGGAGACAGAAGATATTGCTGTCGTGGTGGAGGCAGATCATTTTTGCATGAAGATGCGAGGTGTTCAGGAATACTGCAGCGATACAGTGACTTCAAAGGTGGGCGGTAGATTCCGTTCGAATCCAGCCCTACGTGAAGAGGTAATGATGTTGATCACCTCAGGAGCAAAGTGATGGCTACTGCTAAGCTTGAATTGCCAGTATCCTATATAGTAGTTACCGAGGATAATCTGGAGGAAGCAGAATCCTTTTGCGGTGGTCGAATCCGAGGTACCAAACTACCTAGGAAGGATCAAGTAGTACAATTCGATCCAACACACCACCCAGAAGCTGGTGAAGAAAATGCTAGAGTGGGAGATGTCATAGTATGTTTCCACTCATCCACTAAGCGGATATTTCAAGTATGGTCTTACGAATGGTTTATAAGGATGTTCAATGGCTAATCATGTTAAGGAATTGGAATTCAAGAAGAATGGGTATACGTACTCGTTGGAAATAGATGCAGAGGACCCACTTAATCTAGTCATCGAAAGTGTAACTACGATTGGTGGACCTATTGACTCTGATGTCGATGTGGATCCAGATGAGTTTGAGGATACACTGGACGACGATGATTGGGTTACAATTCAGGAAACACTTACAGCACAGGAGTCCAATAAGTGATAGAAGAGTGGAGATCAATCGAAGATCTTCCAGGATATCAAATATCTAGTTTTGGAAGATTAAAGAAACCTTCAGGTGAGATACAATTAGGAAGTACCAACGCTCAGGGGTATAGGCAGTTTACAGTATTGTCCTACCAGATTATTCATGCGCATAAAGAAGTATGTAAAGCATTTCACGGGTCAAAACCATTTCCGGAGGCTCAAGCATTACATAAGAATGGTAACAAAGATGATTGTTCCGAGAGTAATATGTATTGGGGTACTCATGCTCAAAACATGAAAGATAGGGATACTCATGGTAGAACAGTTTCTGGAGAAAATGCTGGATTAGCTAAGTTAACCTGGGATCAAGTTAGGCAGATCAGAGGGCTTCAGAACCAGCTATCGAGGCCTAAAATTATGGATCAGTTTGGTATATCTCAAGCAGCTTTACAGAATATCCTTAGTGGTAAGACTTGGAGAGAAGTATGACGGTACTTTCAGGGCAAACAATTCGCAAGTTGTGCCAAACAGACAGACCAATGTTATCTCCCTTTGCCGAACGTGGAGTATCAAATGGTAAAAGTTATGGCTTATCGATTGCTGGGTATGATATAAGACTTGATAAGTTCTTACGCGATGGCGAGGTTACAACCAACTCGGTTAAACTTATGCCTGGAGATTTTATTCTAGCATCATCCATAGAACGTTTTGATATTCCTGATGATGTTATTGGAATAGTACATGATAAGTCATCGTGGGCACGTCTAGGTATTGCGGTGCAAAACACTGTAGCTGAAAGTGGTTGGCAAGGATTTCTAACCTTAGAGATCACACTACATAAACCTAGAACAAGCGTAATATTGAACAGAGGAGATCCTATTGCACAGGTTATCTTTCAACGTTTGGATGAGCCAGCTGAAAAGCCCTATTCAGGCAAATACCAAAATCAAGCCGCCGAGCCTGTAGAGGCACTTAGTGAAAATGATAATGGCGAAAGCTTGGTAGACTCATCGGAAGGAAAATCAATTCAGGCCATCATACAAGACGAACATCACAAGCGAGTCATCCTGAATAAGTGACAAGCACCATCAATTATTTCGAGCCCGTAGGAACCAGAAAGGATAGTCAGACCAAAATGACCAAAGCTGCAACCCAATAAAGCTGAATAAGTGGGGGAGATGAGCATGGAGGCCGCCTTCCCATCTCCCCGTCGTCCTTCGATAGTCTGAGGGACGAATCTGTATTAAGTGCTCGGGACCTTAGAGTCTCGGGCATTTTTTATTGTCTGTGTATGCTTGGTGCACTCCGATTGGGTATATACACCTGCAGCACATCCGCCTGCGACAGTATTGTCGATGTTGTTCTGATCCTGTTGTGTCTTACCAAGGGTACCAGGAAGATCATTTCCTACAATACCACGAGCAGACTTAGACAACTTAGGTTCAGAGGCACTTGTTGCTGGCAAAGTCGTACAGCTTGCCGTCATTACGACAATACAACAACTTAACCCGAGCTTGATCAGCCTTATTAGATAATGCATCGATTGCCTCCATTGTTTTACGTTCTGCTTCAGCTTTAACAACGGCAGTAGTGGCCTTTCTAATACCGTTGTTTTCTGCTATGTTATATGCAGTGATGCCACCGATTAAGGCAACTATACCTAAGCCTATAGCACCAAGCATATATAGGTTGAGTCCGAACATTGTGTGGTCCTATCCAGCCTGAAGGTTCTTGAACTTGACTTCGGCTTCTTGACGACGTTCAATGATGTCTTCAGTGACTAGTGCAGAATCAGCCTTGATATCCTGAACCTGCTGTTTGACATCCTCAAGGTTCCAATGGCGATAGAGGAAGTATGAGATAGTGCCAACGGTTACGATACCTGTAAGGAAGAGCAACTTCTCCCAAGGAACATCATTAAACCAGCCAACAGCCGTTACCCCAACTGGACCCGTTACAGTCTGCAAGAGTGCGTCCTTCGAAGTATACCAAGGCTTCTTGACATCCTCAGCCACAATAGCAACAGGCTTATCGACGGCGACAGGCTTATTGACCTTCACGACCTCCTTAAATGGGTTCTTACCACCTAAAGCGATATGAAGTTCCTGACGCGTCATAGCTCCAGCAATACCGTCAACCTCAAGTTTACGTTCCTTCTGGAACTTTGTGAGAGCGGTCTTAAGGGCTGCTGGGGTCTTACCAATTGAATAGCCTAGAAGCACTAGAGCACAACGAACGTAATAATCCATACGATCGCCGAGGCCATTCTTGCCACCATTGATACGCTGTGTTATCATTTCGATGTTATTGTCCTGGGCATACTTGTTCAGAGACTTACGTTCTGGATTGCCATATACCCAATACCAGATAGGAACCAAGCCTTCCCAAGGATCCTGGTTGATTAGGTCGGGATTCTTCTCGAAATCGGGAACAGCACGATCCTTAATGTTCTCCCTGCACCACTTGGTAAAAGCTCGATAATTTGCTCGTCCGGTAAGTTGAGCAGCTGTTCTGCCCATAAACTTCTTACCATCTCCAGGCTGAGTATTGCCAAGATCTTTACGACCCTCATACCGCTTCTGAGCTGGAGTAGGCCCCCAAATCTCCTTGTCGTATTTGAAGGATCCAGACTCATGCATCCATTGGCATAGGAAATGTGGTAAGATCTGTGGAGCATCCAAGTTGAACTTAGGTCCGTATAGATCTAGGCTCGTGTGAAGGCTCTTCATGTTGGATTCGTTAGGTGCGACCTTACACATTTGTCGCAGTTGGTCAAGTGTTACTGCGGTCATATTCGTCTCCTTTGCTACATTTATGTCCAAGAAATGTCGATCTGGCCTCGCGCACCGTCTCCGCCGATCTGAGCACCAGTGCCAGAAGCGCCCCCGCCCAATGCACCGATTACCAGAGAC
>OFRG01000244.1_pt1 | contig 23246 bp, 27 predicted proteins | sample 1543071 | NCBI WGS metagenome assembly OFRG01 (sample SAMN07774222, study PRJEB24372) | wastewater metagenome | isolation source: WWTP Verbania (Effluent) | place: Italy: Verbania | collected 2015-12
CAAGCCGAGTTTCCATCGACTGCCTTTGCCTTTCCATCTGTGGATTGGCCCTGGCAAGGATCGCGTCGATAGTGTCCTTCCTGGAAGCGTTCAGGTCGGCCCCTCCCAGCACCGACGTATCAAGGACACCGGCCATTTTCGGCCAAAGGGAGTCTATGACGGCCTGCCTTTCGGGATTCAACGTCTGGATGTTGTCCATGACGCCATCCTTGTTCTGCTGCCATATAGACGATCCTAGAGGCCCGTAGACATTGGCCTGCCCTAGCCTTGCCTGCTGCAATGCGTTCTGTTGGTTACTTGCGCTCTGCAAACCGGTAATCATGGAAGGATCATAAACCGGTACTTGTTGCGGCTTTGGCGGGGCTTCCGTCTTGCCGCCCTTGCCGGAGCTTGCCGCCCCCGCGATTCCCGCACCTGCGCTTGCGGCGGCGGCGGCGGCGGCAACACCGGCGGCGGTGGCCCCGGCAATCGAGCAAAACTTTTCCCGCCTATCAGGTCTTTTAATCGTGCGTCGGTGGAACATTTACGATGCCCTCGCGGCTAAGGTATTGCTCATAATTGATTGAAAAAAGCCCGTCTTCAAGCTTGTCAATATCCCGTTCTTCCGTCGGGAAAACCCCGGCCCACCATGTGTCGGTCAATGCAAAGCCTATTCTCTGGATTCCAACTTTTGACGTGAATATCTTAGGCGCGGAAACCAGTTCTGCGCCATCCTCAGACATAACAATTATGTCGCCTTTGAGCGCGAACAGAAAATGCTCATAATGGTGTATCTTTCCGACGATTAGCGTACCTGCTGGAACAAAGAAATCCCGGCAATAGGCATCGTTTGTAAACTTGTGGGTGGTTGTCCATTCAACCGCTTGAAGTTCTCCGCTATCAATGGCTTCGTCTATTGATTTATGAATATGCGCTATATCCTTTCTTATTTCATCAACCGTCATATTGCTGATGTGTTCATTCAACGCAGAAACTATTTCATCTGGTTCCCTTTCCCATATCAACCGGCCTATCTGCTCGACTATGTTGTTCATATATGGATGCTATCTCCAATAATAAACAACCCGTCCATGTCTTCTTTTGTTATCCCAAGTAGCACAGTCAGTTGAGCTACCGTTTCAGAATCCCTTGGGACAACAGGGGAATATTCCCAGGCGTCTTTTTGCTCTGGGGTCGCGCTATTTGAAGCCATGAATGCGTTTATCGCGTCCAGATGCCCGGAAGCCCGCAACGCCGCCCGGGCTTGAAATAAAGTGATGGACTCTGGCACTTGCCGCCCGTCAATTGCAGGTTCGGGAGGAAGGGCGTCTCCGATCTGATAGACATCCCATCCGTCCGCCGTGGCGACATACTTGATGGCATTCGGAACTGAGTTACGTTCTGATATTGTGTTGACTGTCTTCATGTGCAGAGCAATACGTCCCAAAGTTTTATGGTTGCCGGGTTGGTTGCGGTCTGGGTTGCAGCTGTCAATGTCAAATAAAGCGCGTTGCTTACGTTTGAAATTGTCACAGCGGAGGCGTCGGCGGTCGAGTTTTGCCCGGTGCCTCCCGCTAGCGAGGTACTTGAGCTGTTCGGCGTGACACTCTGTATTGATGTTGCCGAAGCAACCACAAATTCCCAATATGACTGGTTTTGCTTGTTCCCAGCAGTCATGGATGAAGGCGAATAAATCGCCGTGTCAGAGGTGGTCCCGGCGGTTCCCATCCTGAGCTTCCATGCGTGTGTGGCGGTCGTGTCAGCCTTGACGGCCCTGAAATCAATCTTAAACCTCATCCCGGCTCGCAAAAGTCCGGCAGGAATCAAAACCTGGTCTTGCACCGATTCTGCCGTCTGTCCGTCATCCGTGATGTCCGCCGTTATCCGCTTGATTAGCACGCAACCATTCGTTGGATACCAGTTAGTCCCATCCGAGAACCATCTGCTCCCGCCAATCCCAATGTCGGTGACATGGTAAGTGTCGGTGTAAGCGGTCACGGAGTTTGCCGCAGGTATGCTGGCCCAAGTGGTTGAAGTGACGCCGCCTCCACTACTGTCTGCGGCGGGTGCCCATACCGTACCGTTCCATTTTATGACCTGGTTTGTCGTTGCGCCTGATTGGGTCAAATCGCCCACGGCATGGGTGTGAGAAGCCGCCGCGTAGGCTGTTGACGCCGTGAATGCCGCGCTTCCTAGCGTGCCGCCAGCGCCGATATTGAGCGTGCTGGCATCCGTTCCGGCCAGCGTCAAGGTGTTGGATAGGGTGAGCGTCTTGCTTGTCGTGCCGCCTGCCAAACTCCAACCAGTTGCGTTGGCGGTTAAGGATAACCCGTTATATGTTTTGCCAGTAAGTGCTGAAGCAATTTTGCCATCTGCAATGGCTGTTGCGTTCCAAGTGCCTGTGCCAATAGTGCCAAGGGTAATAACATTAGCAGTACCAGCCCAAGTAGATAGAGCGGTATTCTCAACATTTGCCAATCCTACCGAAGTTGCATTTAGCGTTTGCCAACTCTTGTCTCCGCGCCAATACTGGCTAGTTGTGCCTGCGGTGATAGAAGCTTCTTTTCCAGAAAGAGCAGAATTAAGATCTGTCTGATCTGATAACGTGCCAGTGATGCCGCCCCACAAAACCGCGCCCGAACCGCTTGGAGTGACAGGCGTCCAGGCAGAACCGTTCCATGTTGCGACCTGTCCAGAAGTCGCGCCGGATTGCGTCAGTGTGCTTAGGGCTTGGGTGTGCGAGGTGTCGGCCTTGCCCCCAAGCGCCGAGTTTAGGTCGGTCTGGCTTGATAGCGTTCCGGTGATCCCGCCCCACGCCACACCTCCTGTAACTGGTGATCCGTCTATCTCAAGCGCCCCGCTATCCACCGTGATCGTCCGCGTGGCTGCCGTGGTAGAATCGGTCAGCTTCAATTCTGTAGGCGGGACGGCGGTCAGCGACGTGTTCATTAGGCTGTATAGCTCAGCCGCCGAATATCCCGTGATGTCGATCCCGAGCGCGGTGGATGCGGCATTCACATCAATGATCTGAATCCGCTTGACGCGGAACTCTGTACGCTTTGGCAGGCTCGTCGCAAGCGAAACCAGGTTTAGCTGGACCCAATTGAACGGGATTCCACCGCCACTGGCCAAGGTTGGAATGCGATACGCAATCTCAAAACTGGTAGTCCCGGACGGTATGCTCTCGTAGTTTTGCGGCATGTCGGGCGGGATGTATTTATCCAACAAATACTGCTGGATTCCGCTGATTTCGTCGAAGCGGGTAAGAAAATACCCGTTTGCTCCGTGCAGGTCGATGTTGTCCAGTTCATACGCGACAAACAGCACATGCCCCGGCGTGTATGAAATCGGGTATTGCAAATGCGAATACCAATCTGCGTCAATCGTAGTCCACACCAGATCGCGGGACTGCATTTTTGTGGCTACAGTGTCAGTGACAGTGACTGCTGATTCGTGGCCAGGGGAAACCGCTTTTTTAACCGGCCCGTGTGCCCCATCCACCTCGTCAAGATAACCATCCGCAGGGGTGGTGTCTACATCCAGCCACCATTTGCAATTGTGCTGTGTGTAGTCGTAATCCAGCAAAAGCTGTTCATCCGCCGAAATCCCCTTGTAAATCGGAGCCAGCACGGCTTCAACGCCTTTGTAGGTCCATGTGATCGTCCCATCGGATGCCGTGGTCGTGCCGGTCGGTGCGGTGGCTCCAGTGGTTCCATCAGCCCCGGCGGAATAGACCCGCCCGCCATTGGAGCGCAACTCCTTGTAATAAACCGCCGTTCCAGTAGTCCACGCAGACGCCAATATCCCGGCGGTGTTGACCTGCCAGCCGATGGCCTCGTTGATCCCGCCGCTTACCTGGCTGTTTTGGATGATCTCGCCAAGGCGCGGAAAATATCCGGCAATTGGCGTTCCCTTGCTAACGCGAACGGTCGAGTTCCCGTAGAACGGGCTTAGCAGCTTGAATTGCTTGTACCGCTTGAATTTGTTGGGGAAGCCCTCGACGGTGAACCGATTCCAGCGGAATGCGGTGGAGTCTGCCCCTCCGCCAGTGCCCGCGCCATAGGCGGGAACGATGATGAGCTTATCGACATTCTCAGAGACCTTGATCCATGTCTCGCGGTGCGTGCCTGATGTGTTGTAGAAATACCTGTAGTCAATAGATGCCCTAGTAACGGCAATGTCATTGCCCTCCACGCTGGTTCCCGTGCCGATGGTGATGAGCGTGCCGGATGAATCAAGGGGCAGCAACCCAATGGCAGGGTAGGTGCTATCACTCCTGCATGTGACTTTCAGCAACTTGAATGACGAGCAATCGACCAGCAGGCCCATGTGGGTCTTCCATGAATTCGGCGATGCTAGTAGGTAGCCGTCGCCCAGCCTTATATCCGTCTCGGTGCCGTTGTTCAGCGCCTCGCCTGAATAGCTCGGGGCTGATCCCGTCCATGTCACCCAAACAAGTTCGGTCGAATTCCAGCCGTTCGCGCCCATGATCGCGGACACAGAGAAATCGCCCGTGTCGATGCGCGTGTCCTGCATCCCTTCGTTTTCGTACTGTTCGCCCTGTAAGTTTATGTACCGCCCAAAGCTCGGGGCGTACCGATAGCCGCGCCCGGACGTTACCTCGGTTCCCGTTGGCGTCTCGCATTGCAGTTCGTCGAACCACTCAGGATTTCCGGTCTGGCCTGAATACGGGTTGTCTTGCTGCAACGTGCCGTTGTAGACGATATGGCCGTTTCCGACATAAGGGCCAATACTGTGGACAAACGGCCCGCGCCCGGTTTCCGAATAAGGATCATGGATAGTTAGAAGCGTGCAGGCGTTGATGAGCAAGAACGGCACGCGGAGCATGAAGCCCTCGCACTCGTAAACCGCCGTGCCGCTCGTCACGCTGTCGCCCGGATTGCGGGCGATGGTGTCTAGCGCCGTGGTTCCGTTCGTGCCCGCAGTCACCAGCCGGTAGGAATACATCCCGCTCTGATAGCAGCGCCCTACATTGCCAGACGACACAACCGCGCCGGATGTCCAAGCCGGTTCGGATGCGGAACCCAATTGAAAAACAGGATCGTGGAAAATATTGTTTGAAGCGTAACGGCTCTCGTCGTCATCGTTCAGCGATTCGATGCACACGCCCGCAATCGTCCCCGCCCCATGGACGCTGTTTTGGATATTCCCTAGATGAAATTCGTTGGCATTGCACCAAGCGCCGTTTCCGCCGGGGGCATCGACATTGACAAGATGGAGATGGTATTTCGCCTGCCGGATGTCCCGAATGATGACTTTGTTGTAGGCGATATACCACCCGTCCACCGGCGTGCCGCCGAATTCGGCGCGGAATTCGACGCCGTAGCGAAACCCTTCGCCGTGATAAACATCGATGTCGCAGGCAATTGGGTTGTAAAGCCGGAAACCGGCGATTTCCTGAGACAGCCAAGGGTCTGGTGTGTAATCCCTGCGGACATGGATGCCCTTGAATCGCCCGCCGTAGATTCCCCGCCCTGGCAGGCCGACCGACAGCATGCCGCCGACGATGACCGATCCTGACATCTCAATATCCACAAGATGGCTCGGAATAATGATGTCAGTAGATATGGAAATACGCAGGCCCGGCGGGATATACAGCAACACCCTTGCATCCTGCCCGTTGCCGAGCGTGCCGGCCGCCAAAGCTATGGCCGCGTCAGCCGCCGCTTGCAGCAATGCGCTTTCGTCGCTGCCGTCTCCGATAACGCCATACGCGGAAACACTTATGAAATTTTCACCCAGACTCGCTCCCCCGGAGCCAGGAACCCCATTGGGGAATAACACATTCCTTGCTATTGATTTATCAATCAATAACTCGTAATCGGTGTAAACGGAAATGCCGTCGTCTAGCTCTTGGCTCATAAGTATTTGCACTCGTCTTTAAGCATTCCGAAAATCACCATGTCCGACCCGTCCGGGTATGCCTTTCGTAAAATCCCTTCCTTCACCATGCCGGCACGAAGGTTGATTGCGATGGCCTTGCGGTTTTCTATTGAGCATGTGTTTGTGACGCGCCTTACCTTCAGCTCGTCGAATGCGTAGGAAAACACCGAACGCATGACGCCCTTGGTGATGTGCCTGAAGTCGTCAATCGCAAGGCACATTGAAATGGACGGGATGTCCGGCTTGTAGTCGCACCATACCAAACCCACTTTTATGACGCCATCCACAATAAGCCCCATGGTTTCGTGCGGCCCGAACTCCTTTATCCCGATTCGATCCCCTACCCATTCTGACGGTATCCCACGGACTAGCATTATATCGGCCCCCCGCGAAGATACTGGTAATCCGTTGAAAGCCATTTGACGGGTATTCCATTGCCTGCAATCTTCATGTGGATTGCCGCATTGTATCCAAGCGCACCAACGGAAATCCATTTGTGAACTATCGTCTCCTCGCTGGCCCAAAGCGCGTCATCCCACTCCGCAACATCCCACATTGACGACGACGAAGCACCCATGGTCGGGGTCTGTGCCAATGAATTCAGGAAAAAATCGGTGTTAAGCTGAAGTGTAAGCCTGACGGCCCCGGATGTCCTGAATGTCGGTCTGACGAATGTGAATTGCTTCTGTGCGATGTCGCCGAAATAGCTGAATGCCTGGATAACCTCGCCAACGATGTCGTTGCCGTTGTCGTCGTAGTCGTGGTCGGCCTTCACAACCGCCGATGCTCCGCCGTAATACAGGCCGTCATCGAATGTCTCGAAACAATTGGCGTTCCATCCTGTGAACTTGCACCATGCGTTGGTGATGGTGTTCAAGACGTACTGGTACTGGCTCACACCCTCAATCACAGGAACGTTGACAATCAACTTGTTCCCTATCGGATGAAGAATTGCTTGCCATCCGAAATTGGCGTTGTATGTCTGTACGTCGGCATTGACTAGGTTTTGTATCTTGTCAGAGATTGCTATCTTCTGTTGGCTCCGGTCAGTCAAAATAGACTGTTGTAGCGGATAGAATCCGTCAGCCGTCAAAATGATTGCGTCCGATCCTACCTTGACCCAAAACCTACGCCCTATCGGCCTTCCCATGCGGACATGCGCGACCAGCCCCCAATCGGCGGTAGTCGTAGGGTCTTGGCCTCCGTATACAAGAACCTCGCCCACACTTGATACGAATACCGCGTATTCCTGCATCCCGGTTCCGCTGTCCAGGCTCCATGTCATCATTCCTTGCAGATAGCCGCCAAGCTTGAACAGGCTGGAAAAATCAATGCTGGTCGCCGCCCCGCCGACCGAGGCCACCGGCAGATACCAAATCCGCGACGAGTCTTTTTCAGTGAACCACAGCCGTTGTCCGAACGAATTGACCGATATGAATAGGCTTGCCGTTACTCCCGTTATTTTTATTTGAGCAACGCAAGCGGGTGAACCCGTCGCGGGGGAAGCGGAAGGCGTGGATAGTGCCGTATAAGTGAAATGCGTTGAGTCGGTGACAGTGGCTTGGAATGTCCCGTTGTAGTCCGTTTCTGTGCAGCCAGAGACAATCACATTCTGGCCTGTCGTCAGATTGTGCGCCGCCGAGGTCGTGACGGTGCAAAGCGTCCCAACCCTGGTGATGGATGATACCGTCATCGTCCCGGCGTCAATCCGCTGCCAGTTAGACCCATTGAACAGGATGGGAGAATCGGATCCGTTCACAGCCACAAGGAACTGGCCGGCCGCAGTCCCAAAGTTGACATGCTGCCATCTGGCATTTGAAAGCCCCGAGACTTCTTCCGAGCCAACAGCGCCTTCTGTTGTCGCGCCGAATATCCCGCTACCTGCAGCCGCAAAAAGCTTGTTGACCGTCGCAGAACGGTAGGACATGAGGGATTCCACGGCATCTGCGAATCCTGTCACCCAGTCAACAGAACCCTTTCTTAAGGTCACGCCATCTGGCTGTGAAACGAAGTTCTGCAACAGAACGGCGTCGCCGGATGGCATTGAGGCAATCGAATCCTTGGCATTCAGCCCTCCGATAGGGCTTCTTACTGTCGCGGACTTTGATATCTGATTGCGCCTTATCACGACTGGCCGAATCCTGTGTCGGGAATGTTCTTGCTGCCAAGCAAAGCGGACTGGTTCACGCGGGAGCCAAGATTCAGAACGCGACCGCTTACCAACCTTCCCCGGTCACGGCTTATGGCCTGCTGTGCAGTCCGATTATCCTCTGCATAATCCAGCCCCTTCTGCCGCTTGAACCGCCATATCAAATCCAGCTCGATCAAGTCTTCGTCAATCACGGAAACGTCAGTGTCGGCAAGCCATTCGCTTTGCGCCACGCCATCCGCCGATTCTATCCAGCCGTTTGAGACATATTCAAACGCAATGACGATACCTTCCGCCGTGGGAGGGTCTATGAACAGTTTTCCTTGCCATAGCCTGTATCTAAGCCTTGGCCCGACAGGTGAAATTCCCGACCGCATGACCTGCCATTCCTGGGCCTCGACAGGCCCGAGCATCTGCCAGCGCCTAGACCTGTCCCATGAGGTTTGATCCACCAGCCCGAGATAATCAGCCGGTAGATCGTAGGCTTCCTTTGAGAACACGATTGACGCGCCGACCATCGAAACGGACGCCACCCCATCTAGCGTGACCTGGTTAACGCCTATGGCGACAACCCTAGACCCATAGGGGAACCCGGTTGCAGCGCCTATCCATCCTATTTCCACGCCAGCCGTGTTCATTACCTGAACAACATCCGCACTGCCTTGGCTTACGTCGCAAGTCTGGGATGCGACGTACTCTGTCGTGAACTTGTGTTCCTTCGCCAGTTGCGGCCATCCTATTTTTCCTATCTCCCGCACAGAACGGCGGCACAAAGCCAGCAATTGCTTTGCCGTCATGTCCGTATTGTTGATGGCATAAGACGGAGGGTCTATGCCGATCTCGGAAGCCGCGTTCTGTAGGATGGTTAGAAGTGACATTACTCGATCAGCATCCAGTCTTCTTCAATAAGGTCTTGCGTGGTGGGTGTCCACGCATCCAAAAACGGGGTTTCCCCCGGCTTCCTGCTTGAAATGAAAATACCGCCCGAACTTTTGACGGACAGCCCGAAACTGTTCATTTCGACTCCCTCCCTGGTGTCCCTTAGCGTAGGTTGGCACAGCATGATGAAGGTTCCTACAGGCCAATGCCGACGCATCGCTTTTTTACCCTGTTTGACGGCATCCAATGCCAAACCGATTGGCAAAGACCCGCTCAGCCGGTAGCTTGCATTGAACGCCGTCGCGGGAATCCATGCCGTGTTCCCGTCTTTGTATCTTACCCGATATCCATCCATCCCTGGCATGTTTTCAGGTTCGGCAAGCACTATCTTGGTGCTGATGTACTGTTCCATCATGCGACCCGCTTTTTGCCCATCTGTTCGGCAATGGCCTTTGCAACCATAGCCTCTATATCCAGGGATTGGGCCGGACGCTCGGCAAGCGCGGCAAGTTCGTTGACCTGGCTTTTCAATCGGTTCACTTCAAGCGTAAGCCGCTCGTTTTCAGACACAAGCCTTGGCAACGCCGATCCATCTGCCGCCTGCTGCAATGCGGCAACCGCCTTGGCCTTGAATGTGACAACCCCAAGCCCGAGACCGGTGACATTCGCATCGCTGATGGATGCGAGCTGCTCGACGGTGTAAATCTTGTACTGCTTCAAGTTCTCCACGTCGGCCCGAGTCAATACGGCCCAATCCTCAAGCCTCCAACCGTCAACCGCCGTCTCTGTCTTTGACTGGTAACGCTGGTATGCGGCAGGCCATCGGGCGAAATCCAAGTCGGTGGCGGGCCTGTCAATGCGCTTCGTCTTGTCGCCGGGAAAATCAATCGTGACGAAAAGTTGGTTGATGAAGACAGGATGTCCCGCTTCCAATGACTTTTGGTCGTTCTGGATTGGCCTGTCGTCGAAGGTGACAAAAGCATGGTCATCGCTGCCGTGGGTCACGTTGAAATTCCTGCCCCTCTGTTCAAGCTGGGGCGTGGCTAAATCGGGGAAGCTCATGTTTAATTCCTTGCGGTGGGTTGGATTCCGGCCCCGTTGCGGGGCCGGATTGGCGGTTATGCGGCGGTGACGCTAACCGAAGGGCGGTTGATGAACACAAGCGCCTGTGTGGCCGTCAACAGATACCCGTCCGTAGATGTCGGGCTGTAGCTGCCCGTGTTCGTGCCGATTTGCGCGGAAACGCCCGTCACGCCTTGCGCGTTCTGGACATTCTTGGTCGCAACCGGGGTCATTTGGGGAATGCCGGAAGAAGACCAAGCCACGGTGCAGCCTGCGGCCCAAGTTCCGGTTGCGACAACCTTGGAGAATGCTATGCCGCTGATCTGGAACCATGCGTATTGGACATTGCTGGCGTCACTCGCAATGGCCGCATAGGCAATGGCAAGCGTCTTGCCAGAGTTTGCCCCGCCCGCCCATGCCTGTGCCGTAACGGTGATCTTGCCGGAAGACAGGGAGAACGTCAGCTCCACCCAAGTTCCGGAGGCAATCGCCGTCGAAACCGGAACACTGGCATAGATGAACTCGCCGCCAGAGCGAAGCATAGAGTCGTAGGCCGGCACGATCAAACCAGGCCAAGCATTGTTTGCAGACCCATTGGTTCCGACTAGATCGAGAACCCCCGGTGGGGTTGTGCTGACCTTGGTCAGGTCTACCTGTCCGAGTATTGGAGATAATCCGATGTACATGACACAGCCTCCTTAGCCGTTGTGCAAACGGCCTTGCAGGAAGGCGTTTGACATTGTGAGATTGCCTGCGAACAGGATGAACTTGACCAGGGCGTCTTGGTTTACCGAAACCCTGTCCTCCGACGGCACGAAGTTGCGGGCGGAGTGCGGGCGGAAATGAATGTAGTCCGTGTTCAAGAAGAACATGGAATTCGTCGGTGCGCCGCCGCCGTAGCCGCCGTCAAGCACAACATCCGCGCCCATGAACTTCAAGCTCTGGAAGCCTGCCGACGCCATTTCGTCAGAGGTGATGCGCTGGATTGCCTGCAAACTGGTCAGGTACAGCAGATAGTAGGCATTGTCCGCGACGATCAAATCCGGCGTGTCCGATCCACGAACCTGCTTCACATACAGGCTGTTCATGTAGCCCTGGATCAGCGAAGAAGTGGCCGCGCCGGTGCCGTTTGTCACAGCTCCGAACACCTGGTTGCGCCAGAACGTCGCCAGCGAGCTTGAACGGTCGATGCCGCCCACCGTTCCTGAGGTTGGTGCCGTCGATACCAGCAATTGAAGCCCGCCGATTTGACGCCCTCCGTCAGCCGAACCGTCCGAATAGCAGTCAAGCGCGATGTTGTTGGTCATCGTGCGCTCGGCGTTGCCTATCCTCGCCTCAAGCAAGTCGATTACCTGGCTTTCTCCTGCGTTCTGGATTTGCTCAAGACCGCTGATGCTCACTGCAACAGCCGCCTGGGCGTAGTTGTACTCGGATGCGGTGATTACATCGGATGCGCTGATGTTAAGCGCTTCGTAACCAGAGTATCTTTTGAAACTGCCATTTTCCCGTCTGGCTCTTATACTTTCATATAAGCGTGGACTTTATCTTAATCCGTAGTCACGGATTCGGCGTACAGAGTCTCTGAGCCAAGCATATGTTCTAAATATCTTTCCAATTTGGCTTGCTTTCTATTTGCGTAGAAAAACATTCCATTGTCATGAAAGCTCCTTATATTAGGTCTAATGATGTAGCAATCCCTATAACCCGCTTTCTTTGCTGGACTGATAACCCCAACCTTAATCCCGATTCCCTGCATTATTGAAGCCATTCCTTGCACTATCGGCAACTTGGTATTTGAAAACCCAACTGTCCAGCGTTTTACGCTATATTTTGGATCGTGGTTATCAATGAACTCTGCGCAATGGCCGTCAGAATCCATTAGCCCCCTAAGCAATTCTAGCTTTTCTTCCTTTGGCGCTGAGAAATAATATTGCGGGATTTCATTTCTCATTGCCGTATTCACGGAAAAGAAATCGAATATATCCCGCTTGTGCGCCGTCAGAGACCAATGTTTTGTCCCTGATGGTAAAGTCCTTTCTTGCACGTTGTATTCCTTGCCAAATGTCTCTGCAAGCTGTTGTTGAACCCTTTTTATAGGTTCAATGTCTGACTTCACAAAGACTACATCATTATGGTAATAGGTTTTACCATTTCCTGATGAGACGAACGGGCCCGAATATAGGCTTCCATCTCCCAAGAAAAATCCTACCGAATAAGCCAATTTTCCAAACATGTCATATGCCTTTCGCTGCTGATTGCCCAATCTTCAAAACTTTCCCTCTTTGGGGTTTGAAGCTCTAAGGGGTTTCCAGCATATCTCGCCGTTTCATTCGGGGATTTCGCCCCGACGCGCCAAATAAGGCTTATGCAGCCCTAGCGTACTCAAGCTCCTGGACGATAGTGCGTCCGCCGCTCACTGGCTTGATCTTCCCCCGCTTGCGCAGTCTTGCAAGCAGGGCGTTGTTTTTTGTCATTGTTTTTAATGTCCCAGGCTCTTTATCCCAGGCTCCTGCATCTTACTATTCGATGCAGATAAGACTATCTCATCATACATATGTCTTCCCATACCGCTTTGAACATGCCGCCAATCCGCCTCTTCTTGCTGCTTCTTGGCTTGGCTTCTGCCCCAATCGTTTCTTTGTTTCGCTTATTTTTGAACCGTATGAATGCGACTTTCCAAGCTGGGCAATCCGTCTCTTTTCATTTGTCAATTCAGTCCATCTATTACCTTTGACGGATTTTGACGCTTCAATCCCTTTTTTTATTGCGCTTGGTATAGGCTGGAAACTTACTTGATACAGGTTATAGAGTTTTTCTTTATAAACCTGCATCCAATACAGTTCTCTTTCCCTTTTATCAACAACCGTTGCGTTTTCTGAAAGCTCTTCTAGTTTGATTATCTCAAAATCGCTTTCAGCACCTTTTCCCCAATCTTCTTGGAGCTTTGTTGATAAATGCTTGCCTGAATTCAACAAACAGCGATGTTCTCGCATCCTTTTGTTGATCTTTCCTTTTGTGCATCCAATATAAGCAAAATCAGTTACTTTGTTTCTTAGAGCGTATATGCACGGCATTTGGAATTCTCCTCTTATGCCTATATGTATGTCGGGCGCTCGTGTCAGGATTATTCTTTCGTCACCTGTTAGTCGTTACACCTTACGAGTCTCTCGTATTTTAACACTGCTTACTCGTCTTGGCTCGGTATTGGCATTTCAGCGTTCACCGAATTCACCCGATTTTACAACGTCCCAAATTAAACGTTGTCTGCCAACTTTCCGGATCTGTTCCGCAAAGTGGTGGTGACAATTTCGGTCATTGTCGCGCTAGGGGTAGCCATGTCGGCCTCTCGAATTAGGGGCGGGTATCGTCACCCGCATTGCAAATTCAGAATCAGACGCGGCCCGTAAGCCGTCCGTAATTCCGCTCAAGTTCTTCGCGCAAAGACCCCAAGGGCTTGTCATTTTCGGTGCCCAATCCGGGTGAACCTGTGACCGAAGCCCCGGCACGACGTGCGCGGTTCAAAGCCTCCTGCTTGGATGTGTCCTGGTGCTGCTTTTCGATGTGTGCCTTTCGCAGTTCGGGTGTCGCCCAACTATGCCGGTCCCATGCCTTTTGAAGCGATTCAGCTTCGTTTAGCTGTGGGTTCAGCCTGCGGACTGCCTCGAACTCGGCAATGAAGGCCTCGTCTATGTGTTGCTCTGTAACCTGGTTGTCAGTCATGAATTTCTCGATGACTGACAGCTTTTCTTTTTCCTGCCGTTGCTCGGCCTCTGCCTCGAACCTTGCCAGCCGTTGCTCCAAGGTTTCAACCCTTGGGTCTGGACGGTAGATCGGTTGCTCGGCATTGAGAGCCTGTCCCAACAAATTCAGGTCAAGCCCATAGGCCTTGATTACATTCCCGATCAACTGGGCCTTCTGTTCCGGCGTGCCTCTCCTGAGTGTCTTTTCAGTCTCAAGGTAGCCCTTAATCAGAGCGGGCGGCTTTATGTCGGGCATCTCGGCAAACAGGTCTTGGTATGGGCTTACCAGTTCCCGAATCGCCTTGCCCGCAGTCTTCAAGTCGTCTTGGGCGGTGATGGCCCGGTGCATCTCGGCTTCACGCCGTGCGATGTACTGCCTTGCCTCTTGCGGTATATCGCCCCATTTTGCCTTTGCATCTGCCGCCCAAGAATTAGGCGGAGGCTCATCCGGCTCGGACTTTTCAGGCTCAGGCGTGGCCGGTTCCGCTTTTTCCGGTTCAGCCTTTTCAGCAGGATTATCAGCCGCCTCCACTTCATCCCTTGCGGCCTCTATCTGATCCCGAAGGCTCAGTTCTTTTTCATCGCTGGAGCCTTCTAGGCTTGCGTTCTCGTCAGTCATTTTAGTCCTTGCCCATCGTCGGGAAAATATCGAATTGGTTTAGCTTGGGATAAGCCCGTGCTGCCGTGCAGCCCTGATTAAATCTTCTTTCGGGCTGTCCATCACGGGCGTGTTCCTAACCTGTTTTTCATTGCCTACCTCAATGCAGCCGTGATCCCTTAAGTGAGTCCGGTGCTTTGAGCGGGAACCTATGATGCTGCCGTCTATCGTCGACCTATATGGCTGGATGTCCGGCATGACCAGCGGGGAACGGTTTTCAACCGGAGGGCGGTACTCGTCCGCCGGTACAAGCGTCAGCGTGATAGGGTCTTGAATGAATCTTTGTATCATTTTTTCATTTTTTCCAGTAAATCAGAAATAGTCACACCATTGCGTTCTACTATTTTCGGGATTTTGTCATCGAACACTACATAATTAGCCGTTCCTTCACCTATCCCCCTGCTTCCTTGGTCTAGGTATCGTATTCCTGGAATTCCTGCTTCACTTAGTTCAGATGTATATTGTATGTCGCGTGGCTTGTAAACCGATCCGGCATCATTTCCCGTAAATTTGTTCATTCCGGCATCTTTTAGTTTTCTCCAAACCTCTTGCTGTTCACTTAACGGCCTATCCCAATCCAAGAAATGATGCGGGCCAAGCGGATCGGCTGCCTCGCGGGCCGGGTCTCCCCATTCTAGTGATGCTTTGTATAAAGACCCGTTGTTTTCTTTTATATCCAGTGACTGGACAAAATCTATTTGTTCTATAAGTTTTTTCCTTGCTTCATCGCTATTCCACGATTCTCCCTTATATAATGGATTGTCAAACTTCGATAAAATTTTTTTATATTTATTTAGTACTTCATTTTTTGACTTTTCTACATCAAACTTATTTCGTAGTAATGCGTCTTCAATGTCTGAATATTTGTCCCTTAGTAATTTAGTTTTAAAGAATTTTAATTCATCATTTGCGAAATAACTTGTATTTGATAAACCTTTCCTATATGTTTCTGCAACCTCTGGTGACTCTGCGAAATATAACCCTTTACCATACATTTGCGCACCTTCCCCGGTGCCGATCTTCGACATGTCGAACTCGTCGAACTTATGCGGTGAACCGTGCCAAACCGGAATCGCGCCTAATGTCCCTTTCCCTGTTGGCCCGAACGGCATCGCGCCTGTTTGCATCAATCCTGCAAGGGTAAGCGCAGAATTTACCTTCTGCGCATCGTCTTGGCCGTAATAAGGCGTTGGATTGTCGTATGGATCAACACCCATCGCCTGATTCACATTCCGGCCAACGAAATCGCCAAACATTCCAGCCGCCTTAACCGGATGAGCAATACTGCTCAGAACGGTCGAATCGTCAGGCCCGAAATCATGTCCCTTTACATACCTCCTTAGCAGTTCGCCGATTGTCGGCATTTAGCAGCCCTTCTTTCCGCCGCCGCCTTTCTTGCCTTTGCCTTTTGCCATGGTGTTACCTCATTTGGTTGGTTAATCTTCGCCACCGTTAGACTGTTCCGCCTTTTCCCGTGCCGCCTCTTGCTTGGCCTGCTCGATCATCAATTTAATCTGTCCTTCCATCTGGGCCGAGCGGGTATCCAATTCATGTTGGAGCATCAAGCGCTGGCTTTCCATCTCGTTTTGCATCCGGGTATGCTCCATCTGTGCGGCCTGGGTGATTTGCTCAAGCTGTGCGGCCATCTGGTTCCTCGCCTGCTCCATCTGCATTTCGAGAACCATTTTTTCCTTTTCATGGGCCATCTTGGCCGCATCAGATTGCGCCGATGCCTGTGCCTTTGCCTGTTCCGCCTGCGCCTTGATGGCCTCCGGGCTTGGCTTTTGCGGGGCGGGGTTTTGGGCCGCCTTTTCCATCTTGGTGATGATCTCCTCTATCCTTGACTCGAACGGCCTGCCGACCCTGAATGAGCGAACCCCGAACAAGACCATTTCCCCGATGAGCGGGGCCAGCATTGGGTTTTCCTGTGCGATGGGAACCAGCTTTTCCATTGCGTTGGTCAACCCGGCCAACAATTCCATGCGCTGGGTCTTTTCCTGCTGCTCGTCCGGCTGGATGGTCGAATCGGTCTCGATGTCAATCCTGAAATTCCGTGTGGCCTTGTCGCGCAGCATATCCACAACTTCTGTCCAAGTGGGCTGATCCAGCAACTGCTGCAACTCGTCCGGGACAGGCGGGGCTGGCTGCTGCTGCATTGCGGCCAACGCCGCGCCCTGCTGTATTTGCTGCAATAGCGCTTCTTTTTGGCTAGGCATGTCCAGAAGTTTAAGGCCTGTTATCGCCTTCAGGGTTTCTGTCTGGAACAGCCCTGCGATGACCTGCCCGACGATGACTATATTATCCCTGATGAAACGCTGGGCCTCGGCCTGCCTGTCCCTAAGCCGGATGTTTGAGTAATTGGACTTCAACTGCTGTGCGGTGGCTGTCTCGTTCGCGTTCGTGTCGCCGCGTTTGATGTCGATCATCCCTGTGATTTCGTCCATCTTGGCCTTGGTTGACTCAAAAGCCCGTTCCAACTCAGTCCTTGCCGACACTATATCAGCCAGCGGAAGCCAGTCAATCGCGCCTTTCAGCCCGCCTTTTTCAGCAAACATCGCCCAGTTATCGACGGCTATCAACTGATTTTCCACGCCTTCGTTCAGGATTCTCTGAACACCGTCGCAGTTCTTATCGTAGACGCCGGCAACTTTTATGGCCCGGTTCAATCCGCTGATGCGCTGGCTAAGATCGTCCAACTCAAGCGCCTGGTCTTGATAAAGAACGTAATCCGGGATGGGAATAAGGCTGTTGTTCGTCACAGTGGCGAACAAGGGGCGCGGGCACGGGAAGAATCCTTCCAATTCCAATGGATCGTCCTTCTCATCCAACACCTTCGGATAGTTCTTGCTGACCCATATCGCCTTCTTGCTGTCCTTGTCCCAGATCTCATAGATGACTGCCTTTTTTACCTTGTCGTCCTTCAACGCCTTGTCTGGATCGTCCTTGCGCTCCTCAATCCCGTAATTCATCGGGATTTCGTCCGCGTGTTCCGGGAACCGATCCCTTAATTGCTCGCGTGTCATGAACGCCTTTCTCCATACAGCCTTGACCTCGCTCCATGTCCTTGCCTCGGTGTGCCCGAAATCCCGGTAATGAACATAGTCAATCGCGGCTTCCTCCCATGTTATCGAATCCTCGGCCTCGGCGTTCTGGTAAACCTGTACGCCGTCATCGGCCACTTCATCAATAGCGGCGGAAAAGTGGGGGACATAGCGAATCCATGTGATCCCTAACCCGACCAAAAGATAGTCAAGGATATTCTGACGGTAAGTCTGGTGTACCTCATGGTTGAGCGAGAACGAAATGGCCCGCTGCAAAACCTCTGATGCGACCCGTCCGGTCTTGTCCGCGTCAAGATAACGCCGCTCAACCTGCGGATTCGGAAGTTTGATGTAGAGCGACGGCTGTAGGCTTTGGACATTTGCCCACAGGGCGTTGAACCGGTTGGCCTTGTCCTCCGACGTGCCTTTGCGCTCGTCGGTATACCGCTCAATGATCTTGCGGGATTTTTCCAGCCACTTTTCCGCCTGCTTTTCATAGCGTTCGATCTCGCCTACCCATTTCGCAACCAACGGATCTTTTTCGGGTAGTTCGTTCATATGCGGGTGCGCACCGGGCTTGGATTGATGTCAAAAAGTTCGTGGGCGTTGATGTCGAAACGCGGCTTTGGTTTTTCAAGTGGAGGCTGGGTCATTTTCATTATCAGACAGCCATAGGTAAAGCCGTCGCCATCGTGTGAGGCCCAGTCATGTTTTGGTTCGCTGCTGAATATCTTCTTCTCCTCGTCATACTCATACGCCCAAGACCTAAGCCCTTCAATGCCTTTTTCGCAGTTTGTCTCGTTGAACGCGCACCGGCTGATTACCGTCCGGCCCGCGTTGATCCTGTCCGATTTGCTGGAATTCGGTGTGATCGCAACCCGGTCTGATCCGAATTTGTTGATGAAGACCTCAACAGCCGAATGCTTGGCCGCAAATGTCTTTGCCCTGGCGTCGTGTGGGAGCCATATTTTCCCAAGAGGATTTTTGCCGCGCAAAGCATGATATTTAGCCAATTTGGTTGAGAGCCTGTCGCACCATTCCTCTGCATCTATCCCCCATCCCCCATCATAGTCGATGATGTGATAGCCGCCCATCGTCGGCTGCCAGAAATACCATGTCGCTGTGTCCCTGCGGCCTATGTCTGCGCTGATGTGTATGTCAGCGCCCAAAGGATCGTATTGTATGTGATCCCCAATACGCCCGTCCCTTTCCGCACGGCTGATGGCTGGCCCGAGGATTGCCCCAAGCAATGCGCTGTCAAAACTGCAAAGATACTCTTGCTCGAATTTGGCCTGCCCATATTCGTCGCCAAAATCGGCTATGTATTGAAGCCTTTCCGCTTCAAGCTGTTCTTTTGTAAAAAGCCCGGTTGTCTCGGCGCTCAGTATCTGTGCGAAAGCCCCCGGCTGTTTCAGCGCCGCCCTGTAAGTCGTGTGCGCGTGGTTCTTGCCGCGTGGCGTCGTTATGAACATTTGCCATCCGCCGTTTTCAAGCAATATCGGCCTTAAATATGCGCGGGACGCAGGATTAGCCAGCGCCCATTCTGAATAGACGATACCTGCAGGCGTTGAGCCAACCAGGCTGTCGAAATTATCGCTTCCGACAACCTGCCAGGTCGATCCATTGACGAACTCGATGTACATCTCCTGGCTTCTTGTCGTTTTGCGAAGCTCTACCGGAAAAGCCTCGTCAATGCGCTTCCTGCCAGTCCTCGGATTGACCGCCTCCCATATCGCCTTCCTTGCCTGCGCTGCCTCGGGCAGCATGTGCCAATACCCGGCAACCCTCTCGAATGCAGCGCACGCCGTCCGATGCAAAGCTACCTCGTCCTTGCCCGAACGCCTGTGCCATATTAGCTCGGCATGTTTCCCGCCATTTTCCAGATATTCCCATGCCGGCATCTGATAATGACGCGGACTCCAGCCGTTCGGGATTGTTATCTCTGGCAAGTGCTTTTTTTATCGCAATTAATCAGTTGGGGGCCAAAATAAGACCAGCGGGCGCTTGCAGTGGCCCCGGCCTTGTAAAATTTAACGGCGCTGTGAAAGCACTCTCCTGCCTGCCCCATACGGCATCAACCAGCACAAATTTTGCCTTGACCGTGTGTGCGCCTACGGACACCCCCGAAAGGTCGTAATGGCAATACGTTCCAGCCGTGTCTGTCACCACAGGACTGTCAACCCCGACCGTCGCGGCATCCAGCCAAACTTGGCAGATCGTCGGCTTGGGCGTCGAAGCCGCAGGATAGGGGTCGGATTCGACGAATGGCGCGGCGTGGACGGCCCCCGCAAACGCTATCAAAGCCATGGCAACCGCGGCTTTCATTACGGATCAATCGGATTCATCAACGCCTGCAACGCGGCGTCATTGATGTTTTTGAAGGCGTCAACCACCAAGTGCTTTTCGACGAACAAAACGCCCGCGGCATCGAGGTTGTTGTAGATCGTCTGCTGGCTTGCCGCTACGCTGCCGTCCGCGTTGATGAGTTCTGCGGTGATTCTGAAAGTACGGTTTTCGCTCATATATTCCTCATGTGTTTTCATTGCCAAAACGGATGATTTTTACGACGACAGGATTGGAGTCCTGCCCGCCAAGGTTGTAGTCCCTTGGCAGCGCCTTTCCAATCAGCGACAGGTAAGCCTGCGGATTGATTACTGCTTGGTCTGCCAAATACTTTACCCCTCCTGCAACAGTCAAGGACTCTGTAATCAGAGTTCTCAAGTCTGCCGTCACTCTGTTTGCTGACCCCTTTGGCCTTCCTGGCCCTGCTACTCGCCTGTTTTTTTTAGTTTGTTTATCATCCATTTTTGTTTCTCCTTTCGTTCATTGACCTGTATATTTTTCGGTATTGTTTAATCTCGCCTGATAATTCGACCACGGCGAAGAATAAGAAATAGATGGGTATTGTCAAAGACGCCTCGCCAAATTTCCCGTAATTATGCAATACGTTCCATATTCCTGCGAATACCGCGATGTAAATCCATCGCTTAGGCTCTGTAACCCTGCGGTCTAATGAGCCGGAGGATGAGCGCCCTCCCATGATGCCAAAAAATGGACCAAATCCCTCCACCACGTCATGAATATCATCGCCAGCCCGATGATCCCTGCCACTGCGGCCCACACATAGACGAACCTGTTTGCCAATGTTATGCCACGGATTGCCAGATCGACGTATAGCTCGGCGTCCTCCCGCTCAAGGAAGTCTAGCACCTTGTCAACTGCCTTGTTGGGCTTTGCGGGATCCCGCCTGTCAGAAACCCTTCTTTGGAACTCGATGTAAAACTCCCTTTCGTCGTGTTGCCTCTGCTCGAACTGCATAAGCGCCTCGCGCTCCCTGTCTGTGAAACGCCTAAGGCTTTCGCGTTGCTCGTCTGTCATGTCGCCTTCCATGCTACAGCCCTGTTGATCCTGTTCCGCTTACATTGGAATCTTTTGACGCCATCCCTGCGGCAAACAGGCACGCCGATGAAAGTGGGTTTGCCCATCCAGCGTGGGATGGTGCCGCATTGGCTATCGCGCCGAAAATGGCCGACAGGCCGAACAATAATGTGGTTTTCCAACTTTTCATGGTTATCCTCGGTAGTTTGCATGATTATACCCAATTCAGGGTATCATGCCATTATCCCGCTGGAATGAAAAACCTGTGCCGTTCTGTGTCGCAAGCGTGATCCACTTTTGGCGTGTACGGGCCACCGTTGTCGTATTGCCTGTGCCTTAGGCATTCCCCCCGCATTTCACATATCCGCTGGAACCTGTACCCCACTTCCTCGCCTTGGCATCTGGTCACGTCATCCGGCAATTTACGTTCTTGCATATAGCTCCGCCTCCGCCTTCCTGCGTCTTACCAAACCCTTCAATTCCCGCAAAACGCCATCACTCCCGCGTTGCTTGTTCCATAACTTGAAGCAACTTGCGGCCTCCGTGTGTTTGCCTTCCTTGTGGTTTCGCAGCACCGATGACGTTTTGAAGTTTCCCAGACCGATATTGAACGCCAATGACACCATGGCGCTAAACTCGTTTGATCTGGCTGGGATCTTTCCAAGCGCGTGAGTGACACCGGCCTCGAACGCATCCAAATCTTCCTTGAGCATCCTTTCAGCTATTTCATTTGTGATAATGTCGCCTTCCTTTACGCCTTTTGTGTGCCCGTATCCTATCGTCCATACATCGTCTGGCGTCGGCTTGTATGCCTCTGTGCGCAACGCCTCAAAGGATTTGATCAACTCGATTCCTGCCTTGTTTGTTTTCATTGAGTTTCCAAATAAGTGATTATTGTGTCTCGCGCCGCCTCCCATCCCCAGCACGTGACGGCAAAATATCCTTGCTCTCCCATTGCCGACAACATCCTTAGTTGAGGCTCGCTTAAAACGCCCCTACGGACAGCCCCATCCCCTGGGGCCTTAAGTTCTATTCGTAGTCCGTGGAACCCCCCTCGCGGCACGTCCACGAATATGTCAGGTATGCCTTGTTTTACCCCTTCGTCTTTAAGCATCTTTCCAGTTACCGCATTGCGGTTCCCGCCGTTCGGGATTGCAAACATCAAATGCAGCCCGCAACCGGGATGTGTTTTAAGGTACATGTCGCGCCACTTGAACAGCGCGACCTGGTGCTGGTGTTCGTTCATACCGGGCATCTCAGACGGGAATCGTCATATTCTGGTACAACCGAGTTTATGATCCGCTGCCAATTTCCGCACTCAGGAAGCATTGGTTTTTTTTCTTCGGCGGTTGTCGTCATTTCAATTTTTTCCTTGTTGCCCCTTCCCTTCTTTGGCTTGATGTATTCGATGACTTCGGGAGGGGGTGGCAAATGGCTCGGCCTTTTATCCAGCTTCCAATTATTGTAACGAAGTATCTCAGCTATCTGGCTCGCGGCAACCCCGTACATGACGGACAATTCATGGGCGGTTTTCTGGTTTGTGTATCCCCTTATCTCGTCGACAATTTCCCATGTAAGCTTCTTCACAATCTCAACTCCCCGCTTTCCAGTTTTTCCGCGACTCGCACCATGGCTTTAGGGTAATGCTCATGGAAGAAAAGCCGTTGTTGTTGTCTGTTCAATTTCTGGTCGTAAATCGCATGGCACAGGTGACACAGGTACATGCCCAAAATGTCATGCGACTTCATCCCCATTCCCTTCCCGTGTGCCTGTTGGTTTGAATGCGCCCAAACCGTCGTGCCAACGCTCCCGCATGCGACGCACGGCTCGTCTCTCGCCGAATCCCGCAAAGCCTTAGACCGGTGGTTCATTCCCGGTCCTCATCGTCAGGATACAGCCACATCATGAAAATGTAGGCCACAGGCCATATTACGCACGCCATAACGAATATGAGTTTGTTTGCCATTTCATTCCCCTGGTTCTGGCGGCTCCCACGGCCACCTGGTTATTCCCCGCTCTGCCGCAAAGGCCGTCATGAGTTCCATCAAGTCGCCCATTTCGGCCACCGTCATCTTGCTAGTCCTAAGTCCAAGCACCACGAACCCGCCTTCCATACCCCTGACTGAACGCTGGCGGAATAGACATGCGGTGAAAACGTCCTTCCATTCCTCAGGCAAAAGCGTCTCCCCGTGCCACGGTATCCGTTTCGATATTTCAGCAAGCATGGACCACATCCTTGCGTTTTGCTCGGTGCTTCGAGTCTTCTTTCGGATCTCGACGACCGAGTATTCCTCGGCCTCGTCTACCGCACGCTTCGCAAGGTTGCGGCTTTCATTGCCGGCCAGCCTGATTTTTAGCACGACCTCGACCTCGACCTCGACCACGACCACGACCCGGACCGCGACCTCGACCACGACCGAGGCCTAGGCCCGGACCGTGACCACGACCCCGACCGA
>OFRG01000245.1_pt1 | contig 23158 bp, 53 predicted proteins | sample 1543071 | NCBI WGS metagenome assembly OFRG01 (sample SAMN07774222, study PRJEB24372) | wastewater metagenome | isolation source: WWTP Verbania (Effluent) | place: Italy: Verbania | collected 2015-12
CTTTTACGGGAGCGTTCTCGTCGCTCTCCTTGTCGTTTAGGCCGTTTTCCAATTCGTTTCTTCCTGTTCGTCGTCGCTATCCAAGAATCTGGACCAGCGGTCACGAGGCTTCTCAGCCGGTCGCGGCTTGTTGCCGCCTCTGATTTTATCCAAGAGCTGTCCTATCAACCCCAGGGCATCGACCTGATCGTCGTGCTTGCCGGCGGGGAAGCTCATCAACTCTGATTTGAATGCGTTGTACCAAGGCGCGTCCATCGGGACGTTCAAGCCCTGCACCGCCATAATTCCTCGAATAGACTGTGCGCGGATTGCCTTGTCGCCCTTCGTGGGGAATCCCTCACGAGCAACAAAAGCCTTTCGCTCTCTCTGTCTGCGCTTAAGGAAGGGGCCAACGCCGGATTTGATTTGTCCGGTTTCTTCGGCCCAGCCCATTGGTTTCCACTTGCGTACTAAATCGCAGAACGATTCCACCCATACGTCTGAGGCCGCCTGCTTTCTCCACAAGTCGAGGAGATACAATTCACCAGCAGGATCGGCCCCAATAAGTAGATGAACGGTCCAATCGCCATCATCGTCTGTGACAGCATAGTCACTACCGCCATACACTCGCATCGTGTCGCGGTCGGGTAATCGCGTATAAGGCTTAAGCCACTCCGCCTTGAAGTAGCTGCCCTCTTCGCCAGATGGTCGCTGCTGAAACAGCGCAGACCATGTTCTGGTTTGTTGTGGGTCGTTCTTAACGGCGAGCAATTCTTCGGGCTGAAACCACTCGGGCCAAAGCAGCTCGCCAATCTCTCGACCAAGCGGGTCGTTCTTGTCTTCGCATTCGGCGGGGAGGCAAAGCACATAGCGCTCACGACCGTCCTGGCATTTAATCAACCCGCTTTCGCCGCTGTAGTTCTCGGGCAATAAGCCACCAGCAAGATCGTCTTGGTGCCAGCGTGTCTGGATTATCAACTCACGACCGCCCGGCTTAAGGCGTGTCAGTAAGTCGTCTTTGTATGCCTCTTTGGTTTTCTGCCGGATCGTCTCGGAGTCGGCGTCTGCGCGGCCTCGGATCGGGTCGTCAATAATCAGCAGGTCAGCACGATTGCCGGTAATGCCCGACAAGATACCGCCCGCCATAAACTCAGAACCGTTTGTCAGCGACCACTCGTCAGCCGCAGAACTCTCTTCCGATAACTCACAGCCGAATATGTCAATGTATCGCTTAGAGCGCGTTACTTGCCGCCCTCGCCGCCCGTGCTTCTTGGCAAGGTCGCCGTTGTGCGAAACAAGAATGACGTTGCGGTTTCGCCTGCGGCCCATGAACCATGCCGGGAACACAACCGATCCGTAGGTACTCTTTGCGGAACCTGGCGGCAGAAAAAGCATCGCCCGCTTTATTTCGCCCCGCTCCATTTTCTCGAATAGATCGAGCATCAGAACGTGATGGGCGGCAGGCTCAACACTTACTGCGTGGAACGTCTCTTCGTCTTCATCGTCGCTTACTGGAGCGCCGGGTATCTCAATTGACTGTACGAACGGGACGAGGCTGTTCTTCGCCGTCCGCCGTCTGTTTTCCCGCTCCAGCTGCCTTTGCAGCGCCGGTAGCGATGAGGTTTCGTACTGCGGCGAGTGTGTTTGCAAGCTCGTCATCCGTCATGTCTTCGAGCGTCGCATCCTTGAGGTGCAACTCTTTCGGCAGGATCGAGGCAACTATCTTCAGGTAATCGGCGGGCTTCTCAGCGCGCACTACCGCGATCACGGTTTGGCCGTGTTCAGCGAAATCGGCCTGCATCGCATCCAAAAAATCTGAGCCCAGCTTGTTGCGGGCACCCTTAGGGCGACCCGCTGGATTGCCAGATTTGCCAGGCTTGAACTGAGTCTCGGCCTGTTTATTTCCTGTATTATCAGGCATACTAATTTTGCTTCTTTAGCTTCGACGGCCAACACAGCGGACAGCTACAGTCCTTATAGGGCCAGTGATCTGTTAGAGGTTCTTGAGCTGGAGTCTGTTTGGCTTCCTCGCTCATTATCTCTCCAAATAATAACCCCGGTTAGTTAGGTGGGGTGGCCTCATCCAATACTATTTCGACACCGCGCCATTCAGTCTTTGTAACCTTGAACAGCCTATCGTTTCTTTCCTGGCGAGCTTTAGCGCGTTCCGGCTTCTGCTTTAGCCCGTCGTAGCATTCGATCAGTTCGCGGAAGGCGCTCATCGCTCTCTCCTATTAGCTCCCGCGCTGCTTAAACTCACCGCAGAAGTCTAGCTTCCTGGTTGTTGGCCATTCGGCGCTACCGGATAGTCTGGCATCCCCGCCGCGAGTCTGTCCCGGCAGACTTCTGCGACACTCGCTGACCTCGCCATTACAATGATGGCCGCCAGCGCCGTTAGGCTCGGCACCTTCAAAGTCGTGTTGATAGTTTCCAAGAAGCCACCACTGGCAATTACCGCAGACTATCGCCTTCGGGTTCCAGTCGCGCATTGCAGCTCCTGTTGTTTAGCTCCCGTCGCCTACCTCTAGCGCCCCTCTTGTCCATATATGGGTTTATGATCGGGCTGGGCTGGACGACGGGAAATCGTGTGACGACCAGTTTACGAGGGGATAATTCCTCGACGCCCCATTTCGACTCTGTCGTCTAAGGACGTTCGGATGCCGCCTACTGGTAAGGGTGTCTTGCGCTTAAAGCGTCCGTCACATTCTCAAGCACCCAAGCAAAAACCGCCTCGCGGATTTCTCCGGGGCGGTTCTCGGTAGGCGCAATTATAATCTTCAAACATTATAGCAGTTGACCCGGTACAGGTCAAGCCCTAGGGCGTGACGCAAGGTGAAATACTACGGCTAGCGTCTCAAGGCATTCACGGAACCTCTGCCCGATATACTTCGCGCCGTAATCTCCTTCGAGCCCTCGACGGATTGCGGCCTGCTTCATAGTCATCCTGGCACCCAGAATATCACGGACAAGCGCCTCACCTTCCTTGCCGAGCTCGCGCATCGCCTCTCGTAACCTTGCCGAAGCGTGGATCTGACGCTCACTCAAATCTTCTCCAGACGGTCCGCTAGTCTGCACACGTTCCTGCAACTGAATGGACCGCGTTGAGCCAATTTCAGACGCCTCCCAATATCGCTGCCAGATTCTCCCAGCCTCGAATTGCGCGTGATTGATCGACTGCATTTCCTTGAGTTTACGCAGCGGGTCGTCACGAAGGTTCACAACAACAGCGTTACGGGCCCCGGCCTCTAGCGGATCGTCCACTTCGATAACAGCAATATCACGCTGGATCGCGGCCAGAACATCTACCGCCCTACGATCATGTACTGTCTCTATAGGCTTTGGCTTCTTTTTGTATTTAGTCTTCATAGCCAGAATCCGTTTTGCTTGTAGAACTCTTCTCGTTCGTTATTCGGCATCCATTGTTTAGTCCGCATTTCGAGAAGTCTCTGGTAGTTTCTCTCACGCTGTTCTAATATCTTGACGCTATCGCTCCACGATTTCTTGGCGAGAATATCAGGATCGAACATGCCTATGTGTTTCGCTTGCTCGCGTAATTCGCGCTCGAAAAACTCCGGGAACACACCACGCGCAAAGAACGCCGTTATCTTCTTGGCGTGGTCTGAGGGGTCAATCAAAGTGCCTTTTATCATCGCGCTTACATCGCCCGTGTTATGGCTCATGTAACCGGCGGTTCTAAGCATTTTCTGGCCGCCCAAGGCTTCAGCGGCGTGGCTTGCGAGAGATGGCCCCGCTGCTACGCCAACGCCAAGCATTCCCATAACCTTGCGTCTATTGAGCATCCGCTGACCTCTTTTTGTATTTAGGCATTAGGAGTCCTTGGGGATTCGCTTGTGAAATTCACAGATAAGAGCCATGCGCGCGGCTTTTTCTTCGCGATTCCGAAACTGCATCAACCCAAGCATCTGAAAATAACGTTTTCACTTCGCGCTCCCTAGATTATAAACAACAACCAATGTCTCTAAGCACTCTCGGAATCTGCGGGATATATAATCAATCTGTCTCTGCCCGCCATTGCTTAGATATTTTACCGCAACAACCTGCGTTGTCAGCCCTCTGCCTAAAATATCTCTGACAAGATTCGATCCCTGAACTCCCAATTCTTTATCCGCCTCAGCAAGATTTTTTACTGCCCTGCGAACCGCATCTGTGATAATCTCTCCAGAGACGCCGCCGGTTTGAACTCGCTCCTGCCACTGGCCTCCAGACGAGGTATGACCTAACTGAGCCCGCTGCCAATCTTCTTCCCACGCCCTTCCTGCCGCGAACTGCGCGTCATCAATACCCCTGCTGGCCAATAGCCTCCGCAAAATATCATCCCTCGTAGAAGCTAGAACAACAATCTTCCCACGATCCAGGTCATGAGGATTCTCAACCTCTACTGGTACAGCTTGTAATACCGCCAGGGCGTCTATTGCCCTTCGATCATCTGGTTCTATTTTAGCTTTTCTACGTCTAGCTGAGATGGGTTTCATTTAGAATCCTTGGGAAGTACACTTTCGAGGGGCGCGCCAGTAAGCATGTAAGCGGGCTTACCTCGCATGGTCCAACCAGTGTGGCGAGCCAAGCCTTGTCGCAAAAGAGAAAGAATTTCTTCTCTAGAAGCGCTTGCCTCTGTAAAATGAAACGGCTTGCCGGCCTTATTAAAGCGCTGTTCCATTTTTAAAAGTCTCTCCAATGTGTTCACGAGTATAGCTTCTTGTTTTTCGATATAAGTTCATGAAGTCCACTTAGCTGATCGTCACTAAGGGGCTCATCAAAAGAAACTAATACAGCCTTTTCGTTGCCGGCTACGCGGCTAACGCCCCAACATTTTGGGAAGCGGCGACTATCTGCCAGGGCCACTCTTTCCGCTGCGGTCTCTGGGATATTTAATTCGATGGTTTTTCTGTCTCTCATCCCCTAACCCTCTGATAGTGATGCTTTGAGATGGGCACGATAAACACCATCAAAAAACGCTTGCGATAAAGGCTCAACACTAGGCCACATCTCAACCCAAGCGTTCCAAGCCTCCATCCTCATCTTCTCACTCGGTTCTATTCGGGCAAATTGCCAGCCAGCTTCCCGCAACCAATCTGAAAGCCGATCAAAGTCTGGCGCATAACCGTGGTTATGACATCCAGCAAAATACTCAGTCACAACCTCTCTCGCAGCCCTCATACGCTCGCTCCTTGGCGTGACGCCTTCCAGTTTTGAATAAACTCTGCGGGTATCGGACAATCCGCTTGGCCTGGCTCCGGTATCCGCTGAGACGGCCACGTTCCCGTCCGCGCCTGCGTTTCCAGCATTGAAACCCACTGGCGCTCTAGGTTTTCTTTTGACGGCAATTCCGTAACCGCGGAAGCGTTGTAATCCTCCCATCGCCGATCTCGCAGCCATTTCACGGCCTGCGGAATGTACGGCGTGCCTACGTTTTTCGATTCCTTCTCGGCACAGCGCCTAGCGCCGGCAATGATCGCCTCGGGGTCCTCTCCAGCCTTCACAACCCTCACAAATTGCTCCTCAGCGGGCTTTCGTGGGTTTGATCCTTCGCGCCTCGGGTATGCTTTCCAGAACTCTTCAAATTTTTCGCGCGCCAAAGATGGTTTAATGGTTGAATGGTTTAATGGTTCTTGTTGGTTCCGCGAGCGTGTCGGCAGCGTGTCGCCAGCGTTCCGGTCTGCGTTTCGCTCCGCGTAACCTGGACTCTGATATTTGTCGTAATTACAAATAGTTATGCGTGTCGCGTCGCGTTCCGCCAGCGTGTCGATAATTTCCATCTTTTTTAATTTTTGCAAAAACCGCGTAACACGCGACTTGGAATCCCACCCCCAAGCCTCGCACATAAACGAAAGTGCATGGGCGAGTTGCCCGCGCTGGAGCTCTATTACGACCCTGCCCCGGCGAACGGTGCGGTCTTTCCATGCGGCCTCTTTAATCAACCACTGAAACGCCTCGCGTTCCGTGAACGCCTCATTGGCGAACGCCGGATGGTCGAAGAAGTCTCTGGAGATTGCGATATAGCCGCGCTCGGTCATTTTACCTCACGCCGGCATTGGCTTATCGCCAAGCGCCCTTAAAGATCGGTCGATTTGAAAAAGGCCAGTATCCTCCACAAGATCAATCGGCCTTTGTTTGCGGCGCGGAGCCTCAACATCGTAATATTTGATTACCCGAAGGCCAACAGCCATCGTCGCCTCAACCGGGTCTATATCGAACCACTCGCCACAGAGTTGGCAGTCTTGTAGATCGGCCTGTGTGGACTTCTCGACCGCGCCGGCGTCGCGAGCATCGCGAAACTGATAGCAATAGGCGACTGCCAAATCATAAGCGCTGCCAGTCTGAAGTTGAGCGCGGCGCTTGTCTGGATCATTAGCGGTGCCGATTTTGCACGGCCCTGTAAGGATGCCGTTTTGCTCTACGGCGATAATATAGACGTACCTCAATTCCCACCCTCCAGCCTTGCGCGGATTGATTTCACAAGATCAACAGCATCTCTGCTCGTCTCTAGTAATGCAGTAATGCGATTGGTGGCGTTCAATACAGTCGCGTGGTCCTTGCCCCCGAAAAGTTTTCCTAGTTTCGGGTAGGCATATTTAGTAAGATGCCGTGCAAGATACATTGCGATATGTCTTGCAAGAACGACCCGTTCTCCCCTGCGCTCTGAAAGAATGTCGATCACGGGGATGCCGGTTACTTCCGAGACGACTTCTAGAATCCGGTCAACGGAAATATCAGGCTTGTAGGCCGTCGAGATCAACAGCCAATCCCGGACTACCGGCGTTGCACGGCGCGGCGGCAACAAGACTATTGCTGGCCTCTTCCTGCCGTATAAAACGTCAAGCCGTCTCCTGCTCTCAAACTGTTCTTGAGGACTGGCGATGTTCATTGCATCCACACCACAGCAAATAGAAAACCAATAGCTGTAAATCCGCTTAGGAAAGCAAAGGCTCGCTTGGTTTCTAGTTCAATCATGCTGCCCTCTTCTTTGCCTTACGTTCAGCACGGAGTTCTGCTCTTAATTGCTTATGCAAAGCATCTCTCTTGCGTAACCATGCCTTGCTGGATTTAGATGGTTGAGTAATGCGGGACATTATCGAATCCCCTGCACGGTATCGGGGAGAACGCGGATCGCATTCCACCCCCAAAGAATTGAACGGACCTCAATCGGATCGTCAGCTACAAACGCCTGACAGCCAGCAGCCTTGGCGTCGTCCATGAATTTCAGTTGCTCGTCGGAAGGTTCTTTCTTTGGTGCCTTTAGTTCTAGCCAATGCGCCTTGCCTTCAACGACAATGAGCCAGTCAGATACGCCAGTGCGTACACCCATGCCCTTCAGCATATTCATGGCTTTACCCGGCCTCTGAAGACCGTTGCCGATGTGCATGTAAAGAACGCCAGGGGCCGCCGCTAAATCGAGCAGGGTTTTGGTGTGACGATGAAGCCAGGATTCGCTTCCGTCATTCGGCCCTTCTTTCTTGAGACGAGCTAAAGCCTTTTGCTGCCTTGTCGGTTTATTCTCTTCTATGGCTTTCTTTATGCGGGGGGTCATGCGGCCTCCCTTGGCAAAGGAAGAGGCCGCCAGCCCATCATCCGACCATCAGACCAGTGGTCGAACTCGCCGCGATAGGAGAGTATTTCCCACTCGTAGATAGCCTTGCCGCTGGAAACATTCGCATCTAGCTCTGGGAAATGTTTTGGCGCGTAACGGCCAAGTCTCCAAGTCTCCTGCGGCACCTCCATGCAATCGTTCGTGCCATCATCTACGTCGAGCAGAATCCACGAGCCATCGCGAGGAGCTAATCGCATATCTTGAGCTTCTCTCATTGCTTATCCGCCCACCCCGTTAGAGATGGACGGACTCGCAAGGGGTCTATTTCCAGCGAAAACTTGTCCTGTTGCTTTACTGGGCGGGAGGACTCCTGAAACACAAGAAATACCGGAAACTGCCGGCACAGCTTTCACTGATGTGAAACTGATGAACTTCTGAACGTCTTGTTCAATGATATGTGAGGGTACTTTCGCCTTGCGAAGTTTAATCCGAAGGTTCTTGTCAGGCCGCTGCGAATACTCGCGCTGCTGTTCCCGGATGCGATCCCGGTTTTCAAGGTAGTATTTTCTTCTGCGCTCAGCCTTCGTCATTCCAGCCCTCGGGGATTTGGGTTAGAACTGAGCGACGTTCACAACCACCATCTTGAGGTCGCGGATTTTCGCTGGCTCAAGATTCTCGACACGCTCTTTCACCTTCTTGTTTACGAGCTTGACGCGCTTCTCGTTGTGCTTGTCCAAGATGGATTTGATATCAACCTCGAAGAAAAGTTCTTGATCAGTGAGGTCGGTCAGCTTCGGTTCGCCCTTAAAGAGCAGGCAATCATCAAGCGGAACATTTTCGTCCGGATCAGCAATAAATACTTGAATGAGGCGACGACCTGAATTTGCCACTGGTGTGTTCTCCTGTTTAATGGCGCTAAGTGGATGCAGCGGCGCTTGGTTGGCCGCAGCCTGAAAAATGCGCCTATCCGCCTGCCAGTCGTTTTGAATGCCTAAGCCGCCCACAATATTTGCGTCAGGGCGATAAACTGCGGCGGTATATGCGCTAGCGTGGATCGAGGGGGTTTCGCGTTGCATCACTTCAATTCCCCCGCGTTAGTCTCAGCAACCAAAGCCGCAGACTCTTGGGCGTTGCGGGCCCAAAGGCTTTCCCAAAAGTCCTGGCCCGGATGAGCCGCTTCCCAAAGTTCCTGAAATTTCTCGAACCGACGCTCTGATCGAGCAAAATCGCGTTCCGCCTTATCCCATTGGCGTTTCAGCCGACGCGCGTAGGCTTGCATTTTCAGCAGATCGTTCACGCGCTCGTCAGTCGCTGTCTTCGCCGCCTCGATTAGGGAGAGGTAGTCAGAGACGCTAACGTCCTTGATCCGCGTGAAGCGGTATTTTAGCTCCCACAAAAGTCCCGAGCGCAGGCCAAGGGACTCCCCAAATTCTCGCGACGGGCTTTTGATGCCGCTTGCATTCAGAATAATGCTAGCGAGTTCAACGGCCTCAATAAGCGCAGGCTCTTCGCTTAAGGTTTTTTCTGGCTCAAGTTCGATACCCTCAAAACCTCTCGCCACCACTCGATCCAACAAGCGGCGCAGATCCGGGCCGTCTCTAAACCACTCGCCTTTAACGCGATGGTCGGCTAGCAGCCCGTGCAATGCGCGCTCGTGGCGCGGGCCACCCTCTACAGTACCCAGCACCACAACAACGCCGCCATTCCCTGACGTTATCTGACACAGCCTCTTCTTAAGGTCGCTTGTGTGGCCTATTTTTACGAGGCCGCTCGTGTCGCTTATGAAGTAGACAACGCTCACGCTTTTTCTCCAGCCTTTTTCGCCGGAACCGCAGAGTCATTAAATCGAGCAGTAATAGGAGTAGCCGCATGGATTTCGTTCCGTAGGGCGTCGATCTTTGCCCGCTCGTTATTGATTTCGGATTCAACACGCGCACACATGCGGTCATAAAGCGCCAGAATGTTGAAGCCTGTAACGAGACTCGGTTTGGCGTCTGGGCTACGACCGATAAATTTACGAAGCCACGAACTCGACACGCCGATCATCGACGCGACTTGTTCATAAACAACCATACGAGAGCCGGAATCGCGCTCACGCCGCTGAACCATCGTCGCTGCGGCGGATCGAGTAAGGGCTGTAATGTCTGCGGTTGTCATTGTCCGTTTCTGGTCACTGATTGGCAGCACTGTGAAAATCTCCCATGCAATTGTTCGATGCATGGGTGAGCGAGAAAACAGACAGACCGTTGATACCTGGCAGGGCGTCGGCGCTGTCTGTTGGCTGGTGTTGAAAAGCGCAAACGATGCAAGAAAAATTCATCGTGCATCTAACCTTGCCCGCGCAGATAAGTATGCTGCGGAGGCTTCTTCTTGAGTAAGGAATGTCCCCAACGATTTTCGCCTCTTGTTGCGGACAATAATCGCTTCGTAACCGCGCCCGCTACGGCGGTAGCCGCGAGCAGTTGGCCGGTTCTGCATATTTTGAGTGTGAGTTACGTCGCGCAAATTCGAGAGGCGGTTATCGCGCGGGTTACCGTTTATGTGATCGATAAAATGCTTCGGCCACGATCCGTAATGGCAAAGCCAGATAAGGCGGTGCGCAAGATATGGGCGGCGCTTAATGCTAACGGAACGATAGCCGAGCTTATTTACAGAGCCCGCCTCCACGCCTTCACGGTCAAGCCAATACAGCTTTCCTGCCTCGGCATCGCAGCGAAGTATCTTTTTAACCTGGTCTGCGGTGAGGTCGTTTCGCGGAGTTTTCATCGCGCGGCCTCGCAATGAGCGGGGTGCATAAAAATGCGAACGCCTGTTACAGCGCTCGCAAGTTGGCCGCTCATGGCGAACGGCTGGGAGGTTTGGGGGCGAGCGGAGATGGAGCAATCGCTCAACACCTCCGCCCTATCGCGGCGCTCACGGGGGGAAGCATCGCGAATTGAATTTAGGAGCGGAGCGTAGCTACGCCCGTTGAGTTTATGCGCGTTTGTGCGCGTTTTTTCGTTTGGGAAAACAAAAGAGGCAATCATTGCGCTGCCTCTTCCATACGCCAGAGACTCGCTGGCGCTTGCTTACCGCGCTCATCCAGCGCGGCCTTCAGGGAAAGGTAGGTGTTCGGGGGGAAGTGATCCCGCTTAGTCCAGTTCCATGCCGCTGAATATTTGCGGCCCGTGATTTCAGCAGCCTTGGCTGGCCCGCCGACTGCTTTCACGACCTGTTCTGTTGTCTCAAGGACTTCGTTCACCATGACGAAGGGTTCTATTCCACATTCCGTGGAATGGCAAGCCCCAAATTATGTGGGTGGAAACTATTTCCACTTTTTGTGAAAAAAGTCAGATGATCGACGAAAGCATAGACGCCACCACCCTGCGGATGCGGAAGGTGCGGGCCGCCTACGGGCAGGATAAGAGCCAGGAGGAGTTTGCAGCCTCTCTGAACCTCACGGACTCGGCGTGGAGCAACTACGAGAAATCCCGCCGCCCCGGCCTCGACGCCGCTCTTCTACTAGTCAGGCGCTTTCCACATCTCACCCTAGAGTGGATTTATCGCGGTGACCCAAGGGGAATGGCTGCTGACGTATTTGACAAGCTCGAATCCTCATTAGAAGAAACCACTCGCAGAGCCGCGCGGCGCTGAGGCGCGAGAATCGTCTCAGTCACATCAAAAAGCTGCTGGGCGTAGTCTAGGACGCGCTGGGCCTCCTCCCGATCTGCTGGAAGCTGAGCGAGAATCTGCACCGCGTACTGCTTCAATAAATCCTCTCTAGGCATTGCATCCCCCACAAAAGGTTAGCTTTAGGCTAGGACACGAATCCTAATTCAGCAAGTATGTTCTCTTTCCGTTCTATAATACTGCCTTAACATGAGGGATTATGACAGAAAAGTTCCCCGCTGGGTGGTGTCACTAGGGCGTAATTTTTCGCTGGTTAAGCAAGGGTTTACCCCGTCCCAGAAAGCGCGGCAGGAGCCCTCCCCTAAAATTATTTTCCACAATACGTGGACACTCTCTTTACATTCCACTTCTTGTGGAATACCGTCCCTCTATCGACATACAGAGGACGGGACGATGAGCGACGGCAAAGAGAAAAACGAAATCGTCTGCATCAAGCGCAACGGCTTCAGCATTCTTCATACGGAAGGCGGCGACTTCGCAGCTAAGGTTACTCACCTTCGTTATGTGCCGGGGCGCGTTCATGGCGGAGAAATCGTTCGTCAGGAAATGCTCATACCGATTCCGGGAAACTGGAGGACGGTATGACCCTCGCTCAACGCTGCGAGGTCCACGCTCGCAAAGCCGAGGAAGAAGGCTGGCACACCACAAGCGGAGTGCTGCTTCAGGCGTCCATTGAACTTGAGAACCGCGACGAATTGCTGTGGTTCGCAAAGCAAATTCTTGAAAGTGGCGACAATATCAAAATTGAAAGCCCATCAAGTGACGAAACGCTCGCCAACATTCTGAAGCGCGGTCGCGCTGCGGTCGCCAAAGCGGGGTCACGCTAATGACCCGCTTCTTTCTCTTGGCTCACTTCGCAAACGATCATGAGGAAATGCTTGGACCCTATTCCTCCATTGAACAGGCTGTAGATCAACAGTCTTCATGGATGAGAGGACAACGCACGGACATTGAATTTTCATGCTGTGTTGAACTTTGCAAGACGGCTCACTCTCGCTGGTACTCCCATGATCGAACGGAAGACTTCATTGAAGAATGGATGAAGCAGGATTCACGCGGTCCAAGGATGCGCGTTCCCTCGAAACGAAAAGTCTTGGAGGCCGCAGAATGAAAAACTACATCGAAGACGCAATTGGCTGGTCAGTGATGTTTGTTTCCTTTTACGGACTTTGGACGGTGTTGCCATGACAACGGAGATTGGAATGAAAGAACTCGCGACGGCTCTTGCCAAGGCGCAGGCGGAAATGAAAAACGCCACGCTGAACAAGGTGAACCCGCACTTTAAGAGCAAGTACGCGGACCTTGCTGAAATCATCGACACTACACGCGAGGTTCTCGCGAAGAATGGCCTGTCGATCGTGCAGCTCCTAAAGCGGGATGAATTTGGGTCGTTCCTCCAGACGATGCTGCTGCACACCAGCGGCCAGTCGATTACCAGCGACTACCCGCTCCCCGCCGCCGCGGACAAGCCGCAAATTTATGGAAGCGCCCTCACCTATGCCCGCCGCTATTCTCATGCTGCGATCTGCAACATTGCAGCCGAGGAAGACGACGACGCGAACGCTGCACAGGCAGACGCAAAGAATACCAAGCCGATCACTGCGGCACAACTGAAAGAACTAACCGAACTCGCGGACGAAGTGAGCGCGGACAAGGCGAAGTTCTGCCGCTATCTCAATGTGCCAAGCATGGCTGAATTGCCGGCGACTAAGTTTGCCGCCGCAAAGGCCGCGCTTGAGGCGAAGCGCCCGCAAGTAGCGGAGGCCGCAGAATGAGCGACCTTTGGTTGATCGCGTACGAGCGCATCCCAGAACTCTACGACTCTGGCGAGATTGATTTGGACGGGGTTCGCGACGCCCTAAAGCGTCTCGGCATCGACGCCGACGAAATTGAAGAACACGTAGCCACGCTTGTGGGGGCAGAATGAGTGATCGTGAACAAGGTTCCCCCGAGTGGTTTCAGGTACGGCTTGGCAAGGTCACGGCGTCTCGCGTCAGCGACGTTATTGCCAAGACTAAATCCGGCTGGAGCGCATCGCGGGCGAACTACTTAGCGCAGCTGGTAGCCGAGCGCCTCACGGGTCAACCGCAGGAATCCTACACCAACGCAGCAATGCAATGGGGAACGGATAACGAGCCTCTAGCGAGGGCGGCTTACGAGTTTCGCACTGACGCTACCGTGACGCCCGCGTGGTTCATCGATCACCCGAATATCCCGATGACCGGCGCAAGCCCTGACGGGTTGATCGGCAATGTGGGGCTGGTCGAGATCAAGTGCCCGAACACATCGACACACATAGAAACGCTGCTCGGCAAAACCATACCCAGCAAATACGAAACGCAAATGCAATGGCAGATGGCCTGCACGGGCGTGCAATGGTGTGACTTTGTTTCGTTCGATCCCCGGATGCCGGAAGCCATGCGGCTCTTCGTTTGCCGCCTGCCGCGTGACGACAAGCGGATCGCGGAACTGGAAGCGGAAATCAAGGCGTTTCTGAAAGAACTGGACGACAAGGTGAACGCCCTCTCGAACTTATACGCAACGCAAAAGGAAGCAGCCTAATGGCATACGAACAGAAACCCGGATTCGGTTCCTTCTTTCGCAATAAGAAGGAGAAAGACACGCAGCCAGATTATCGCGGCGATATTTGTACGCCAAGCGGCGAGCAACTGAAGATCGCCGGCTGGCTCAAGAAAGACAAGAACGGCAACACGTTTATGTCGCTCAAGGTCGAGCCGCCGCGTGAGCAGTCAGAACAACGCAAGTCACCGCTGAATACCCCGGCTCCGTCTCGCGCCATGCCGCTTGACGACGACATTCCTTTTGCTCCGGAGTTTCGCTGATGGCCAACCCGGAACTATGGCGTCGCGTGCCCTCTCTTCCAGACATTCTCGTTTCAACTAGAGGGAGATTTATGATTATCCCCACGGTTGGCGAAATGCCGAAGGGCGGAACTCGCCATTATTCCGGAAAGGCCCGCAAGGGGCAGTGGATAGAAAAAGAACGACGCTACATCGTTCCGTATCGTGGCAAGTCTTACAAACTGGCCCGCCTCATTTGCGAAGCATTCAACGGGCCCGCCCCGTCAGCATCCTCCGTATGCATGCATCTCGATGAAGATTCGAGAAACAACAAACCAAGCAACCTCAAGTGGGGGACGCAGAAAGAAAACTTAAACGCCCCCGGCTTTCTGGAATATTGCCGCTCTCGAACTGGAGAAAATAGCCCCGTAGCAAAACACAAAGCGAGGGCCGCATGACGATTGTTGCTGACGACACAGTTTCAAAGGCTCTCGTCTATCTCTCTGACGATCCGCACCCCGTGGCTGTGGCCCGCAAGGCAGTCACAGACGCGGAGAACGCGCGCAAGGCTAAGTTTGCGGAACTGTATCGCGGCAGCAATGGCACGACCGTTCGGGATCGTGAAGCAAGCGTTGAGTGCCACACTGATTACAAGGCCCTACAAGACGCGGAGTCCGAAGCAATCTTCGAGCATGAGCGGCATCGCGCCAGAATCCGCGCCGCTGAAATGATTATCGAGGTTTGGCGGTCAACTAACGCCAACGCCAGAGCAGCGGAGCGTGTTCGGTGAGCAGAAACGAGTTCACAAAAGCAACGAAGCGGGACGCCTTTATTCGCGCAGAAGGCCGCTGTGAAGGAAAGCTACCGAACGGGGAACGCTGCAACGTCAAGCTGCGCCCTGGATCGGTTCACTACGATCACATCATTGCTGAATGGCTCACGCGCGATAACTCACTGGCTAATTGCCAAGCCCTTTGCCTGCCCTGTCACAAGCACAAGACGACGAAAGAAGATGTGCCGGCAATCGCAAAGGTAAAACGGATTCAGGATAGCGAGCGCGGGATAAAGTCTCCTTCGTCGTTTCAAACGAACCGCAATTCCAAATTCAAGAAGAAGCTAAATGGACAGGTAGTTCTTCGATGACCCCAGTAAAAGAAACACTTATCGCTGCAAGGGCGAAGATAGCGGACCCGAAGCATTGGACGCAGAATTACTTGGCGCACGATATTTCAGGGCGGCCAATATCGCCTTATTCCCCAAATGCTGTTTGCTGGTGCGCGCTTGGGGCGATTGAAAGCGTTTCGCGCGGCAGGATTGGCCCCGCTGTCATGACTCTATCCAGCGTAATTGAAGGGCCTGTTTCCCAATTCAACGACACCCACACTCACGCAGAAATTCTGGCTGCTTTTGATCGTGCAATAGAGGGGGCGACTCAATGAGCGCCCTATACAAGCGATTTCACAAGCTTCTGGCATACGACCCTGAAACCGGGTTTCTGGCTTGGCGCGGGGATCATCGTGGCATCCCGGCAGGTACGCGGGCTGGCAGCGGAACGCAGAAGGGATACCGCAGAATTTGTATCGACAGCGTTTGCTACCAGGAACACCGATTGATCTTTTTCATGGTTCACAAGCGTTGGCCCGCGATTACCGATCACAAAAATAACGACCGGGCTGACAATCGGATTGCAAATCTTAGAGAGGCCACGCTTTCGCAGAACGGCCACAACCGCCGTCAGACGCGACCTCATCTCAAGGGCACCACTTTCACCAACGGCAAATGGCGCGCAACTCTCGTTGTAAACGGCGTCGCGCATTACCTCGGCACCTACGACACCCAACAGGAAGCACACGACGCCTACTGCGAAGGCGCAAAGCGTATGTGCGGCGAATTTGCGAGGGCCTCATGAATCTCCCAGTGAAAGATACTGTGGTGTCTGGAGAGGGGAAGCGCGTGAAGCTGACCGAGGCGCAGCGAGAAACTTTAAGAGTTCTCAATGTCGATGAATGGTTCTTGGTCCGAGAAGTTGATAGCGAGTTTAGCAAAACGTTCTCATCGCTGCTGGACCGCCGCCTTTTGCAAAGGCGTAAAAACTCAAATGGCTCGGTAGAGATTTCAATTACCGGCGCAGGCCGATCTGCTCTCGCCGCCTCCAAATCAGGAGAGAAGAATGCCTGACAATACTACGTTCATTACCGCGTTTCTGATTGCTGTCTTCTTTGTGTTGGGTGGGTGCAGCTTTGAGCATCCAATGGAGAAGCGAAATCGCGAGGCCATTCTTAACTGTGACAGCTACGACAGGGATCGGAGTTTTGATCCGTTGTGCGAGCCATGACGGAGAGAAGAATGCCTGACACGCGAACAGTAGAGGGTGCGATGCGGTTCAAAGAACTGATTAAGCGGTTTAGTTGGAAATCTCGTATCCGCGCCATGGCAATGGAAGAAGCGGCGCGGATTTGCGACCGCCTCGCGTGGTCGAACGCAAACAATCAGTTTTTCAACAACGGGCCAGAACTAAACAGCGCACGCTGCGCTACTGAAATACGAGCAGCAATTTCAAAGGATCGCCAATGATGCCTGACTCCAACCCAACGAATATGGAAGTGAAGCATACAGAGTTGCCGGGAAAATATGACGGCGTACTCGTTGCTATCGACGCCAACGGCAAAGAGACGGCTCTGTTGCGCGTGGATTACTTTACGCTACCTGAAGTAATCGAAGAACTTCAAGACTGGCACAAAACAGACCCTAATCGCTTTCCTCGTGTCAGGGCGAGTAATTCTGAATCTCTTCTCGCAGAGAATGGAAGGCTGAAAGAAGCGTTGGAGGATTTAGTCGGTGCAGTTGTCGAGGAAGTGAACAGCGGCAAAGGCGGAAGCGGTTATTTGCTCGCGCGACTTTCTGATGCCCGCACCGCCCTTCGGGAGGCAAAGTAAATGGGCATCAAAGAACTGATTGCAAAACTCGAAAAGGCGACGGGGCCGGATCGGGAGTTGGATTTAGAAATCTATCTCGCGCTGTTTCCAGATAGCGATTTAGCAGGGGTCGTAAACAACCACCCGCGTGATGACACTCGATCACGACAGGAAGGTTATAGCTGGTATGTAGATGGACAAGCCGTCATTTATAAATTGATCGACGGCGGTCGCTGCGTAGCGAACGGCGGCTACCCGCTTCCAGAATACACAAAACTAATTGATGTGACGCGGACGCTGATACCAAGCCGACACGGCTGGTTCATTGAAGATACCACGCTGATGTTTCTTTCGCAGGTCTATCGCCTGATCGACATTGACCTTCCGGCAAAGCGTTTTGATGGCGAAAGCGACCACGCCGCCATCGCCCTCTGCATCGCAGCCCTGAAAGCCCGTGAGGACCGCCCATGACAATTCCAGATAGAGAAGCGCGGGAAGTCGTTAGCGAATGGTGCAACGATGTTTTTGGTAGCCCGCTCGCAAGCCTAGACAACGCTGACGACTTATTAGAGCGGCTCGCCCTTCTCACCGCACAACCAGCCACGGCATCGGAAGATGTGGTGGAGCGGGCCAGCAAAGTTATTTGTCATTCACGGGGCTATGCGTTTTGCAATGAACATTGCCGCGAAGGGTGTACGGGGTCCGAGGCTACACGCTTCGACAACGGCTCAACCAAAACAGCCCACGCGCTCGTTCTCGCCTCCCTCCTCCGCCAACCGGAAGCCTTCCCAACCTTCCGCGACGATCTACTCATGCAAACGGTCATGCGGGCTTACGACTCTTATGGCGGTAGAAGCCTCGTCGATCTTGCAAGAGCCATCACAGAGGCTGTTCTCGCGCTGATCGAACGTACACGCGCACCGGAAGCTGCGCCGGATGTAGTGGACGGCTTCAACGCCGGGCGCATCGCCCCCTCGGTAGAGCCAGAGTTTTATTCTTACGACAAGTCGCAAGAGAGCGTTACGCAGACCTCGGTAGATAGTGGGGTGTCGGAACGAGAGCAGCAATTTACTCCGCTCGAAATCTCGATGCTCATTCACTTCTACGCAATCGGAACGAGGTTTGAGAACATTGGAGCGCCAGCACAACAGCAGGCTCTTACTCGCTTCAAGCGCGAAGGCTGGATCATGGCCGACGATAGTACCGGCACTCGCTTTCGCACGACCGATAGCGGCGATGCCGTTGTTAAAGCGATCTGCCGCGTTCCTATCGCCCCCTCACCTGATACGGACGCTAGGAATAAGGGATTAGAGGAAGCGGCGAAATACATGGAATCAAGAATGTCCAGTTCTTCTTTTGAAGCAGAAGTAAATAAACAAGCTGCTTCCGGTATTCGCTTTCTCAAATCCCCTCCGGCTAATGGCGATGAGGTGAAGTGAAATGAGCGACAAGCTGGCTTTGTTTTTCTTTGTGTTTGTGTTTTGCCCGCTTTTTATAATCGTTGGATACGAACTTCTAACGTGGTGGAGGGACAACACATGACCGATACCCCATCATATTCAGCGAAGGCGCGGGAGATATACGAACACAATCTTGAACTCGGTAAGTCGATGACGTTTGAGCAATTCGTCGAGGCGGAAATCGACCGTCTCGCCAAAGCACTCGAACAAGTAGGCACAGAACGAGAAGCTATTGGATATGAAAAAGGGAAGGAAGAGGCGGCGAATTAGCAAACCGCCGCCTTCAGCCACTCGGCCACGTCTCCAACCACTGAAACGCTTATGCTGATTGCACTTTCTGGTCAAATTCCCCTTCCGCGAATAGCGCGGATAACGAGAACAAACGCGGTCTTGGTTGTCACGAAAGGTGGCACAATCCGTTCTGGAGAAGTTCTATGAGCTACGTCTATGTTCTTCGCCGTGGCGACCTGTGCAAAATCGGGAGAGCGATCGACCCATGGAAGCGCGCCGCTGGGATTGCCTCACAGGCCGGCCTGTCCGACATTGAGCTCGTCGCCACCTTCGAGGTTGACGACAGTGCTCATTCGGTAGAGCGGCTAGCCCATTCAGCGTTGGCATTCGCGAGGCAGCGCGGCGAATGGTTCAAGGTCACGGCGGAATATGCCTGCGAGGTCATCGAATATATCGCGCCAGGCGCGGCCAAGGGCGGCCCGATATACCTTGATATGGCGAGGCTAAGGGAACTCAATGATCGCTATCGGCAAGCCCTTGCAGTATAAGGGGGTTTCAGGACTTGTTCCCGGCCTGTTCTAGCGGGTAGGAGTCATTATATATAGTCAGGTAGCCCCTACCCCCTTCCACGCCGTCCTAGCCGTGTTTCTGAGGATTTGAGAGGTGATTTATGAGCGACGAAAATTTGATGAGCGGCAGGGCCATCATCGCAAAGTACGAGTATCAGGAGCAGGTCGCGAGGGAGGCTTTCGTGGGGCCCATTGAACAACGGGTCACGGTTAGGACCATGCACAAACTGACTGAAGATCAGATTGCCGAGATATGCGAGAAATACAAAGCGCCGCGCAGCCGCGTAGATATTTATGTTCTTGATGGTCTTTTCTACGTCTTGGATAACGGCCAGCACCCCTAGGGGTTGTTCTGTATTGGTGGGGTTAGATTTTATAGAATCGAATTGGACCGCGAGAATAAACGTCGCGCTCGCAGGCAATGAGTAGCGCGGTTTTGATTTTCTTCTCCATCGTCCAGTCTGACGGAACGCGGTCAAGGGCATCCAGTGCTGAGAGTGCGGGGTAACGCCCAGATCCTATCGCGAAGTGCGGTTCCTCAATTGGATATGCCGCAGCGTCAGGACCAACAACAACGCACCAGACTTCGCCCGTCTTAAACGCTACGACTGATTCTATATCACTCTCGATTTTCTTCAAGTCTGAAACGAGCGGAATGTCTGCCGGAGTTTGGATTGAGTGAAGCGCCTTCCTCAATTCCCTGTCGTCGCCGTCTCCGCACGAAGCAAATAGATGGCCGTGTTCGAGGCGAAATACTTTCTGGATTGATCCGATGTATTTGTTGTCTTCATCGGTCATTGCGCTATCAGAGGCGACGTAGCCGCCCTTGACGACTACTGTAGTCACTTGTGACGCCTATCTGTAATCCACCAACGATGTTCTGGGGCCGGGTTCTTCACTTGCTGCGCTCCCTAATTTTATTCCCCAAATGCGAGGCACCGCGTTCCACTAATAAAGCGACCGCTAAGTCATCGAGAACTACGTCGATGATTTCCTTCTGGTCTTCAGATAACGCACTAATGATCGGCCTGCCCTGAGCGTCGATAAAGAATGATACGAATGATCCGTTCTGCTCGCGCGGCACTAGCTAATCTCCAGCGTGTCGGGGGAAAGATAAAAGACGGGCTTTTCAAGCGCGCGGAAGATCAGAATTTCTTCCTGCACTCCCTGAGATGAATCCCAACCATCCATCTTCGCAATGAGCAACGCACCGCTAGAGCACATGAACGGTTTGTCGTAGCTCATCCAGAAGGAATGACTTGTGGGGCTGATGCCGCCCTGCACTGACAGAAGATGGGAGTAGACAATCGGGGAGAAGGCGGTAATGCCGCGCTTGGCAAGTTCAGAGGCTAGTCTTGCAGCCTCACGGAACGCCACGAAAAGACCATGCTCGTATTTTGTGTAGGGGCTTGCGAGATAGATTAGTCCGTATTTCGCAAGCTGCTCAAATCTATCAGACTCGGTAGAGTTCGCCACGAAACTGGACTGTTCTGTCATCGACCACCAAAACTAATTCGGGATATAATAGATTGCCCTTGCGGATCGTAAGCACCGCAAAGCCGCTTCTGTGATTTGTGGGATTGTCTTCGCCGTAGGTGAATTGCTTTCCGTTCAAGTCAGCAAGGCATCCAGTGTCGATGCCGTAGCGGGTGCCGCCGTAGTCAGTAAACGGAATTACTTTCGCGGAGTGCAGATGGTTCGTAACCATCGTTTTCCCGGCGAATACGGTATTGTTATAGGGAGCGTGAGCGCCGCCCTTGTACCTGTGCTTCACTACGATTTCATCGTTGATGAAAACCGAGAAGCAAGGCTGCCAGCGATCAGAGAAGTGATCTTTCAGAGATACGCCTCTGACGCCGGCATATTCAGGAGCGACCTGTGCGAGCCTGGATTCAAACCGCGCGTCGTGATTGCCGAGCGTCCAGAATAGATTTGCTTTGACAGACGCCTGTGCGATCTCGTGCATTCGGGCTTGGCATGTTTCCAACTCATCAATGACTGACGGGTTCTGTTCCCAATTTACAGATGGGTGTCTTGAGACAGAAGCCCCATCGAATACGTCGCCGTTTACGACAACGATCTTGGGTTTTAGTTTCTTGATGAACTTTACAAAGGCTCTGTGAGCCGTGGAAGGATGGCCCGGCCAGTAGTGAGCGTCACCACCTATGATGATATGACCGTCTTGGATAGAAGTTTCCAGACGACCGGGATAGACGGTTTGTGTGGTTTTACTTTCGCCGCTTGGCGTACTGATCTTGAGGCCCGTTCGGCGTTCGATGGACTTTCTTCGGGCATGGACCGCGCGCTCGTTGATCTTAAGCTGTCGCGCTGTTTTTGCGGGTCCAAGGGTTTTCACTAAACGGATGAAATCTAATTCCGTGATAGCGGTTTTACCCAATCCGTCACCTATGCGTTATTGCGGGGATCGTAAGTAGAAAAGCAAAGCAACAAAGGCCCAACACGCTATGATCGTAGCAATGTGAAGCCACGCCTCTTTCGGCACTAAATGCTTGCTCGATCTGCGGCGTTAATCGCTCGCATATGCAAAGGCCAAGTAACCATCGTATGCCCGCACCGATGTTCGCCCTTCATGGCAAACACCGCAGCAGCCTTGCCGGGGTTGTAAACAATAATTAGCTCGATACCGGATAAAACCGGGCCGGATGCCGCTTCTCGAATGTCGTTGTAGTAAGCAAGAGCCTTGGGGCCTTTGAGAATCATCATCTTGAAGCCATGAGTCTTCACGGCGTCCTCGATAACTTCCAGGGCTTGTTCACGAGGGTAGATGCAGAACTTGTCTGTTTCGTCTGCCTTAGAGTCGGCAATGAGCAACGCGCTGACGATTGCCAGCGAGGCAATAAACTTCTTCATGATGTTTCCTGTTAGCGGGGGTTACGCTCTAGGGTGTCGATACGCCTCGAAAGGCCGGTGATCTGTTCTTTGACAATCGCGGTATCGAGCAGAACGCTTTGCAGTTTCTCGATCTGCTTTTCGATTGATTGTAACCGATAGTCGAACACATACGCGCCGCCGATAAGCGAAACGATGACCGCACCCATTGTTAGGATATGACCGAGGTTGATTGTCGGGTCGAAGCGCGGGTGTGTGAGATCAGGCTTGCGGCTCATTTCTTCTTCACTGCATCAATAACGCGGTTGACCAGACTCTTCGGCTGCTCTCCTGTGATTGCAGCGGTTTTTAGATTTGTGCTATCCGACGCCACATAGCCAAGTAGGCCGGCAACAATCGCCATGAATGGCGTGATTGCCGTGATGATCGCGCCCATATCTGCGGCAGTGATTTTACCAATCACTATAAGAGGAAGGAGCGCTGCAATCTCCACGCCAATGATGAGTGGTACATAGCCAAGCAAATGCCGCCAATGATACCAACTGACTCCTTGGGCAATTTCCGCGCGGATCGTTTCATTGAGTTGCTTGCTTTGCTCAATACCGAGCTGCGCCATAGCCTGTACGGCTGCGGTCTTGAAACGCTCCTCGGCTTCGGCAAGCTTGATCTTGGTGTCTTCGACGTTCGTTACGGCCTGCGTTGCGGCTTGCGTCACCTGTTCGGGCGTGGCGTTCTTAGGCACACCAAGTACGTCAAGAACAATTTCTGTCGCCAACCCAGCGAGTGGGCCCCCAAGGGCCGTGCCGACTTTCGGCGCGACAGTCCGGATTACCGGACCTAAAATGTCATTCAAAATATCCGGTATCAAAGACGGCTCCACTGTTCTGCAAACCATTTGCGTTTGCGGTAGGCGAGATAAAGAGCGACGACGATCAAGACGACGAAGCCCACAAAGATTGAAACTGCTACCCAATCAAAGGAGCCGCCATCGGCGGCAGCCGTGCCTGCGCCACCAACGCCCCCGCCCTTAGCGGCGTTGCGTTCTCGGCTAGTGACGTTGTTGACTACGTCTTTGGGGGGCTTTGGCGCGTCTTCCAGCGAAGCAACGGCAGCAGCATTAAATCGCTGCGCCATA
>OFRG01000246.1_pt1 | contig 23157 bp, 19 predicted proteins | sample 1543071 | NCBI WGS metagenome assembly OFRG01 (sample SAMN07774222, study PRJEB24372) | wastewater metagenome | isolation source: WWTP Verbania (Effluent) | place: Italy: Verbania | collected 2015-12
TTTTCTGAATATAGTGGGCTAGACCGTCCTTTGGCCGTGGCAATTCAAGGTTCTAACTTAATTATTACTGGTCATGGTGGTGTGACTACTACTGCAACAGGTGAACTTTGGATGACTGAAAAACGAGATACAACCACAGGGCTTGTAGTGAGCTCGAGTTTTGGTGCTGCTGATTGTAGCGCGACCAGAGATATCAATTTTACAGATGCTATGAATGCTTTGCGCATTCAGGCTGAAGATGAATCAGCTAGCCACCCTAGAGATTTTTATCCAATGGAAAGTGAAGGAACTCCAGATACTACAGCAGAAGAAGCTGTAGCAATGAACCTAGATTTTTCTGTTACCGTACCAAGCAACGCACAGGTTGCTGGCATTTATTATAACACCAACTACAATGGGGGGAGCGCTTTAACTACACAAGTATCTTTACGTGATTATTCTGGTCAAGAATCAGCAACTGGTGGGTGGACTAATATGGGTACCGCTGCCAGCGTAGGTATGATTCTAACTGAGCCTGTTGTCACAGGTGGTTTTACTAGTACAAATGCAGCTGGGTATATGACCACAAACCCAATTGCTTATATAGATACAGTCAATGACAAGATGAACATGAAAATTAAAACGACTACACCGGCTGCTAACAACCAAAACCCAGTAGTAGATTTAGACTTTGCCTTTGTCAGTTTTTCATGGACGGAAGATGCAAATCATCCTTCCAATATGTACCGCTGGGTTCCAACCGGCTCTAACATAGTCACAGGTACCAATGGTGCTCGTAATGCAATTCTCGCCGCCGCCGCTACAGGTACTTCAGTGGGGTCATGGAAGGGAACTTTAGCAGATGATAACTTCCACTGGGCTATTACTGGAACTGGCGGCGGAGTTGATGCTCAACTTAACACAGATAATGTGCAGTTAAATGGCGCCAATAAAATGATCATTCAAACAGAGGTGCGTTATGACATTGCTACCGCTGTAAAAATGCAAATTTGTGATTGGGTTTCTAGTACCAGTGTGGACGCTGCAGCAGATGGGCAGTGTACAACTGGTGGGTGGCGAAGTTTAAACTCGCAGGACGCTAGTAATGCCGATATCAACTTAACTACACTGGCTACTCCGTTGGGTATGACGTATCAAATTTATGATGGTTATTTTACAACAGGTACAACTGGAGGGACTGCAGTCTCCACACCACTCTCTAACTTTTTAAAAGCTTCCACTAATCAAGTAAAAATTAGATATTATTCAGCCACAGCTTCAACTGTAGTCGAGATAGACTACCTAAGAATCTCTCCAATAATTGACTCTATTTATTATCCAGCTGGTGCGACTAGTCAGAATGCTGGGACGTTAAGTGGTACCTATGTTAATGCTCATCCAATGACGCATTCGACAACTGCTATGAATACCACAACCGCAGGAGATGCTATTCGTTTAACTGGTAATGGCGCAGCAGCAGCTGTTGCAGATTTTTATGTGTCGTTTATGAACATCAAAACCCAAACGGGGATGAACACCATTTTGGTGCGCGCAGATTATTCTTGTAGTGCTGCCACAGGTACGTTTATGCCACAAATTAGGAATTTTACAGGTGGAACTTGGGAGGACTTAACTGGCGCAGCCATTGCTTGTTCTACGTCTGATACAACAGCTGGGCTTGGTTGGGCAAAAAATAATGTTACACTTTCAGACTATATCTCCGGTGGGGAAGTTCGCATTAGGTATTTGCATAATACAAATAATATTGGAGTTAGGCTTGATTATAATTATATTATGATTGGTTCAACTAATGCAGATAACAGTTTATGCGCAGTTACTTTAGGTAGCGGGACAGCAACTAATTGTACAAATACAAGAACTTTAAATATGACTGGTGTTGCCTCGACTTTTGATAACGCTTCAGAAGCTGAAAGTGCGAATATGGGTACTGGTGATGCTAATGCTTTTTTCCCAAGTGACAATGAAACTGCAACCGATGCAACGCTTGAACAAGTTGCTTCTTCCCATGTAGTTATCCCATTAACCCTTGCAACCAATGCTTCTGTGGTGGGAATTAACTATTCAGCCAGTTATGCAACTGGAGTTGCAGCTAACACTGCACAAATTGCTTTGCGAGATTATTCTGGACTTAATGCAGCTGTTGGTGGTTGGGTTAACACAGGTGTTGTGACCTCAACAACTGCGCAGCATTATACTGACTCCGTTGTGCAATTAACCATAACTAACGGCTATGGTATGCAATCAAACCCTGAAGATTATTTGGATACCACTAATAATCAAATGATGATGAAGCTTCGTGGTGTGTCCCCAAATGCTTCAGCTATTACTGAAGCCTGGGATTTTGCAATGTTAAGTGTCCAGTGGATAGAAATTTCAACAGGTATTACAGTCTCTGGAACAGTCTACCAAGAAAATGACAGCTCAGTGTTGACTTCATTTAGTGGTAGCATGAAGTTGGTTGTCGGAGAAAGCACCAGTTATACAGCCACAGCGGCTAGCGGTGTGTTTAGTTTTGCAAGCGTGACACAGCCATCTACTGGAGCTATTATGACTATCTTTTTAGACACCGGGAATGCTGCGCCACAGGCGGCTACGGTTGTGCGCTATGGAAGCAGTTGTACGGGCAATCCAAATTGTACGGGGCTTCGTGTAGTACAAAGTACGCTTTACTTAGACAGTAAGGACGCCGGTGTCTTTGCTAACAGTGATTTAGCAGCTTGCGACAGTGACAGCGCGGGAAGCACTTGTCATAGTGATACTGACGTTGATTTTAATGTGAATACTGGTATCCTTACAAACAATTATGCAAATATAAAAATTGCATCGGGTACGACCTTTACTCCCGGTAATACTGTTTTCGCAGGAACTATAAAAATTGCTGGTACATTAAATGGTACTAATGCTGTAAATATTAGTGTTAATAATGACTGGTTAAATGACGGGACGTATACTGCCAACGGTGGTGAGATTGTCGTTAACCCACAAAATGCTACACCAAGTGTTATTGGTGGTACTAGCAATACAACTTTTAGCAAATTAACCATTGTCAGTGGTGAACGCGTGGTCCAGTTTAAAGCAGGAAGCACATTTTCAGTTACTGGACTGCTTACTTTAAATGGCACTCCGCAACAACCACTTGAAATCAAATCAACAATCCCAGGACAACAATGGCTTATTAATTACACCGGAACAAGTTCCATGGACTTTGTGATTGTCCGTGATGGTGGTTGTGGTGGTGGAAACTTGCTAAATCCAAACACTACTATGTTAAATGGTGGTAATAACTCTGTTGCTTGCTGGAACTTTATTCCTAAAGGTGGTAATGCTGGTAGCGCAGGTGAAGGTGCAGGTCAAGGTGGTGGTGCTGGTGGCTGTACTCCAGCAACTGCAACAGCTAATATGACTGCTACCGCAGTTACTAGTATTACAGTAAATACTGGCGGTACCTGTTACGCTTTCCCTCCAAATGTCATTTTTGTCGGAACCGGTGGCGGTGCAATTGCCAATGCTGTAATTGCCGGCGGTGCGGTTACTACAGTTAACGTTGTTGAAGGTGGTAACTATGGCTCGGCGCCAACTATTGTCTTTACTAGTGGTCAGGGTGGCGCAGGCGGCGGCGGTGGTGGTAGTGAAGGCGGCGGCGCAGGCGGCGGCGGCGGTTCTGGTGGCGGCGGCGCAGGCGGCGGCGGTGGCGCCAGTCCATAATTTAAAGGTCAATTTACACACTCTGATACAGCACTGTATCAGAGTGTGTTTTTTGGTTTGTGGCAGAGGGTGTGGTATAATATAGACAATTACTAAAAGAAATAATTAGCATATGCCAAGAGTAACAAAACAAAATAAAGTCATCAGCGAAGATCTTCCCGCTGATGCAACCTTAGACCCTGAGTCTCAAGTGCCAAATGGCTTGTGGCCAACAAGCCGGTTTACTAACTTTGTGTTACCAATTGGTTTGTCTATATTATTGGTGGCCGTGGGTGCAATTGCTTTTGTTTACTATAATAAAACTCAAAAAACTAGCGAAGTTACAGCCGAGGTTAAAGCCAGCGCCGAACAGGTTACCGCAGATGAGGTTAAAGCTCTAATTTCAGAAGTTGGGAATATAATGTTATTGCCAACTGGTGAACAACCAACAGTAGCCACAGTTTCAGACTTAGCTAAACTTAAAGACCAAGTATTTTTTAATAATGCTAAACTTGGTGATAAAATTTTAATTTATACTCAAGCAAAAAAGGCGATTCTTTATAATCCAGCTTCTAAAAAAATTATCGAAGTGGCTCCAGTCAACGTGGCTAAAGACCAAACCACGACGAAAGCTTCAACCCAAAAATCTAAAGTTCTTGGGACGGAAGATAATAAAAACACAGGCAATTAAAATATATAAATCCATTTAACTACCAAAGATGACCATTGGCATATGCCAATGGTCATCTTTGGTAGTGTTTGATGCCAGAATAACATTTTTTTGCTATACTTATGGATGTAAAGAGCGCAAAATATAGCGCCCATTTTTCCTTATGTTGAAACAAAAAATAAGCAAAACTGTTGTTATTATTTTGATGCTGTTAGCTCTGGCACCTGTTTTTGCGCTTGCCACAGACTTCTCATCTCCAAATTTTATTGTTAAGGATCCAGTGATAGATGGTGGTTTAAAAACTTCAAGTTCAGGTACTTTTAGTTTGGGTCAATCTGCCGGACAGACCGCTATTGGTAAGTCGAGTTCAAGTACTTTTAAGCTTTGGAGTGGCTTCCAGTATTTTTTCAAAGTGACAGCAAATACACTTACTGCAACCGCTGGCAGTGGACAAGTCTCTTTGTCTTGGACTGTGCCACAAACATATTTGGGGATGAGCGTTTCTAGTTATGAAGTTGGTACAGGCACAGTCAGCGGCACTTATGTGTATGAGTCGGTAGGAAGCGTAACCAGTTTTATTAAAACTGGCTTAACTTCGGGCACGCCATACTTTTTCAAAATAAAAGCCAAAGGTCCAGGAGGGATATTTTTAGTATTTTCAAATGAAGCAACTGCTACGCCAACTGGAGGAGTTACGCCAACAGGTGGTGGCGGCGGAACGGTCGGTGGAGCTGTGGTTAGTCTTTCTGGGCTTGCATATCCTAACAGTCAAATTACAGTTCTTCGTGATGGTGGGCAAGTTGTAAGTGTGCGTGCAGACAGTAGCGGGCTGTTTAATACAACTGTTTCGAATTTAGCTCAAGGGTATTATAATTTAGTTTTCTTTGCTACCGACTCAACAGGATTGGCTTCTAGTTTGCTTTCGGTTCCAGTCACGGTTAGTTCAAGTAATCAGGAAATTGCTGGTTTGGTTATTTCGCCAACTATTGCGACTAGCCCGTTTCAGGTTAAAAAAGGCGATAGCATAGCTGTTTTTGGTGAAGCCTCACGAAATTCACAAATTTTCATTTCAGTTAAGGACAAACCAGCGCTAAAGGCCACAGTGACCTCAGATAGTAGCGGTAAGTTTTCTTATTTGTTGCCAACAAGTAGTTTAGATTTTGGCGACTACTATGTGCAAGCAACTAGTAAAAGCACTAGTTTTAATCAAAGTGGTTTAAGTAAGCCAGCGTTATTCAAAGTTGGAACGTCAGTTATTTCTGGCCCTCCAACTATATCTCCATGCGGTGACTTTAATCGAGATAAACGAGTTAACTTGATCGATTTTTCAATTTTAATTTATTGGTTTGATAAAGAAAATCCTGTGGCAACAGTGGATTGCAACAAAGATAACCGGGTTAATATTGTTGACTTTAGTATTTTAATGTACAACTGGACAGGATAGCCTATGAATTATGAATTTAGAAGTAAGAATTATGTAGAATCAAACAGGAAATAAAAATGAAAAAAATATTTTTGCTAATTAGTATAGGTTTATTTTTTCCGGGCAGTGCATTGGCAGCTGTGTTTTCGTTTGATCCCGCCAATACTTCGGTGCCGGTAAATTTGGCAATTAAAACAACTTTGGTGCTCAATACTGAGGATCAAGAAATTAATGCGGTCAGCGGCAAAATTCGTTTTCCAAAGAATGACTTAGACCTTGTTTTAGTAAGCGAAGCTGGTAGTGTGGTTACCTTTTGGATTGAAAAACCTAAAACCTCAGGTGGCGACACAGTTTCATTTAGTGGGACTATTCCTGGGGGTTATAAAGGTAAAAATGGCAACTTATTTAGTTTAACTTTTCGTCCAAGAAATCAGGCGCTATCTAAAGTGACAGTGGAAGAAGTTAGCGCATTTGTAAATGATGGCTTTGGTACTCCTGCTAAAGTTAGAAGCGCCCAATTTAATTTGATTGTGACAGAGCCTGCAGCTCTTGCCGAAGGCCTTGAAAATGAAGGCGATATCCCAGTAATAACAATTAAGGACGACTCCCCTCCGCTTTCTTTTAATCCAGTTATTGCTCGTGACGACTCTGGTTTTAGCGGCCAATGGTTTTTAGTTTTTAATGCTGAAGATAAAGATAGTGGAATTTCGTATTATGAAGTCCAAGAATCACTGCGGCCAGAACCAAACGGTAATGCGTGGTTAAAAACCGAAAGCCCATATGTATTGCGTGATCAAACAAGAAAAAGTTATGTCTTTGTGAGGGCTGTAAATGGCGCAGGACTACAAACTATTGCGATAATTAGTCCAGAGAACCCACAGCCGTGGTATGATACCTATAGAGTAGCGGTTATAGTAATCGTCACAATTATAATTTTAGGCACCGGTTTTGCGATTAGACGCTATCGCAAAAAACTTATTGCAACCACAAGACGCGATGATAATTTTTAAAAACACATTTATTAAGATGGTTTTCGAAACTAGTTTTGGGCTGAGTCTTATTTTAGTCGCTTTTTTTGCTTGGCCAAAACTTTCAGATGCTGCGACCTTAAGTGTTACTCCGGCCACAGGAACCTATACAGTAGGCAATACTTTTTCTGTGTCCTTACTCCTTAACACTGAAGGTCAGACGGTAAATGCGGTTGAGGCTTCTATTAGTTTCCCCCCAGATAAATTGCAACTTGTCTCCGGGGCCGCTGGGACTTCGGTTATTGAAATTTATACTATCCCTCCACGCATTAACAATCAAGGGGGACGGCTTGATATTGCCGGCGGTATCCCCGGTGGTTTAAATGTTCGCAGTGGGCAGGTTACAACTATGACGTTTCGAGTTAAGGCTGTTGGGTCTGCTAACATTCGAGTGCTTGATAATTCAAAGGTATTGCTGAATGACGGCCAAGGCACCAATGTCCTTGGAAATACTGGGTCAGCCACGTATACGCTGGAGTTGCCTCCTCCCAATGGACCAAAAGTGACAAGCGAGACTCATCCTAACCCCGAACTGTGGTATTCAGCACAAAGCGCTATTTTGTCTTGGGAAAAAGAGACAGATGTTGAAGGATATAGTTACACCTTAAGTACAGATCCAGTTGATTTACCTCAGGACATTGTGCAGAGCAAACAGTCCTCGGTAATTTATAAAAGCTTAAGCGATGGCGTGCAGTATTTTCATATTAAAGCTCTTCGCAAAGGCGTCTGGGGAGGGACAACTCACTATTCGTTAAAAATTGATAGTACCCCACCTGCTAGTTTTCCAATTTCAATTTCGCCAAGCCCAAGGACAAACTCTAGGCGTCCATTTATTGAGTTTATAACAACTGATTCGCTTTCTGGACTCGGGCGTTATGAACTGAAGATCGTCCCGCTTGGCGGAAAATTGGAGAGCGAGCCTTTGTTTGTAGAGGCTACGAGTCCGTATCCTGCGCCAGAGTTGTCTTTAGGAAATTACGAAGTCATTGTTAGGGTTTACGACAAGGCTGGCAATTTTCGGGATATTACGCAAAGGTTAGAAATTAGTGACTCGGTCTATCGCTATTTTGGTGGCGGTGGGTTGCAGTTAACTAAAAAAATAACAGTTAGCTGGTACCTAATTGGCTTGCTGGGACTTTTGGTATTACTTGGATTAATTATTTTGGCGTTGTGGGTGCGTCGTTGGGCTGGACGTTTCCGTATTCATGCAAGCAACGAGCATTTACCAACAAATTTAAAGGATCAGTTAACAGAATTAAACAAATACCGTCAACGTTACGGGAAATTAGCAGCTTTATTTTTAGCGTGCTTAATAAGTTTAAGTGTCGGTCAACACACAAGTCACGCCGCAGAGCTAGAGTTTTCACCTCCAGTTATTACCTCTCATTCCACTAGCATCTCTGAAGAAGAAATTTTCTTTGTTGCAGGTCGCACAGCTGAGCCAAATACTGCGGTGGTAATTCATTTACAAAATTTATACGACGGTCAAACTTTTAATTTTGAAAGTCTTTCTGACAAGCGCGGGGATTGGTTTTATAGGCACACAGGGTTTCTGTCCGGTGGGCAGTACTTAATTTGGGCTCAGGGAAAAAGTGGCGAGCAACTTAGCGCTCCAAGCCCTCAAGTAACTATGAGTGTACAACCCATTGCTTTCCGTATTGGATCTTCTCGTGTGCCTTATAATATGCTTTATTTAGTGGCGATTATCAGCCTCTTTGTTTTAGTGTTGTTACTGGTTGTGTTTATTATTCTGCATGCGCATATAGGAAGGCGACGTAAAAAAGAGTTTATGGCACACGTGCGGACTGCTGAGGAATCCATTAAGCGAGGCTTTGCTTTGCTTCGTAAAGACATTGAAGCTGAACTTAAAGTTGTTAAAAAAGCTTCGCTGAGCCCGGAACTCTCTGCAGAAGAACGAATCCGTGAACAGGAAATCCTTGATGACTTACAGGCTATTGAAAAATATGTAGATAAAGAAATTTGGGAAGTCGAAACTTTTGAAGGTTCACCAAGCACATAGAATATATAATATAACACATAAAGGGGACTCCTTTGCGCAAAGGAGTCCCCTTTAAAACTTTAAAAATCTTTAGAATTTCTTTATCTTGTTTATGCTAGCCTTGTATCATGAGATATCGAGACTATAAAGAATTTTGTCAGGGGGGCTATTATCATATTTATAATAGAGGTAATAATAAGCAGCCGATTTTTCTTGACAGCCAGGATTATCTTAATTTTTATAAGCGAATTAAGCTTATTTTAGGTCTTCCTGTTCCAGAGTTCTCAAGGAGTCCCCTTGTAACACAAGGAGACTCCTTTGATATAAGCCGACAGTCAAAGTCTTTACACATCAAGCCATTTATTCCAAATAGTTTTAGTATTTTAAGTAATTGTTTGATGCCCAACCATTTTCATTTTTTGATTGGTCAGAATACTGCAATTGGTATTGATCGTTTTATCTCAAAACTCTGTACCAGTTACTCCGCATATTTTAATCGTAAATATAATCGCGTGGGACATGTATTTCAGGATGCCTTTAAAGCTAAGCCCATTGAGAGCGATGAGTATCTAATATATCTGTCAGCATATATCCATAATAACCCTGATAAACCTGCTCAGTATCAGTATTCAAGCTTTCCCGATTATATTGGGGAACGAACCAATGAGCTATATGATACTGGTTTTCTATTAGGTATGTTTAACAATGACCGAGAAGCTTATAAACGATTTGTACTCGGGTTTTCGCAAGAGCAGCAAGACCAGATTAAGGATTTCCTTTTTGATGAAGATTAGCTTCACTCAAAGGGGACTCCTTTAGTGCAAAGGAGTCCCCTTTGAGTTCTAAAATATAAAAAAACAGCCGACATGTATCGACTGTTTTTTTATTGGTGGACCAGCGGGGACTCGAACCCCGTGCCTCCGCCTTGCAAAGGCGGCGCTCTACCAGCTGAGCTACTGGCCCTCGATTTTATTCTAAGTACTCAGTACTAGGTACAAAGTACTATAGTTACCTTCCAAAGAGTTTGCTAACATAGCTGGTGTCTACTACTCCAGAGATAGCCAGCACTCCAATAACTACAAAGCCAAAGCCAATTAATCTCCAGTAGCTGTAAGTTCCAGAAAATGGTGTTTGGAGATATTTTTGAGCAAAATCAACTGTGCCCGTGTAGCTTGTGACAGTGACAGTGTATTTCATCAGCAAGATACCCGCTACAATCATAATTACACCAAATATATAACGCATGACTTTTGTTTTAATAAATTGCGGAAGCTGTACCCCCACGCCCTTGCTGGTGGGCGTACATGGATTCGAACCATGGACCTCGTCATTATCAGTGACGCGCTCTAACCAACTGAGCTATACGCCCAGCAAGGGTGTGGGGACAAGCAAACCTATATAGTTTAGATAAGTGCCAAGTACTAGAATACCAAATAACTATATGATTTTAACAAATACTAGCAATTTTGACAACTGGGCCTAAATATAGTATTGTAAAAATATCTAAAGAGAGGTTTTGAAATAAAAATTATCAAACAATAGGGTAATAATAGATGTTTTTTTCTCACAAAGCGAATGCTATTGTTGGCGTCGATATAGGCACGTCGTATATCAAAGTCGCACAAATAAGCCACGGTCAGCAAAAGACTTTGGACACCTACGGGATTGTAAATGTCTCAAGTCATATTGATATTTACAATAACGAAGCTGCTATTGATCAAACTGCTTCAATTTTAAAGACATTATTAGCAAAGGCTGGTGTAACTACGAAACGCGCAGTTGTAAGCTTGCCAAATAGTGCTGTATTTACTTCGGTTATAGATATGCCGGCGATGTCAGAGACCGAACTTGCTTCGGCCATGCCTTTTGAAGCCAAAAAATACGTACCTTTGCCCTTTTCCGAAGTAATTTTGTCATGGTCAGTTGTGGTGGAAAACAAAGAAGCCAAGACCATGAAAATTTTGCTAATTGCGGTACCGAAACAAGTTCAAGAAAGCTATTTACAAGTATTCGACCGAGCGGGGTTAGAATTAGAAATTATAGAAATTGAAGCCTTAGCACTTATCCGCTCAGTTATTCTTGATGCGAAGAGTAATGATGTTATAATAGATATAGGAGCAAAAAGTACCGGACTTAATATTATTAAGAGTGGATTTTTGCAACTGACTCGTAATTTAAATATCGGTGGGGATACAATTACAGACCGAATTGCGCAAACTCTTAACATAACCACTGCTCGTGCTGAGCAATTTAAAAAAGACTTTGGTGTGAGTCAGTCTGCTTCAGTCCCAGAGGCGATTAAGCCAGTACTAAATGTTATCAAGACTGAAATAAAACAGTTATTAACAATATACAAAGCGCATAACATGAATGTTGACGCCATTTCCTTGGTTGGTGGGGGCTCTAACCTCCCAGGAATAGCGGAATTTTTTGCTGATTTAGGAGCAAAGGTTTCGCTCGGTGATCCTCTTTCCCGAATTACCTACCCTTCAGGGATTGGACCAGTGTTAGAGCGCTTTAAACTTCAGTTACCAATTGCAATTGGACTTGCTCTACGGGATCAAGACACAGAAAAATAAAAAATAGATGTCACAAATAAACTTACTAAATATCAATAAGAAGAATTTGTACCCTGACCAGATACTAGCCCTTTGGGCTGTGCGAATTTTTGCTACAATTCTTATTTTGATGTTTTTATATTATGGATATTTGTGGTTTGCGGTAAAGTCAACGGCTGATAAAATTTTAACACTGCAAGAGCAAATCAATACAGATCAGAAAAGTGTCTTGGCAAATCCAGATCGCGCAGAGCTTCTAGTACGCCAAGCGCAATTGCGTGACTTAACGGGGCTTGTAAGCAAGCATTTATATTGGTCAAGAATGTTTCCAGAGCTTGCCAATGTTACCCTAAAAACTGCTGCTTATAGCAGTTTAAACATAGCCGGTGACTCAACGGCGACAATGTCGGTAATTGTCCCAACTTACTCTGAGCTGGATCGTTTTCTACAAATTTTTGACCTACCAGAGGTTAATAAAAATTTCAGCAATTTAAAAATTGTCTCAATTTCAAAGACTCAAACTGTAAATGGTTTGCAAATAAATGCGCGTATTAGCATGAAATATAATCCAGAATTTATGAAAAATTCTATTACTAAACAGCCAGTTCCTGCGCTCGCTCAATAGAGAAAAGTAATACTTATGATAAATCTAAGCACTACCACAGTTACTAAATCACCTATGCGGGGGACTCCACAAGAGCACAAGCGGAGTTCTTTGTTCGAAGCAATTATCCTTTTAGTTGTGGTTGTTTTATTCGGATGGTTTTTGCTCAAGCCAAAAAATCAATCGCTAAGCGAACAGAAGTCTCAGGCTGATGTATTATCAAAACAAGCCACTAGTACTTCTGAAGCCAAAGCAGACTTGGAAAAATTGGTTAGCCAAATGCGTAACAACGCAACTGACGTTGCTTTGCTTGATGAAGCTTTGCCTCTTCAGTCACGTTTGAGCAAAGTGGAGGTGGTTTTAGAACAATATACTAGAGACGCAGGGCTCCAGTTATCAAATATTTCTGTTGATATTCCAGATGCTGGTGTCGCGGCGGCTGACGCAAGTTTAGCGAAGAATCAATTTGAGGTTAAGCGTAAATTACAAACCACGCCATTTACGGTAACAGCCGCAGGGACGATGCAACAACTGCGCGCATTTTTGTTATTACTTGAGAATGGGGGCAGACTTATAGACGTTGCTGGAGTAGAGGTTGCTAGTCAGACAGATAGTTTAACTTTTAGAATTAAAGTAAAAAGTTATGCCTACGCTTCAGAACCAAAGACTGAAAAAAAGGAGGCACCAGTAAATGAATAAAAAATTGTTAATTATCCCTGTAGTTATTGTGGTTGTTATTATAGGTTACTTTTTGTTTGGCTCAAAAATTAGTAATTTAGTTAGTGTCCCAGTTCAGGATTCCGCCACAATTTCAGAAAGCACAGCAAAGATATTACCGCTAGGGGACAGCTTAGACTTCAGTAGTATCCGTAGTTATAATTCAGATTCAAGGAAATTTAATTACCCAACTGCTGTGGCAGGAGACGCTGGAGTATCACTCGACGCTATGATTGGTGGATTATCTACCCAATAGTTTGGTTTAAATAGGGCTTAATTTTATGGCTACTGACACTTCTTCCAAAAAAATAACAGCAACTTCAAGTTTTGAAAGCTTTTTGCTTGACCACGGCTTTTTAACCAAAGTTAGTCTTGAGCGTCTGCAAAAAGCCAGAGACACTAATTCGCAAAGTCCAGGGGCTGGGTCAAAAGATATTGAACAGTTGTTGTTAGCAGAAAAGTTGATGAATGAGGAAGACTTGGCCCAAGCAAAGGCCGCTTTTTTAAATTTGCCTTATGTGGATCTGCGAAAGGTCCAGGTTCAGCCTAAAGTCTTGGCAATGATTCCAGAAGAGTCACGAAATTTTTATAAAATTATGCCATTTGATTTGGTAAAAACTACCTTAAAAGTGGCTGTGACTGACCCTGGGAACTTGCAAGCATTGGAGGCTTTGGAATTTTTAGGACAAAAACAGAATTTGCAAATTCAGATTTATTTAGCCTCAAGTACTTCTATTAATTCTACAATCGGGAAAAAGCAAAATATTGGCAATGTTGTTGGCGAAGCTTTAAAAAATATTGAACAGCAACAGTTGGTTAGAACCCCTGGGACAGATAAAGCTGAAAATAAGTCGCAAGTTATTGAAGATGCTCCAATTATTAAAATTGTCGATGTTATTTTAACCAATGCGATTGAAGGTGGAGCTTCGGATATTCATATTGAGCCTTCTGAAAATGATGTTCGCGTCCGTTATCGTATTGATGGAATTTTGCATTCCAGTTTGAGACTCCCAAAAAATGTAAATTCTGCCATAATTTCTCGTATTAAAATTTTAGCGAATTTAAAAATTGACGAACAACGTATTCCTCAAGATGGACGTTTTCATATGGATTTAGGGAATCGATCTGTCGACTTTCGTGTTTCCACGCTGCCACTGATGTACGGAGAAAAAGTGGTGATGCGTTTGTTAGATAAAACTTCTAGCGTACCCACTCTTGACCAGCTTGGGGTGCGCGGCAAAGCCAAGACTTGGGTGTTAGATAATATTAAAAAGCCTCACGGTATATTTTTAATTACTGGACCTACAGGTAGTGGAAAATCCACTACGCTTTATGCAATTTTGTCGATGCTCAATACTGCAGGAGTGAACATTGTCACACTTGAAGACCCGGTTGAGTACTTTATTGAAGGCGTAAACCAGAGCCAGATTAACCCAGACGTTGGGCTGACTTTTGCCTCTGGTCTTAGGAGTATTCTTCGCCAAGATCCAAATATTATTATGGTCGGTGAGATCCGTGACCAAGAAACTGCCGAGTTGGCAGTGCATGCCGCCTTAACAGGGCATTTGGTTTTTTCAACTTTGCATACAAATAATGCAGTTGGTGCCATTCCTCGTATGATGAATATGGACATTGAATCTTTCTTATTGTCGGCCTCATTGAATTTAATTATGGCTCAAAGATTGGTTCGTAAACTTTGCGAAGACTGTAAAGTTCCAGTTGAGCCAACAGCTATTATAAAAAAAGAGATTGAAAAAGAACTCATTGGTGTGCCGGAAGAATATTTAACTGGAATCGACCCTAAAAAGTATAAAGTATATAACCCAAAAGGGTGTGACCGGTGTGGCCAAAGCGGCTATAAAGGACGTTTAGGAATCTATGAAATCCTGCCAATCTTACAAGAATTACAAGAATTAGCTTTTAGTCAGGAGCCAGCATATAAAGTTTATGAAGCGGCATTAAAGTTCGGAGTAATTTCCATGAAGCAAGATGGTGTTGTCAAAGTTCTCAATGGAGAAACAACCATGGAAGAGATTTTGCGAGTTACGTCAGAGTAAAAATTATAGCTAATTAAAAAATTGCAGTATGCCATATGTCTTTAAACAATCTTTTGTTATGGATCCGCTAGTTGCAGTGGAGTCTGCAATTGGAACTGCTTTAGTCTCAATTCAGGACGCTGAGCTAGGTGGTCTTTACGCTAAGCATTTAGAAGAACAAGACTTCTTTGTTCGAAAGTGTAGTGACGAACAAAGTCTCCCAGCGCTCATCGCTGAGTTTAAACCGCATGTCTTAGTATGTAGTCCAGAGCTTGCTTTAGATTATCTTCCAGTTTTTCATAAAAGTCATCCTAGTTTACGGGTTATTACTGTTGGTTACAATTTATCTGAACAGGACTTGGCAGATCTAATGCGCTTTGGAGTTACCTCTCACTGTAATCGGCACTTCTCTAAGCCAAAAGATATTGCAACTTTGGCGCGCCAGTTGCTTGGAAACTACTAATTTACAAAGGTTTCTGTAAGCATGGTATAATATAGTAGTTAAACTATCTTTATAAAAATAAAAATGTACCCTGCTTTGCTGGGTAATCCTGTAGTTAAAAAACAAAATGCCTTACAAAACAAGTGAATTAGAACTTTCTAAATTATTGGCCTTAACACTGGAGCGAAATGCCTCGGACTTGCATTTGCTTGTTGGGGAGCCGCCTATTTTGCGTGTAGACAGCCAATTGCTTCGGCTGGAAGACTATCAAGTTCTAAGTTCAGATGCGATGAACGATCTCGTGGAATTACTTCTTCACGAAGAGCAAAAGAAAATGTTTGCCACGCAGTGGGATATTGACCTCTCTTATAGTTTTAAAGACAATGCCCGTTTTCGTGTTAATGTTTACAAACAGCAAGGCGTGATGGGGATAGCTTTTAGGCTTATTCCGAATCATATTCGAAGCCTTGAAGAGTTGGGTTTGCCAGGAATTTTACAAAAGTTTACGGAGCGCAAGCAAGGACTGGTATTAATTGTCGGTCCTACTGGCCATGGCAAAACCACAGCCTTGGCTTCCATGATTAATGAAATTAACAATACCAGAGCTGAGCATATTTTAACTATTGAAGATCCGGTAGAATTTGTTTTTAGTCCCAAGCAGTCAGTTATCAGTCAACGCGAAGTTAATATGGATACGCCGAGTTTTTCTCAGGCCTTAAAGGCTGCTTTGCGTGAAGATATTAACGTTGTTTTAGTTGGCGAAATTCGTGACCTTGAATCCATAAGCGCAGCCTTAACTTTAGCAGAAACCGGCCACTTGATTTTTGCAACTTTGCATACTAACGATGCAGCTCAAAGCATTGATCGTGTGGTCGATGTTTTTCCTGGCGATCAACAGAGTCAAATTCGGACTCAATTGGCAAGTGTCCTAGTTGGAGTAGTGAGTTTAAGACTTTTGCCTAAAATTGGTGGCGGTCGTGTTCCTGCCTATGAAATTATGGTTGTAAATAATGCTGTTCGCAATGTCATTCGAGAAAACAAAGTTTATGAAATAAACAATATTATTCACACCAGCATGGAAGAGGGCATGGTTCCGCTCGACAAGACTTTAGCCAGTTTAGTTAAGCAGGGTATTGTGGAACTTGAAATCGCTCAAAATTTTGTGCTCGATAATGATTATTTCCTGTCGTTGCTATCTTAATTTATAACATTCTTAGTGCGAAAGTATTTTGGTGTTCGACATGAGCCCTCCAAGTACTAAGTACTAAGTACTGAGTACTTAGAATGCGCTTCATCTACCAAGCAAAAAATAAAGACGGCAGCTTAAAAAAGGGTTTTGTAATGGCAGCGAGCCAAGAAAAAGCTGAAAGCTTGTTAAGTGAAAACGGCTTGCTAATTATTAGCTTGAATGTTCAAGAGGATAGCATTTTAACGAAGATTAATCCTTTTGGTAAACGTGTCAATTATAAAGACCTTGTACTGTTTTCTCGTCAGCTTTCGACTTTAATTTCAGCTCAGGTTCCACTCTTGCAGTCGCTCCGCATTTTAGAAAGCCAAATTTCCAGTAAGCGTCTCTCGGCTATTACTAGGGACTTAGTCGCTTCGATTGAAGGTGGGGAAAGTTTTTCTTTAGCTCTTTCCAAGCACTTAGATGTTTTTGGCAATGTTTATATCAGTTTGATTCGGTCTGGAGAAGCGTCTGGTTCTGTATCACAGGCTTTAGCTTACTTGGCAGATTCGTTAGAAAAAGACTTTACACTTCGCGCTAATGTAAAAAAGGCTTTTACTTACCCAACTTTCGTGCTATTTGCTTTAATAACTGTCGGTGTATTGATGTTTAAATTTGTTTTGCCAAAATTGACAGTAGTCCTCAAGGAGCAGGGTGGGGAACTGCCATTTATTAGCCAAGTCTTAATTGGGGCAACTGACTTTTTTGATAAATTTTGGTGGGCTGTGTTTTTAGCTTTGGGTTTATTGGTTTTAGGATTTAGATATTACATTAACACGCCAAGTGGTAGGCACATGTTTGATTTATTTAAGATTAAAGCGCCGTTGTTTGGCGATATTTTTCGTAAAATTTATATGGCGCGTTTTGCTCGCAACCTTTCCACTTTAGTTGCCGGGGGAATTCCAATAATTCAAGCAATCCAAATTATCGGAGAGATTATCAACAATACAGTTTATCGAGATATCTTGGCAGAAGTGTCAGTAAAAGTCAGTAATGGAAATAGTATTAGTGATTCATTGACGGACTACAAAGAATTTCCAGTTATCGTCACGCAAATGGTTAAAGTTGGAGAGCAAAGTGCAAAGTTGGATGAAATTTTGATGAAGATGGCAAGTTACTACGAAAAAGAAGTGGACGACAAGGTTGCCGTACTTAGTACACTCTTAGAGCCGATTATTATGATTATTTTAGGGCTAGCGGTGGGCGCATTAGTAGCTGGAATTTTGTTACCAATTTATAATTTGGCTAGCACGGTTGGTTAGAATATTTCAGGACTTCTGCTTTGACCGATTACTTTGTTATTTTGCTGTGGTTTTAGTCGTCGTAGTCTGACTACGCCTCCAAAAATCCTCGCAAAATGCCTCGTACTCGACCAAAGTCCATAAGTCCTCTAGTTTAATAATGATGTCCTAGTGGTGTTGTTGATAACTATTTTGTCGATTTCGCACTTTTATAGTATACTGAGATTAGCGTAATTTAATTCTGATTTTGTAAAAAGCAAAATCATGAAGCATCCTAAGCCCACGAAGGGGGTGAAAACATTGAGAAACACAAATCAAAAAGGTTTTACTTTAATTGAATTGTTGGTTGTTATTGCTATCATCGGTTTGCTGGCGTCTGTGGTTTTGTTGGCCTTAAACTCTGCTCGAGCTAAGTCCAGAGATGCTCGCCGTGTCGCTGATGTCAGACAAATTAGTAGTGCTATGGAGCTCTACTTTAACGATAATTCTATCTATCCTCCTGTGACTGCTTCTTTGGTCCCTACCTATATGGGTTCGTTCCCAACAGCGCCAGGACCTCAGGATGGTCCTTGTGCCGACGCTGCAGCAAATGCTTATACATATGCTACAGTATCATCTTCAACCGACTATACCTTAAGATTCTGTCTTGGAAACACAACTGGTGGACTAGCTTCTGGTATACACACTTTGTCTTCAGGCGGTATTCAATAATAAATAATCATTTTATTATAAAACAAAAGGCTTCTTTATTTAGGGAGCCTTTTGTCGTATACTATAAATAGAATTAATCAGAGCTTTTTATATGTTTTCAACTACTGTCATTCAAAATATTATTATAGGGATATTAGTTTTTATCTTTTCCTTAACACTTTGGTTTGGTTACAAAGCAGGCCGAGATATTGCTCAAGGCGAGGCCATTGTTGCAATTGCTAGCCAGACCAGCGAGGGTTTGAAGTATTTTTTTAGTGATCAGGACCGCTACCCAACAACCTTTGAATTTAATGACAAAACAGTAATGCTTTCGTATTTTAATAAATTTCCTCCTACCCAATTACCAAGTAAAAAATGTGTTGAGAGTTTTCGCTATGAAAATTCCGATTCGCAACATTTTCGCTTGCCCGTATGCTTGCCTCGTGGCTTTGAAAGTTATCAGAAAGGCTGGAATTAAATGACAGAGGATAAGTTAGTCGTTCAGCAAAAGCCAAATGAGTCCCTCTGGCAACGCTTTCGGTTTCCGTTTCTTTCCGATACACTTTTTAGTTTTCTTTGTTTTGTGATATTTGTTTTACCCTTGGCGACTTCGCCGTTTATGTATGAAAATTACGAAACACCGAAGTATGCCATTTTTTTATTGGGAGCCGGAGTTGCTCTTAGTATCTTTTTATTCACAAAGCGTTATCAGCTTCGTTTTCACAAAGCATTTTTTGTGTTGTTGGGACTTTTTTTGTTGTGGTCAGTTTTAACTTTATTTAATTCGCAAGATATTATTAATACTGTTTTTAGTTACGATGGCCGGTTAACAAATTCAATTTTATTTCATTTAGCTTGGGTAATTTATTTAGTTTTGTTACTAGCTGTTTTAGATAAAGAGAAGCTAATTGTTGTTGTAAAAATATTATTTTTTGATGCTGTCATTATAGCCCTTTGGGCACTGTTTCAGAGCGCTGGAGTAGGTTTTTACGACCCATCTAGTCGTGATGTCTTGCCTCGAGTGCCAAGCTTGCTTGGAAATCCCAATTTTTCAAGTATGTTTATGACCAGTGTTGCTAGTTTTGGATTTTTTTTACTCCATTATGCAAAAACTTTTTGGCATAAACTTTACTACGGTTTCGGATTGTTCATAATTATTTGGAGCGTGGTCTTGCTGAGTAGCCGAGCATCTTTGATTGGCTTTGCCGCAAGTTTGAGCCTAGTTGCCATTGGTTTACTTTGGCATAAAGTGGACCGAAAAGTGCTTTTAAGCCTTGGGTTGGCCTTGATAATTCTAGGGGCTTTATCTGCGACTTTTTACAGTATTAGTAGGCCAAAGTCCGTGGCGCAGACTTTTGAATTAACCGATCAAAGTCTGGTTAACCGCTTTTTAGCTTGGGATAAAAGTGCAACTATTATAAAAGCACACCCTTGGCTTGGAGTGGGCTTGGGTAATTTTCATATTGCTTTTGCACCTTTTCGGGACAGTTCATTAGTTTCTGGAGGAAACTTTGATGACGCTCATAATGTCTTTTTGCAACTGGCTGTCACCGGAGGAATTCCTTTAGCTTTGATTTTTGCTTTGATGCTTGGTTTTGTTGGCTTGCGCGCTTTAAAGCGACTAATACGAGAACCTGACTGGATAACCCTTTCTGCTTTAGCTGGGCTGTGTAGTTTTATTTTAAATGCTAGTTTTGGTCCTGTGGTTGTACCTTGTTGGTTTATCCTCGCTATTTTATTTGCAATTTTATTACACCCAGATGCAAAAACTTTTTCTGGATTCCAGAAGTTTATTGTTCCAAGGCAAATCGGTTGGTTGCTGGCATTGCTTTTAATTGTTTGGCCAGTTGGATACCTGAGTTCTGAATATTTTTTGTATTTTGGGGTTCAAGCCTATAATGCAAAGCAATTCCAGCGTAGTAGCCAGTTGTTCTCTGTGGCAAAAACTTTTAATCCCTCGAGTCGGCTAGTTCTAGATTATGTTGCAGCTTCCAGTATTGGCGAAAAAAAAGATACTGCGATAACCGAGCGGGCAATTGAAAAAATGATAAAAATTCATCCAACTACAGTTGCCAGTTACTACAATGCAAGTCGCACTTATGCGTACTTATTTAGCAACACTCGCGATCCTCAGTTTTTAGAAAAATATTTGGAAAATGCTCAAAAGGGTTTGTTGATGGCACCTTATGCCCGCGAACGTTATTATCCAGTTGCCTATTGGTACTATGTAACAGGGGATTTAGAAAATGCTCGCCGAATGATTAACCGAACAGTGACTTTGCACGACAAAGATTTGCCAGGATGGCTCCTCTTGGCCAGTATTTATCAACAGCAAGGGAAAAAAGACCAAACAGTTTTTGTGATTTCAAAGTTGCGCCAACAGTTCCCCTCCGATCCAATGCTCAAAAAGCTTCTTGTCGATGCTAAGGCTATCCCAGACATAAAGCAGTTGGTAATTCCAGCACAATTTGGCTATGGCGGCTCTTATATTGAATAGGTTGTAGTGTTCGTTATTTTAGAACTTTTCAGGTTATACTACATATATGAACAATTCTCGCATTCGGTTTTATCGGTTTTTCCTAATTATTTCAAGCTTTGTAATTTGCTATTTGAGCTTGTTTTTAACAATTTGGCTGTGGTATCCAGGGGGGCTAAGTCACGAGCTTTTGGTTAGTCATATTCAAGTTTTTTCAATAATCTATCCATTTTGGATGCTAGTGATGTTTATGCATAACCTCTTTGATCTAAAGAGTTTAAGAACTCATTCATTTTTAGTAACTGGCTTAATTTCAGCTATGGCAGTAAATTTTTTATTTGCTGTTACGTATTTTTACTTTCAACCAAGCTTATTTTTAACTCCTCGCAGATTTCTCTTAGCCCATATTATTAGCACTTTTGTATTATTGCTTCTTTGGTATGTTGTAATTAAATATTTCTTACAACATAAGGCTAAAGAGTATGTCTACGTCTTATCTGTTTCCGATAATGTTCCTAATGTCGCTGAAACCATTGCTGAGCACTCTTATTTAGGCTTTGAATTTGTGAACCGACTAACCGAGACAACTTTACCTGAATTATTCAATCAAAACAGAGCACGTAGTGTTGTCTTAGCTGAAGATGTTTATGAAAACTCAAAATTAGTTGAGCAATTACACGCTTTGAAAAAAAATGGGGTAATTTTCTATAGTCACAAAGCTTTTTACGAACAATTATTTCGACGTGTCTATATAGCGACTATTACTGAATTGTGGTTTTTAGAAAATATTAGCTACAAACAAAAGCCTTTGTACAATATCATTAAGCGCATGGTTGATTTAGTTGCAGGATTGGTGGGCTTTGTGGTTTTTATTGTGACTTTTCCATTTTTTGCCGTTTTAATTGCAGGGACATCTAGAGGCCCTATCATTCTAAAAAATCAACATCGAGTGGGGCTAGACGGTAAAGCCTTTCGCTTATTTAAGTATCGGACTATGTATGGTGACCAAAAAGATTTATGGACAAAACAAGGGGATAGTCGCATTACACCAATTGGGAAATGGTTACGGAAATTTCGTATCGACGAGATTCCGCAGTCAATTAATTTTCTTTTGGGGAATTTAAGTTTGGTTGGTCCTCGTCCAGAGCAAATTGGAATTGTTGAGCAGTTAAAAAAAGACATTCCTTTTTACGATGAACGTCATTTGGTTAAACCTGGGTTGACTGGGTGGGCTCAGCTTCATGTGTATGCAGGGAGCTTGGATGAAACAAAACTAAAATTGCAATATGATCTATATTACATCAAACATCGCTCAATTTTATTTGATTTAGAAATTATTTTTAAAACAGCTTATTATGTTTTTACAGGAAGGGGACGTTAATAGGACTTATTCGTTTGACCAATTTTTTCGTTATTTTGTTCCGGTGTTACTCATCGTAGATGACTACGCCTCGTAACATCCTCGCAAAATGCCTCAAACTTGGCCAAACGCTTAAAGTCCTTGCAAAATGCTATGCAAAATTTATTATCCAAGCCACCAATGATATTTAATGACCCAACTTATTGTATGGGACACTTGTCTTTTTTGGCGAAAGCCAGGATTGCTTTTAGTATCTTATCTAATCCAATATTGTTCGTTTTAGATAAATTAGGGTTTATTAAAAGCCCTCTTTATCACACCAAAAATGGGATGGTGGTTGTCACTCGGCCAAAAACGAGCGATATAAATGATGCTATTGTGGTTCTTTCAGGGAATGAATATCCAGAAACTTTGCTTGGCATTACTGGCAAAGAAAACCCAGTGGTTCTTGATTGCGGCGGTCATATTGGAAGTTTTAGTTTGTGGGCAAAGCATCTGAACTCAAGTAGTAAAGTTTTTGTGATGGAACCTGTTGTTGAGAATTTGGAGCTTTTAAAAAAGAACCTGAGTTTGAATAAGCGAACAGATGTAACTGTAATACCCTTTGCATTATACGGCCAGTCTGGGCATTTTTATATCAATTTAGATGGTCGGCCGTTCGATGCTGGCCAAGTAGTGTCTAGTCGTCCGACATCTGGAAAATATTTTGAAATTGATGCACTGACTCTCTCTGAAGTGTTGGAACAAAATGGGCTAACACGTGTTGATTTAATGAAAATGGATATTGAGGGTAGTGAATATAGTGTTATTAATGCAAGTCTTGAAACACTCTCTGTATCAGTTAAGCGTATTATTATGGAGTACCATATAGATTCTCATGCTAATGGCAGAGATGAAATTGTTACAGCCTTAACAGCAAATAATAAATTTAGTTTAATTTATGAAAGCCGTAATGTTTTAGGTTTTCAAAATAATAATCTCTAAATTAGATGACACTTGTC
>OFRG01000247.1_pt1 | contig 23123 bp, 26 predicted proteins | sample 1543071 | NCBI WGS metagenome assembly OFRG01 (sample SAMN07774222, study PRJEB24372) | wastewater metagenome | isolation source: WWTP Verbania (Effluent) | place: Italy: Verbania | collected 2015-12
CCGAAGTATGGTGTCTGGGATAATCCCTCTCATACCCGAAGATAAAGTGCCATCCCCATAATCGCTACTACAACCGAGAACGCTGTACCGATGATGAATCTTTCGAAAATCATAGCTCGTCAGTTACCTCTTTAATCATTCGGAGTGCTTCGAGCATTTCAACTCGTAAACCTCTAACTTCATCACGCAATTCTTCGAGTGCTTTGTTTAGTTCGTCCATATTAGTAGATATTATCTTCGTCTTTCTTTTCAGTAATGTCGTACTCTTCTTCGACTGAGAGTATTTCTGCGTCTTGGTCGTCGGGGCCGTTGCTGTAGTATTTGATTGTCATAGTTTTTTACTGTGTTCTAGGTTTATCCGCGCTTGCGACAACGGGAAGTGAATCGTTCAAAAACACTTCAATATAAACCTAGAGAACAGCACGCAAGCTATTGTTCTGTTAATTTCCCTGTGAAGGGAGACAAGCACAAGAGGGACACGTCTGTATTAGGGGTAATGCGAGGATGTACCCAACCTCCTGTACTTATCTCCCCTAACGGAGAGAATCGACTTTGACTGGCGAGTAGGTGAGCTTTCACAAACCTTGTCGCTGTCTGCTGTCTATTTACAAGTTACCATACCCCGATATCGCACGCAAGTGCATATCACGCCACCTGTTGATAACTTACTGCTTGCAATATCGCTATATCGTGCTATTGTTTTCGTATGCCAAAACTATACCCAGAAATATTGCTTGTGAGATTTAGTCGCGCACAAAAGGTAGCAATCAGAAAAGAAGCAAAGCGAGCAAAGTGCAGTGAAGCCCAGATAGTCCGTAACTGCCTAGACTTCGCTCTTGATTTCGATAAATAGTTATCCACTGTCCACAGCTATCCCCTATTGCATTTCCCGTGTACTTGCTATTATGGGCGTATGCGATTAGGATATACACAGGTAGTTGTAGTTAGGAACGAGAGCGAAGCGATTTGCGCGTTCGTTCCTAATCGCAGGGCAGTTAATCCGTAGCCGCAAGGCCGCGGATTTTCTGTTTTTGTTGCACTTTGATAATCTCATAGATTGCCGTGTGGGAGTTCATAGGGAGCATTGGGAGGTATGGGATCTTCTCGTTGCGCGTCGCTGACATTACTCACTCAGAGACACTGAGTTGGAAGGGATAGCCCGAGGATAATGAAGTACGAGCGCTTTTACAAACGAGTTTCTGCCCGATAACATTCACTGATAAAGTAACCAGTCTGATAAAGTGGAACAACCATAAACTGCTTGAAGGTCAACGACTCGCTATCGTACAAGGGGCTAACAAGTGGGCAAGAGGGTTCGCCGGACACGCCGAGGTATGAGATACATAGACATCCTTCTTTAAGAGAACTAAAAGAGAGCGCGGCTTTTACCATTGATTATGACAAGAAGATACTCCACAGGCCACACCACACCAGAAGACATAGCCCACGAGAAACAGATGAAGAGTAAGAGATGGGCTGTGTATAAGCTGAAACTAAAGGGCGCAAGTGGGTTATGATTGAAATATGAAGAAGGCGAATCCTGACCATAAACGATTTGAAGCTTACGCGCTTCCCATTCTCAAGAAGATTGCCAAGATTCTTTTAGTGGAGGACTACGCTCCGCTTACCATCAGATACGGGGTGCAAAACAAAGAAGCGAGTGCCGAGTGTGGAAACAGCTACCCCTACAAGTCGATACATATAAAATATAGTGACGACCTTGTAAAAGACTGGAAAGAAGGTGAGGATGTAATACCAACTCTTGTGCACGAAATGTGCCATCCGCTAACCGATGCTCTTTATGTGAAAGGGACGATACGATTTGCTAGCCGCCAAGAAATAGAAGACGAACGCGAGCGACTCACTGACCATATCGCCAACATCATTTTAAAAAGCAAACTAGTATGAAAACCCGCACTTGGCTCTGCCGTTTTATAAACCCAGCAGGTAAACCAGACTGCCACATGGCAACTGGTAGTATGTACGCGAATGTCTCTCTCGGTGCGCATCAGTGTGAAGTGCACTCAGACTACTTGAAAGGGAGATGAAGAAGCGTAAACCGACTGGAATGAGCGGAGGTAAACCGCGCAAGAAGAAATCCACCGCCCCGTGGCTCAAGGCGATACCAAGTACAGGGGTACACGGGAGTGGACTGACGCAGAAGCGTCTATGGCGGCTAGTCTCAGATTATTGCCGCATCCGTGACTTTCATCGTTGGAAAGTAACTGTAGACTCAGGAGAGATAATCACTGACTGGCACGATACAGACGCAGGTCACTACCACGCATACTCTGTATGCAATGGGATGTTTAAGTTCGACGAGCGGAATGTGCACGCTCAGTCCCGAAACGGCAACGCCTGGGGTGGCGCATCAGTCGGTCATCGTTTCGCTGAAGAGCTGGTGCGCAGGTACGGCAAGGCATACCCACGCTTCATCCTCGAACAGAACGCACGCTTCCACGGTACAACCGTAAACGAGTCGAAGGTCATCGAGAAGATCGAGGACGTTCTAGCGAAGATGGCAGAGCTACCCGAACAGCCCGACTACTTCCAAAGGGTGATGGAATTGCGAGACTTGCACACACTTTAGAATATGAAGAAGCATTACGGGATACCCTATAAGGGTTCTAAAGAAAAGATACTATCGCTCATTGAGTATCTTTTTACTAGAGAGCGAGATAAAAAGTATTTTATAGATCCATTCTGTGGCGGATTTTCGGTATCTGCATACTCACTTGAACACTCACATTTCAAAGTGCTAGCGAATGATTTGAATCATTATGTTATCGCTCTTTACAAAGAAATGCTCCATAACAAAAGCGCAGAGATAAAAAAGGTGTGGTTTGATTGGATTTCAAGGGAAAAGTTTACTGATGTTCGGGATAATCCTAGCAAATACCCCGACTGGTATGTGGGGTATGTATTAACTATCTGGAGCTTTGGTAACAACCAAAGAAGCTATATGTTTGGAAAGCACATTGAGGAATTAAAAAGAACCGCGCACGAATACTTGATGGAAAATGGATATAAAGAAAATCAACAAAAAAGAATCGAGTTAGTAAAAGCATTCAAAGAAAGGGAGGCGGTATTGGGTCGCTTTCGACTACAGCAACTAGAGCGACTAGATTCAGTGGATTGGTTTGAGTTTATTCAGTCAATTCACGAGACCATTTTGTCGCAATCTTTTATATACTGCGATCCACCTTACGAGAATACTGATAAGTATCAAATGAACGATATAAACTATGAGAAGTTTTGGGAATGGTTTAGGAACTGCCCGTATCCAGTGTATGTATCATCGTATTCTGCCCCCGCAGACATTCTTCCCTTGCACTCCGTACAAAAGACATCTCTGCTATCTTCAAAGAACAGAGAAAAAACAACTGAGAATATCTACTATAACGGAAAGTCAAAAGTGCAACCGACTAGAATAACCCCACCCAGCTAAGGCGTTTCTTGATTTGTAGCTATGAGTATTTTCTATGGTTTTGTCGTGGGGATGATACTAGGCAAGCTGTTGATAATCGGGTACTACATCATTGCTAAGGCGTTTCTTGATTTGTAGTTATGCACTCCTGCCAGTTGCAGATTCCCCAGGATTTGCTACTGTGAAGGTATGAAAACAACCATTACATCGTTCGTAGTAGGTTTGTCTCTCTTTATCCCTAGTTTCTCTCTTGCCGCACCGCTCACGACCGAACAGGCCAATAGTCTTATCGCTGTAGTCCAATCTTCACCAGAGACACCAGCATCCGCTTTCACTCAGCTAATCACTGAGTTCTCTAGCATCACGGTCACTCAGGCAGAAAGTCTTATCGCAGTCATAAAGGCATCAGTAGGCGCACCGTCCAATGTATTCGTGAATATGCTCTTAGCTTTCACGGCAGACCCAATCGTCGGGAAGGTAGACCCAGCACCTAAGACACCAGAACCTCCCAAGACTCCAGAACCTGTAGTACCAACTGACCCTATCCCAGCACCGAAACCAGCAGATATAACTACATATTCGATAGACGGCTCAACTTTGCATATATGTTCTACCGGGGCTTTAGACCTAGCCGCTACTATTCTTCCTCAAGATGTCTCAATGGGTCGAGTAATCTTTAGCGGGAAGCAGTGTCTCACGGCCATAAAGAATAGAACCAAGGAGTACGGATACGGATATGGCGTTGACCTAATAGGCCTGAAGGAAGATAAAGTATTCGCAGATGTCACGTTTGTCGATATGAATGGTAATCACATCACAAAGAGCACACTTGTAAATATTGGACACAACGACAATTAAGAGTCAATAATGAAGATCGTAAATAGCTATCCGCCTAACATAGATCTCATCCGAGTGGTCTTAGCTGATCCAGCCGACGCGACTTATGTGTTCGATGGAAGTATATACAACCCATCGGGTAAAGACATATCACCGGACATACTCCACCACGAGAGTATTCACTTGAAGCAACAAGGTGGCGATTCGGCTGGTTGGTGGCAACGCTATCTAGAGGATGAGGACTTCCGACAAGAGCAGGAGCTTGCTGCCTATGGTGAGCAATACCGTTATGCCAAGGACAACGGTGTGGTAGGGAAGCTTCTAGGCTGGGCTCTAGACAATATGTCTCTAGCGTTATCCAGTGGCTATAGATTGTCCTTGACGTTCGGGCAGGCCAAAAGCCGAATACGAAACTATGGCGGATAAAAAGCACAAAGGGGGCCGACCGCCGAAATACACTACTGGTCAGGAGTTAGCCGACAAGCTAACTGCATATTTTGAGTCCTGCGAAAAATCTAGAACGATGCCGAATAAAGCCGGTCTCTGCATCTGGCTAGGTATCACCCGCGAGACGTATAACGAATACCGAAAGAAGCCTGAGTTATCTGACGCTATAAAAGCTTGTGATGCCATGATTGAGAACTCATGGGTTCAACGACTTGCTGGCAACTCTCCTACCGGCGCTATCTTCTACTTGAAGAATGCTTTCAGTGCCGACTATCGTGACCGCCACGAGACTGACCTTACGACGGGAGGCGAGAAGCTAACGATTACTGGAATGGTCATCAAAAAAGATGGAGCTGTCGTTTCTAACTAAAAACGAGAAACAGCTCAGGGCAGCTGAAGCATGGATAGACGACAAGACTGAAGAGATTCTCTACGGTGGTGCAAAGGGCGGTGGCAAATCATTCCTAGGCGCTTCTCTTATCTTTGGTGATGCTCATATCTACCCTGGGACGCACTACTTCATTGCACGCCAAGAGCTTAACGACCTCGTGAAGTTCACTATCCCAACGATCTATGAGGTTCATCAGAAGTGGGGAATCAAGCTAGAAGACTATGGCTCCTACAACGGTCAAGACAAAGCCTTCTACTTGAAGAATGGGTCGGCTGTATTCCTACTTGCCTGTAAAGAGATACCGAGCGATCCATTGTTCGAGCGCTTCGGCTCGATGCAAATGACCCGAGGATGGATTGAAGAAGGTGGTGAGATTGCTGAGGCGGCGAAGGCCAACCTATGGCTTTCAATAGGACGTTGGAAGAACGAGGAATACCACCTCAAGAAGAAGCTGCTTATCACTGCGAATCCGAAGAAGGGTTGGATGAAGCGTGACTTTGTAGACCCTGCGGCCAAGGGACTACTTGCTCCTTCTCGCCACTATATCCAGGCGTTCGCTACCGACAACACATATCTCCCGGCCGACTACCTCAACACTCTTAGATCAGAGCGCGACAAAGTGCGTCGGCAGCGCCTATGGGAAGGAAATTGGGACTACGACGAGGATGCGGATGCGCTCATTTCCTTTGATGCCCTTACAGACGCATTTACCAACACTGTCATAAGCGACAACAAGACTTATCTCACGGTGGATGTTGCGCGTATGGGCCGCGACAGCACCATATTCTCCTTCTGGGATGGCCTAGAGCTTTTTGCTGTGAAGCAATTTCAAAAGCAGGCCACTGATATAACAGCGCAGAAGATTAAGGACTTCGCCGCCGCGAATCAGATCCCATACTCGCATATCCTCATAGATGAGGACGGGATAGGTGGGGGTGTAGTAGACAACCTATTCGGGGTTAAAGGCTTTACAGCCAACTCGACACCCATACCAACAGCAAGCCAAATCCGAGAGCGCCAGACAAAGGTGGACCACTTCCTAGTCCCAAAGACTGTGTTTAGTAACCTAAAGGCCCAGTGCGGCTGGAAGCTCGCCGAGCTGATAAACGAACGCAAAATAGCGTTTAAGGCAGAGGGATTCCGTGATTCGATCATTGAGGACCTTACTGCATTGTTGCGGGACAAAGACCCATCTAGCGAGGCACGTAAGCGTCTGAAGCCGAAAGATGAGGTAAAGGAGCAGATCGGCCACTCGCCCGATATAGGTGACTCACTCATCATGCGAGCATATTTCGAGCTGGTGAAAGAATCGTCAGGTCAGGACGATCTAACAACTAATCGCATCATACAGGAGCAGGAGGTGCGGTTCAGTCGGACACGGAACAGCCAGCACGCGAACAGCTCGAAGTGATGGTTATACACAGGCGTAAAGAGTTACTTGACACAAGTTGTCTGCTACTATGCAGATAATGCAACAAGACACCGTTTGCGAAATAGTGCGGCGGATGGAGGACGATTATACCAACGGGAATACACAACTTTCCAGCTACGTTTCATTCCAGCAATATGAGACTCTCCAGACAATCGAAGCATATATAAACTCGAAGCACATCTCTGGCGAGTTCGATGGTCTCGATCGTGAGAAGCCATTTTTCAATATAGTCACGGCCGCAGTCAATGTATGGTTTCGCGCGACTGATATAGATCGAAAGAATGTACAAATAATTGCTACCAAAGCCACAGACTGGATTGATTCTTTTCTCGCCACTATCTTTCTTCGTGATTGGATGCGTCGGGAGGCCTTCGGGATGTTTCTTAATGAATGGGGCCGTGCACTAGCACGCTATGGCTCCGCCGTGGTGAAGTTTGTCAAAAGCGACGGCTCCCTGCATATATCTGTGGTCCCGTGGAGTCAGGTCATTTGTGACAGTGTAGATTTCGATGCGAATCCAGTTATAGAGGTGATCGAATTGACCCCAGCTCAACTTAAGGGGCGGATATCGACACATGGATATGATTCTGAAGCTGTTGCAGCACTTCTGAATGCTACAAGCGTAAGAGAGAATCTCGACCGCCAAAGAAAGGACAATAAATCAGGCTATATAAAGCTCTACGAGGTACACGGTAATCTGCCCCTCTCTCTTCTGACTGGAAAAGAAGAGGACGAAGATACATATGCACAACAGATGCACGTTGTGTCTTTTGTTGGTAAACGCAATGGCCGCAAGACTGAATTCGACGATTGCACCGTCTATGCCGGACGAGAAGCTAAGAGTCCGTACATGATCACCCATCTCATTAAGGAAGACGGTCGGACACTCTCTATTGGAGCGGTGGAGCACCTGTTTCAAGCGCAGTGGATGGTGAACCATTCTGCTAAGGCTATCAAGGACACTCTCGACCTATCGTCAAAGCTTCTTTTCCAAACCGCTGACGAACGATTCGTTGGGCGTAACGTTCTCACAGATATTGAAACTGGTGACATTCTCATGCACTCTCGTGGTGAGGGAATGAATCTAGAGCAAGTCAATAATGCTCGTCCTGATGCTGTCGTGTCATGGCAGGCTTATTCCACGTCGTGGAAGGGACTAGGAAACGAGATCACCGGCATATCTGAGGCCATGCTTGGAGCGGCTCCTAAGTCTGGTACCGCATGGCGACAGACAGAGGCCCTATTGCAGGAAAGTTACTCGCTCTTTGAGCTGATGACTGAAAACAAGGGTCTACAGATTGATGCAATGCTCCGTGAGCGCATACTGCCATTCCTTAAGACAAGGATGAATAACTCTGACGAGATAAACGCAATACTCGATCAGCATGAGATTGACCGTATAGATGGAATTTATATAAAGAACGAAGCAATCCGTCGCACCAATAAGACACTCGTCGATAAAGTAATCAAGGGTGAACCTATCTCGCCTGAGATACAGCAAAGTCTGCAAGCCGAGTACGCAGTCTCTATTGGTGATTCTTTGGCAAATCTAGGCAACAGACGTTTCTTCAAACCATCCGAACTTGATAGCAAGACGTGGAAGGATCAGTTCAAAGATCTTGAATGGGAGGTAGAAGTCGAAGTCACAGGTGAGAGTATGGATGTGCGCAACATGCTGACGACACTCAACACCACTCTCTCGCTAGTAGTGAACCCTGGCTTTGCGAACAACCCGAGGGCACAAGCAATCGTGGGCCGCGTACTAGAGCTGAGCGGCGCTATGTCCCCACTTGAGTACAACGCCCTTCCAGCACCTGTCCCGCCGCAAAAACCTAATCAAGCTCCTATACAAGCCCCTTCGACGGCACCACCCGCAGGAGGCATTACAAGTTAATCGACGGAAATGAACGAACAAAAACCAGTCAGTTTGAACGAAGAGGATGTAAAGCTTATCAAGAGTGTGTGTGATGAGAAGTTACTACAGGCTGTCCGCGCAGTATTCTTTGGACTTGCTACGCAGGAGGACAGGGAGCTAGTACGCGGTGCATTCAAGGGGAATAAGCTCAAGGACATATTCTCTCAACGCTTCTTGCCGACGATCACTCGGGAAACCCCTATAGGTCAGATTCAGGACACATGGCTAGGAGCCGAATCTATGGTATTCGACAAAGCTCCGACCACAATCCAGCAAGCTATCTCCTATAAGAATGCCGCAATCAGAATGACGCGGCAGGCGCTTACTCTTCTAGACAATCCGGACGGCCCAGCTCCAGACATTGGCTATGATCCGACGACGATAATTGATGAGCTGGGTATTGGCCTGCTTAGTAGGAATATGTTTGTGAGGCACATTGAATCACAGCTCTCCTATCTCAAACTAATAGCGATGCAGGTCGAGGAGACACCAGCGCAGAAGATTGTCCGCACAAGTAAGTCTAGTTCAAAATAGTTATCCACAAGTGAAGTTGCGGAAAGTCATGTGTGTGCGATTATTAAATTATCTCGGTGAGGCGGACACCTACAAACCAGCCTAAACAAAATGGACATTGACGCCTTAGTTCAAGAAAAGCTCGACGCAGACACTGAGTTTCAAACTACTCTTATAGATCTTTCTGACGATGAAAAGGTTGTAGAGATAGATAACAAACGCAAAGAGATTCTTGCTAGTGAGTTTTCTACTCTCGCTGAAAAGGAGAAGAAGGCACTCGAAGTAGCAGAGAATCAGAAGCGCCGAGCTGAGAAAGCGGAAGGTGAGCTAAAAAAACACAATCCGCAAGCTCCAGTTCAACCACCCGTGCGTTCAGATGATCTTTCAGCGATGGATGCCGCATATCTCTACACTAAAGTCCACGAGGACGACGTGCCAGAGGTAGTAAAGGCGATGAAGCTTCTGAGTATTACAGACCCGAAGCTAGCCATTAAGGACGAGACGGTCCAAGCCATACTCGCCAAGCGTGAAGAACATCGTAAGACAGAGCACGCCACCAATATCAGGACGGCACGGCCTGGGGCAACAAAGGTTTCAGACGATGAAATCCTGCGTAGAGCCTCACAGGGAGAAATACCCGAGGCAGGCACTAAGGAAGCGGAGGCACTCTTCTGGGCACGACGTGGTGGAAAGAAGAAGTAATCGACGGGTTATATACTTAATAGTGTCACAGCTTTCGACGGGGTTATGACCACAATAATCCTTGAACACACAATCAACCTACGGGGAACGCGATAAGTACTTTAAGAGTCAGTACGACTACGTTCTTCGAAATGCTTTGGTCTGCGAAAAAATCTGCTCGGTAGATAATTCCGACCTTAAGCGCATTCAGAATCCATACGGCGGTCAGCCAACCGCAACCATTCAGGCAGTCGCCGGAACATACTCGGTCACAGCTTGGACGATTACCGATGACGCTCTGACAGTGACTGATGAAGTCATCTACGCAGAGCACGTCTTCGCACACGAAGACTTCTTCGCATCATTCGACGTTGCCCAGTCGCGACTCGACAACATGATGTATGCGGTGGCCTTCGGCATCGACAAGTTCGTGCTGAATAATCTCTGTGAAGACGGTACTGGCACCTACAGCACCCCAGCCGGTGGCTTCACTACCGCTGCAAACGTACTTCAGATCTTCTCCGATCTCGGAGCTAAGACAATGGGGTACCAGGGTATTGATGGAAGCAACTACATCGTTCTTGAGAACACGGATATGGGTGGAGTCACACTCGCTGGTGCTACCAACGGCTTCAATTCAGCCGACGCCGTTATCAACAACGGTAAGGTAGGACACCTTCTCGGAACGGATATCTATGTCGTCCGATCAGGTACGTTCGTCAGCGCGACACTTGGCACAACGTCAGTGACGAATTCAGGACACCGTGTATTCGGTGTCAAGAATGCCGCCACCTACGCATCTCCTCGTGGGATGCAGTACGACGAGAAGCCTGTGTCTGGCAAGACAGGACGCGAAATTGTCGTCTTTGGCCTCGTGGGCTTCAAGCTCTGGGCACAGAAGGCAGGCGTCACCGTTGACATTACCCTCGTCTAATATTATTAACCCCGCTTCGGCGGGGAGACCGGGGGCTTCCGTCGAGGCTCCCGATCCGCCCGCCGAAGAGTAATGTAAAACAATGATCAAATCTGAAATTATCTCAAATCTGAAAGAGCTTGGTATCCCACACGATCCAACAGATACAGTGAAAGCGCTCACTGAACTTCTGCCGGTTGTGCCTAAAGCACCAGCTGCTGGAAGTTCCGACGGTATCGAGGTAGGCGACCCAATGCTGCTTCGTCCTGTTGAACTCCCGCTCGTCGTTAAGCCGACTTCTGGTGCTTGGGCAAACCCAGAGCAGGAAAAGTACGCCGCTGTCTTGAATGCATATGCCTATCGCAATCCCAAGAAGTGGGAGAAGAAGAAGACAAAGCTCATCAAGCAGCTCTCTGACCTCGCCACCACACCGGAGGATATCCACGTTCTAAACGGTGGTGTCGATCTGATGCTTGGACAGATTACTTACACGGATAAGCGACTTGCATGAACAAGCTCCTCATCACGGTAGTTTCTGTACTCGTAGTAGTGACTGCGGGTGTCACCTACTTCTTCACAGGACACACCGAATCAACTGATGTTCCTGTGCAGGTTGCGGGACTATCTGGCCCAGACATTCCCTCGCCGTACTTCTCATATGGTGGGGTACGCTTCTGGGGCGGTCGCAATAGCAATCTCACACAGGCGACAACCACTGTATGTGCAATTCAAAGCCCAGCAGCGACAAGTACGCTCGTATATGGCGGTATCCGTCTCGACGTGTCCTCAACGACAGCGTCAACCGTACGTCTTGCAAAGTCTGCAACGGCGTTCGCGACTACTACGTCACTTGGCTCTGCTTCGGTAGCAGCAAATGCAACGTCAGAAGTAATCTCTCTCAGGACGGCCGCAGGTGGCGGTGCTCTTGCGGAGACATTCGGACCTAATACGTGGTTCGTCGTCGGTATGTCAGGTGGTACAGGGACATTCAGCCCTTCGGGGAGTTGTTTCGCTACTTGGGTGCAAATCTAGTTTGTCCTCTCTAGCCCTTTACGGGGCTAGGACAGGGCACATTAGCACCTAAACAAAAACTATGGCATCAGATGACTGGATTGGGATAAGAAACTATCGCCCTTGCACGGTTACTATTGCTGCGCCTGGCGTATTTAGTAGTGACACGCATCAACTATCGACAAGCGACAAGGTGACACTTACCACTACGGGCGCTCTTCCAACAGGTTTATCGGTAGACACCTACTACTACGTCATCGAGGGCACATACAGTGATGGTTCTACCGATCCTGACACTTTTAAGCTCGCAACGAGTAAAGCAAATTCACAAGCTGGTACGGCAATAACCACTACTGGTTCGCAAAGTGGTCAGCACCTATTTGCTCCCGTGAAGCCCGGCAGGATGACACCAGGGTACCAAAACAACAAATGAAGTTACTCTCCCTATCCAGCAAGCAGTTTCTCACTGGAATCGCTCCAAGTGCGCATAGCGAGACCGGCGGTCTCTTCTTCAGCGCAGACGGGGTGACACCGCTCTATGACGCTGGCGGTACTGCATCGGTAGAAAACGGCCTGCTACAGGCTGGCCCAAGCTCAGTAAACCTTTCAGGATATATTGCTGATTCGATTATATGTGGCGCGAGCCACATCGTATCTGGTACTGCATATATGTGGATGATGGGCAATTCTGGGCACTTCTATTATCAGACAGTAGGAGCATCTGATGCTATTGACCGAGCGTCTGCCAATCCTATATCGAACCCTAGGAACGGAATGGCAATATGGGGGCCAGCAGGAGGAACCTTGCGACTGTACTATTGGCGCTCTAATTCTATTGGAACATATGATATGACTGGGAATGATCACCCAGCGTCAGCTGACTCTCATTGGAATGACAGCGTGTACACGTATACGGAATATACCAGCAATATCCGCCCAGTACATCAGTTTAATGGCAATGTGTACTACGGTAATGATTGTTATCTAGGAGGTATTCTGGACAACGGTATGGGTTCTGCGGACCATAATGCGGCAGACAGTGCTAGTTATCTATTGCACTTCCCTCAAAGACTGAAAGTCTCAGCAATCAGTGATGATGGAACGTATCTTGTAATAGCGACAACAACAAATATAGCAGGCAATAACACCTTCGCAGAGAATAAAATCATATTCTGGGACTTGTATTCGTCTCAATGGACTCGCGAGTGGGATATACGTGACCCTTTTATCTATGGTCTACAGAAAATCGGGAATGTCACCTATGTGTTCGGACAGTACGGGATTTATGAAGTGAGTTTTGGTGGTGTTAGAAAGATATTTTCGCGATTCATAGGATTTGGGACAATGTCAGATGTCGGCTCTGGTTATGGGACGAGCCGTGCTTGTGTCTACAACGGCTCCGCACTTCTATTTGCGACAGACACGACTATTGATTCGTTCGGTCGCTTGTCACCAGATACTCCCGCAGCCTACTTCAAACATTTCAAGATACCAACACTGGTTGGGACGCCTACATTTATCTCATCTGATCTAGATGTCGGAAGAGTATATGTCGCCACTGATGGCCCGAAGCTTTATGCCTATGATTTCAATGCGACTACACGCTCGACTAGTGTGTCAGCCCAGACTGTATACATTCCACTCGGTGATAAATATAGAATTACACGTGTCGATGTCGTATTTGGAGAACCCCTTGCTACAGGCGACGCTATGAGCATTCAGCTAAAGGTAGATGAAGACACCGCGGCATCCACCGCTATGGTGGGTAGCTATGCAATTCACGGTGGTGTACGGCGCGTACAGCTTAACCCTAATGGAGCTTATATAGCGGACGAGCAACTATCCATTGTAGTCAACTTCACTTCTGGCGCTGTGAAGATAAAGCGAATCGAAGTGTATGGCGATAGGGTATCAACTGAACAATAAGCTATGGCCGATCCACGTGGCACTATCGATGTGAAGTACGACGAACCGAAGCTTGGCGGGTCAGATGTAAGCGTGATGCTCGAAACGATATTCGGGCATCTAAATATGGTCAGCGGTACTCCGACATGGACTCCTAAGACATTCAGAGACGGACTTGCATTAGAGATATCTTCTGGGGCGATTTACTACTATGACTACACAAATAACGTGTGGAGGAGTGTCAACGCTCAGACCGCTTCATCTCCTGCTTTATATGGCGACGGGTCAGATGGAGCTGTGGTACTTGATGGAACAAATACATTTTCATTCCTCACGAAGGTTAGCAGCACGTATTCGCTGCAGCGTGACACGTATTTCACTGATGTAACTATTTCAAGCGGATGCACTCTCAATCCAAACGGATATATGATTTTCGTGAGCGGTACGCTGACTCGAAATGGGACAGGGCTAATCTCGTTCAATGGAAATGGGGGGGGGACAGGTGGGGCCGGAGGTAACGGTGCTCATAGTGCTAGTGCTAGTGGGGGGACTGCTGGAAGCGCAGGGGCCGCTGTAGCGGCTGGGACGGTACCCGCTGCACCCGCAGGAAAAGCCGGTGGAGCGGGTGGGGCAGCCGATCCTTCCTCATCCTCATCAGGTAATAACGGTACAAATGGTGGGACAGCAACCAACGGGCTTGGTTCTGATGGAAGCGCGGGAGGTACCGGAGGGAGTGGTGGTAATTCACAGTTCTCTGGTGCTTCAGCAGGAACAGCAGGTACAGGCGGTAGTGCGAATATCACGTCGCTCATTCCTCATGATCTGTTTCCACTGAGGACCCTGGCGAACTGGATATCTGGCGTATGGACCCGTTACGGCGCGAATGGCGGCTCAGGGGGTGGTAGTGGAGGTGGAGGTGGTAGTAGAAATGGGACTGATTCTGGAGGCGGAGGCGGTGGCGGAGGTGGTAGTGGGTCATCTGGCGGTTTCATATTTGTATTCGCAAAGACTATTGTTGCTTCAAATACTAATGCACTATGCCAGGCTTCTGGTGGTGCAGGTGGCAATGGTGGAAACGGCGGGCAGGGCTCTACCAACGCAGGGAATGAAGGCGGAGGCGGAGGCGGTGGCGGAGGCGGTGCAGGTGGCCCAGGAGGAATCATCGTTTTGGTTTATTCCTCATGCGATCAAACGGTCACAAGCATCATCTCTGTAGCTGGTGGCACGGCAGGAGCCCTTGGTGCAGGTGGTGCATCAGGAGGCGGATCTGCACAAGCCGGGAATAATGGCATTGCAGGAACGGGTGGCGTAACTGGGAAGTCGTTCGTTCTATGTATGCAATAACTGTGGACAAGCTTACAAATATAGTGTGCTAATCTAATAATAAATATGGCAACTGTAGCACCACTCAAAATAGATTCAGGGCTCTCAGCAGCAGACCGAGCTGCGGTTGCGAAGGCATACATCGGAGGTGGTGGCAATTCTGGAAGTATAAGTTATGGCCCAATCACTCCTCAGTCACTACAACCGCAGAGCGTACCCGCTATCCCATATGGCCCAGGTAATCCCTATAGCGGCGCAGTTGCTGGTGGGAGCGCGATGCTTGCTGGGAACATCCCGACACTCACGCAAGCACAACTCGATGCTCAGAATGCAGCCCTTGGACGTACACAGTTTAATACTGGCACCGAAGGTACTTCTGCAATGCCTGACCTATTTCAGCAGTATCTGGCCTCACTGCCAAAACCGCCTTCTCTGACTGATACCTATAAGGCAGACTATGCCTCATCAGGTATCGACCAGAAGACGAACGAATATAACTTAGCGAAGCAACAGTTTGATGCACTAAATGCACAGATGCAGGGTATTACCGCAGAGGGTAACGCCGCCAAGCTCGCTCAGGAGAATACGTTTGGCACTACTGGGAATACGATAGGTCAGCAGGCACATATTGATCGTCAAACGGCAATAAAACAGCTTGGTCTACAGGGGCAGGCACTCGTCGCGCAAGCAAATCTCACCAATTCTCAGGCCATTCTAAATCAGGCACAACAGCACTTTGATGCCATGTTCCAAATTCACGCTGCGGATGCGAAGGCGCAGTATGACTATCAAACAAACCTAGTCAAAGCAGTCTACGACTACGCTGACAAACAGCAACAGGCAGCTCTTGATGCTCTGAAACTGAAGTCTCAACAGACTTTTGCAAGTCAACAGAATAATCTCAACTACGCTCAGTCTCTCGCTACAACTGCAATAACAAACGGACAGCCGCAGATCGCGGCAAAGATAAGCGCTCTTGACCCTATGAGCGCTACCTATCGAGCTGACGTTGCCAAGCTTGCGGGGCAAATAGTGAAGCCCGCCACTTCTAGCGATTCACTTCTTTCTGTATCAGAAGCACAGTCACTTGGTGTTCCTTATGGAACCACGAAGTCTCAAGCAATGGGTGTAACACCCCAGAAACCAGCAACCGCAGCGCAGGAGACGACAGCTCTCTACGCAAATCGTATCGAACAATCAAATGCAATTCTCACGGGTATGGACAGCAAGATTGCAGGTATGAATCCCCTGGTCTATGGAGGAGCGTCCAAGCTCCCGAGCTGGCTGCAATCGGGTGATATTCAATCAGTCCAGCAAGCGCAAAGAAACTTTGTAAATGCTGTGCTACGGAGAGAATCGGGGGCATCAATCTCGCCGTCTGAGTTTGATAGCGCAACAAAACAGTATTTCGCTACAGCGGGCGATACAGCAGCAACTATAGCTCAAAAGCAGGCCAACCGAGACCTGGTGATGCGCGGATTTGTTAGTGGAGCCGGAAGCGCCTATACACCACTAGCCAACAGCAGTCAGACCGTCACGTCAAACGGGAAGACCTATAACGTCGGTCAAGTGTACGAGGACGCGTCAAAAACAAGGTGGACTATAGACGCGTCTGGGAAGTGGTCAAAACAATGATATGCCTGACTTCGCAACACTCAAGCCAGTAGGAAATCAGCCGGACTTCTCTACTCTAAAGCCAGTGGTGGCAATCCCGACTGTTGCGGCACTTGACCCGACTACACGAGCAACCCAAGCAACATTCCCGGCGACTGGTAATGAGAGTGCATTAGGTATTGCGGCAAAGACCATTGGGAATATACCCTCTTCAGCATTTGGATTCGCTAAAGGAGTCGTCGATTTCCTCAATCCATACAACACAATAAAGACTGCTCAGAATATAGGTACGACAATCGGTGGGGCGCTAAATGAGGGACAGAAGATTGGCGCTCTCGCGAAAAACACTATCCTCGGACTCCCACAATCAGCGTGGCAGACGCTCGCGCCACAGTTTATGCAGCACGCCGTGTCGGGCGATTTTACGAGAGCAGCCGCGACACTTGAGAATGATCCAATAGGCCAGATTGCGCCTATTCTATTCGTTGCTAAGGCCGCAGCACAAAAGGCTGGTGTGGGTGCTCAATTCGACCAAGCAATTAGCACCATTGCATCGCCAGTCACCAAAAGCGCTGAGACCGTGGGTGGTGGAATCAAGAACATTGCCACTGGTGCTACGAAGTTTGGTAGCAGTCAGCTCACCGGACTATCGCCACAGACTCTTGAACAAGTGGTAAAGAATCCTGACCAATTCTCAAAGGATGCACAGGCTACTGTTACTCGCCCAGCTCTTGCTGACGAGATAAGCAAGGCTATACAGGAACGTCAGACGTCACTCGATGATACTGGGGCGGGATATTCTGGGATTAAGACATTGACAGAACCGATACCCGTAGAGCCAACGTATCTGGACCGACTCATTACAAGCACGACAGGTCTTGATGTATCAAATGGTCGTCTATCAGCGAGTGGATCGTCGTCTATCCGTTTACCTTCGGATGTAAGCGCACTACAAACAAAGCTCTATAACACTTGGCAACCAGAGTTTGCCAAGGGCTATCTCACGCCAGAGCAGTTCCTAAACTTCCGCTCAGACCTATCAAAGATGGTCTACAACGATTCGGGTATAGGCAAGAGTACCGATCTAGCTAACCTATCAAGCGTCATGAGAGGGAAGGTAAATACCGACTTGCGCCCGCACGTTCCAGGTCTTGAGGCAGTGGACAGCGAGTACGCTCCTCAACTCACCGAGCTAAAGCAGCTCTCACAAGGTCTCGTGGGTAAAGACGGCAACTTAACAGACGCGGCAATAAATCGAATTGCAAACGCGACGGGAAAAGGTAAAGACCCACAACTTGCCCGCCTAGAGCAACTATCGCCTGGGATAACAGACAAAATCCGCATATTAAAGGCCGTAGAGGATATTCAAAACTCACGAGAGAATAAACCAGGCACGTATCTTCGAGCTGGTGCATTGACTGCGGGCTTGGCGACGTTGAATCCATACCTAATCGTCTCGGCCGTAATGTCACTGCCTGAAGTGGCGATCCCGCTTCTACGCGGTATGGGATATTCAGACGCACTCATAACAAAGACGCTCAGTACCCTCGGACTCGATAGACTCCTGACAGGGATAAAGGAATCTGGAAATGCTGTAATAAATGTAGCACCGGCCGTGTCGAATACTCAAAACAATAAATAGACTATGCCTGCATACACAACGCTACCTGTGGATAGTGGATTGACAGAAAATGGTGCAATTAGTGTGCTAGATTATTCTTAGTAACTAATTCATTTATGAGACTTACATCAGATCAAGTAATATTCGACGCAGTAACACCAGTAGCGATAGTATCGTCAACAAACGCGACACCGATTGTAGTCACGGCCACAGCGCACGGGCTGGTAACAGGCGACAGAGCGTATGTCTACGGTCACGCGACCAACACATCAGCAAACGGCATCTTCAAAGTGACACGACTCACCGCAGATACCGTCTCTCTTCAAGACGAGTATTCGGCCGCAGACGTAGCAGGAGTAGGAGTAGGAGGTGCTACAGGATTCGTAATGCTCGCTCCAAGAATTATCCCTGGCGAACGCATTGTTAGCCTACAGGTCGATACTTCAGGGACGGCCACTACCACATTGAAAGTAGCTATATCAAATGGCAGAACTGCCGCAGATGCAACCTCGCGAGCTGGTCTGCCTTCGTTCGGTGGAACGATAACCACAGCAAATACGTATTCGTTCGCAGGACTTGTCGACCTAGATAACAAAGCTGTCATCGCTGGCTCGACTGGCATCGTAGTAGCTGGTACCGACATCCACAAGATGTACGAGGCAGACATAAACGCATCGAAGTTTATGACAGTCCTACCGACATCGTGGACGGCTGGGACTATCAGTGTAAAGGCACTTGTCGCAGATAACGGCTAACTATGGCACGCACATCCGCCAACTACATATACACGGGTGTATGGAGCGGTAAACCGACCGCCGCCTCAGCACCGATAGGCGCACAGATTCAGATAGCCGATGTCGGGCTTTCTCCATCAGTTTGGACTTCCGACGGGACACAGTGGAGACCAGACCACACTATTAGTCTGATGACATATACCAACGACGCTGGCCTTGTATTCGCTGCTGGTGGCGCTGAGACTGCGTTCGGGACAGAACTCTCACTGCCAGGTGACGTATTCTACACAGGGTGTTCGCTGGTACTGGAGGCTATGTTTAGTCATGGAACTACCGGTGAAACACGAGGTGTGACAGTGCGCTGGGGAGCTACGACAGGAGCCCTGACTACGTCTCTTTGCGCCTTTACGAGTGTGAGCACTAATAGCAACATAATTATTCTTAAGAGGTATTACTTCTCAAGTGCGACTACTTACCGCGCCCCCGCTACAGTTAGTATTGGCCCCGCGTCAATAAACTCAGGGACAACGAGCACCACCATAGCTGGCCTAGCATCCCCAGGTTTCCTTAACTTCACTGCGACCCCATCAGCCGCAAATGCGGTCACAATTTATGGTATTTCACTGCGACTAATCGACTAATCCCTGAACATATGTCCGACATTGAAACTCTAGTAAAGCAAAACCCAGGGAAGCAGATAGTGGTGAATGCAGACGGCAGCTTGCTAGTCAGAGACACTCTACCAACTAAAGCCGAGGTAGACGCCAGTGACCTTAAAGAATATACGGATACCCTGTCTGCAACGACGTATGCTAAGTTAGCAGCGCTCCGAACGATGTCGCCCGACCAGGTAAAGACTTGGGTCACTTCGAACGTAACGAACGTGACGCAGATACAAGATGCGGTAACGACTCTCGCCATCGCCGTTTCTATTCTGTCACGACGACTTTAATTAGGTATGGCACGCACCGACCAACCGATAAACAGCTCATACGATGCGGCAAAAAGATTCAGTGGCAAGGTACTGAGTAGTAAGTACCAATACTTCAACCCGCTCATAAACGATATTCGTCCCGAAGTTGGAACAGAGATACCAGCGGTAACCCGAGCATCTGCCGCAACTGTTGTAGATTACGCTGGAAGAATGCACTTTGTCCCCAGTGGGGAGATACGCTTCCGTGGTGCTCGACGTGTATACAACCTCCTAGCAGATAGCGAGTCGTTCGTTACAGGATGGACACCTGGGGCTAGTGTCGTCGTAGCGACCCCAGCGGATGCCGCTTCTCGCGAGACGGTAGGGATACGCAGGACGGCAAAGAGTGTCACTCGCTCTAGTGGTTCCGCTACGTGTCTCCTCACGCCATCGGCATCGTATCGACCCGGACCGTATGTATTCTCAGTAGGGCTCCAAGCCGACACAGCTATGGACGTGTTGTTGAGGATGGAAATATCGTCTGGTGCAGTCCTAGTATCAGAGAAGCTTTGCACCATCGGCCCTGTAATGAAGCGCTTTGCAATATCTGGCACTATCGCTTCAACAGCGAACCATCGTCTCATCATCGATACAGCAGTGGCAAGCCCTGTAACGTTCTATGTGAACAGCGCAATGCGCACCTTCGGAGATGAGGTACACGAGTATGTCGCACGAGGTGTCGCTGGGGCAGCCGCACCGTTTGATGGCGCTGGTATCGACGGAGCGAAGTATTACCCCTATATGTCTGGTATGAGTATCAACTCGTCCACAGGAGAGGTGGTAGACACGGGGCCAGGTTCACCGATCCTTGATTCAGTACTTCAAGGAGTTCTCGTCGAACCTAAACAGTCAGTGCAGAGGTTCTATAGCAGTGGTGATGTAGGAGATACGACCTACTGGACTCATACGAATGTCACTCTCGGGAGTCTTGCGAGTTGTAAGTTGCTCGGCCCCGTTGGGATGCGTGGGATGTCAGACGGTACTGCAAGTGGTCAGCATCGAATGACACAGGCGTGGAAACTAACTACGACCGATGCACAGATTAAATCTGTCTCATTCTATGTGTATCAAGCTGGGGCACCAGACTGGGTGTATTGCGGATTTCTCGCAAAGGATGGCACGACAGAGTACAAGGTATGGTTCGATGTGAAAAATCTCAAAATAGGCACTAAGTCTGGAGGTGCAGATTTAACGTACATCGTTCCCGACATATACAAGGAGGGGGATATGGTACGCATAGGATTCTCCGCCCCTGGCCTTACAGCAGGGTCAAACGAGGTAGGATTCTTCGGATTCGCGAATGCTGATGGCGTAGACACATACACAGGGACAAATCAGACAGCGTATATAGGGGCTTCACAGTTTGAGCTAAGCGATATGCCATCGTCTTACGTCGGAGATACTGCTGGTGCCATATTAACGCGTGTTGACGAGCTATTCACCTTCACGAGAGCGAATGTCCTACCAGCATCTGGCTGGGGATTGAGCTGTGAATTGTCGTGTGCGGGGGACACGAATGCACCAAATAGGTCAACGTGGTGGTATATGATTTATTGGTATCTAAGCTCAACGAACCGAGGTGGACTCACAATGCGTCGTGGGGGGTTTGCAGGCGGCACTCCAGGTGAAGAGCTTACGTGGCCTTATGACTACTACTACAACTCTGCATCGACCGAAATAACGACTATCCAGAATACACAAAAGAAGCCGTGGCAACGCTTCAAGATGGCCGCACGTCTTTCTAAGACCCCTGGCTCAGATAGTAATATGGTGAAGTTTGCTTGTGATGGTGCACTAAGTGCTTCGTCAGGAGGTACTCCATCGGGCGGTATAGCTATAGCTGATACAGTCATACTCCTATACTTCGGGCAACCAGGTCCAGTCTCGGGGAACAACTCTTGCTTCAAGGGGACATACCGCAACTTCGGTATCTTGAATTACACGCCGACCGATAATGATCTGAAAGCGCTCAGTATGTAGATATGTCTATGACGCACATCGAGCTAGAGGAGGCAGAGAAGATGATTGACTCGGCTCTCAAACGAGCCGTTCATCAGATGTCACCAGATACGCGCAGGACATTCGACCTTCTTTCTCAAGAACTCAAAAACCTTTCTAAGAAACTCGACGACCACATCGAGCAACACGAGAAGGACTCGAAAGAGCTGAAAGACATCCTTACCGCATATGCTGGTGGAAAGTTGCTCGGCAATGCACTCAAGTGGGGTGCTGGTGTCGCTGGTGCGTTGATGATTATACGAGCTCTTATTAACGGAAAGTTATGACCCTCTCCTACTTCTCCATCGTACTCACTTCCGTCTTAGCCCTCTTTGTCTATGGGGTGTATGTGCTGTTAAAAAATAAGGTATGAGATACGGCCTCATACCCGTAGAGCCAACCAAGGAGGACTACAAGCAGAATGGGCGCATCCGACTCGCTGGCCTCGTACTACAAGCAGACGGACAATGGGATACATACTTACCCCCAGAAGAATTACAGGACAGAGGACTTGCTACCGCCGCGTGTGCCTCATTCGGGACACTCGCGTGTGTAGAAGCTCTCATCCGCCAAGAGTTTAAGGATACCCCAGAGTACTCTGATAGGTTTCTTGCGGAGCAGAGTGGCACCACTATCTACGGAAACAATCCCCAAACGGTGTGTGAGACGCTTAGAAAGAAAGGCGTATGTCTCGAACAGGACTGGCCTTACTCTCCCGATATAAAAACCTGGGGAGAGTTTTACCAAACACCACCTGAAAACATCCAGCAACTGGCCAAGACCTTTACCTATGAGTTTGACTTCGCTCACCAGTGGATAGGCAAAGACCCACAGTCGATGATGACTGCCCTTATGTACTCACCACTTGGTGCAGATGTATCAGCGTGGGGGATACCAGACGCAGATGGTATCTATCATCGCTTTGGAACCAGTAATCACTGGATATGTATCTACGGCTTCGAGGCAAACAAGTACTGGAAGTGCTTCGATAGCTATGACAACACGCACAAGAAGCTCGCGTGGGACTTCGGCTTCACGATGGTCAAGGGGTACACACTTCACAAACAAGTGGCCGTAGAGAGCTTCTGGTCATTGTTCCTAAAACAGCTCAGGACGCTCCTCGGCCTAGATACACCCACATCGACACCAAACACGCCTGTAAAGCCAGAATCTAGCCCTACAGAGCCCGTTAAAACGCTTCTATGGGATACGCCAGAGCACTCCAAGCACTCAGTGCGAGTGATATGCGACGAAGAAGGATTGACAGTCAACGAGAAGAATCTAATTTGCGCTTGTATCTACCAGGAGAGTGGCTTTGATAACTCCTCAGTCTGTGTCAACAAAGATAAAGCAGGGAAGCCGTGGTCTAAGGATGTAGGAATCGTGCA
>OFRG01000251.1_pt1 | contig 22960 bp, 30 predicted proteins | sample 1543071 | NCBI WGS metagenome assembly OFRG01 (sample SAMN07774222, study PRJEB24372) | wastewater metagenome | isolation source: WWTP Verbania (Effluent) | place: Italy: Verbania | collected 2015-12
GTCCTCGGCAGTGCCGAGGACGCCGACAATCCCGACCCGGCCACGCCGGCGAGGCCGCGGCCGCCCTGGCCCGCGGCCTCGACGGCGAGGACCGGCCCGGCCACGCCCCAGGAGGCGACCAGTGCGTAATTCCCCGTTCCGCTTCCGTGGCTCCTCGATGCCAGCGGCCGGCGTTCGCGCGTCCATCCTCTCGTCCGAGTCGGACGGTGGCGTGGCGACCCTGCGCCTGTATGACCCCATCGACTCGTGGGGTGGCGATTGGGGTGTCTCGGCCAAGGAGTTCGCCGCCGCGCTCGCCGTGATCCCGCGGGACACGACCGAGATCCGGCTGCACATCAACTCCCCTGGCGGCGAGGTCTTCGAGGCGGTCGCGATCCTCAACCAACTGCGCGCCCACCCGGCGAAGGTGGTTGCCGTCGTGGACGGCCTCGCCGCCTCTGCCGCCTCGTTCCTCGCGACGGGCGCGGACGAAACGATCATGGGTCAGAACACGCAGTTGATGATCCACGACGCCTGGGGGCTCTGCGTCGGTAACGCGGGCGACATGCGCGGCCTGGCTGACCTGCTCGACCGGCTGAGCAACAACATCGCTGACGTCTACGCCGCGAAGGCGGGCGGGACCACCGAGGACTGGCGCACGGCCATGCTCGCCGAGTCGTGGTACTCCGCTGATGAGGCGGTCGCCGCTGGCCTCGCCGACTCGGTCGCTGGCGACGAGCCCCAACCGTCTGCCGCGTTCGACCTGTCCGCGTTCAAGTTCGCCGGCCGCGCGGAAGCGCCTGGACCTCTGACCCCGGTCGCATCCGGTCGCCGGCTGAGCAGCGCCGCGCGCGCCACCGACCTGCAGGCCAAGCGGTTCATCCCGCTCCCGCAGTAACCACCCCACCCCAGCAACCCACCGGGACAGCCCGAGTGGGTCACTCCGCCGCGTCCGCGTGCGGGGGAACCCCATCCGCGACGCGGAAGGAAGGCAAGGACCATGAGCACCAGCAACCTGCGTGAGCAGCGCGCCAACATCTGGGAGCAGATGAAGGCACTGTCCGACCGGGCAACGGCGGAGAACCGCGACCTGTCGGCTGAGGAGACCGTCTCCTACAACAAGATGGAGGCCGACCTCGACGCGCTCGGCAACCGGATTGAGCGCGAGGAGAAGCTCGCGGCCCGAGCCCCGGAGTTCGACCGCGGCGCTTCCCCCGCATCCGGCCCGCCCCCCGTCGTCGACGAGCCCCACGGCGACGCCGACTACCAGGCCGCGTTCGCGGCCTACATCCGCAACGAGCCGATGTCCTACGAGCAGCAGAAGGCGCTGCAGGGCGGCTTCGACTCCAGCATCAAGAACGCGGCTGGCGTCGGAACGGGAGCGGCGGGCGGGTACACCGTTCCCCCGGAGTTCCGGGACAAGTTCATCGAGACCCAGCAGTGGTACGGCCCGATGCTGCAGGAGGCCGAGGTCATCTACACCGACAGCGGTGCGAACCTGCAGTGGCCGACCAACGACGACACTGCGAATGTCGGCGCGATCCTCGCCGAGAACTCGCAGGTCACGGAGCAGGATGTCACCTTCGGCACGGCGTCGATCGACTCCTACATGTACACGAGCAAGTTGGTGCGCGCCTCCCTGCAGTTCCTGCAGGACAACGCCATCAACGCCGACTCGTGGCTGGCGGAGCGGCTCGGCGTCCGCGTCGGTCGCATCCTCAACCAGCACTTCACGACCGGCACGGGCACCGCCCAGCCGGACGGTCTGGTCACGGGCGCGACGGTCGGGGCCACGAGCACCGGGTCCTTCGCGACCACGGGTGGCATCTCCTACGACAGCCTCATCGACCTGGTCGAGTCTCTCGACCCGGCATACGGCGGCGGGCCGGGCCTCAAGTTCATGGCGCACCAGACGGCGCGCAAGGCGATCCGCAAGATCAAGGACTCGCAGGGTCGGCCCCTGTGGGAGCCGTCGCTGCAGGTCGGTCAGCCGGACACCCTGCTCGGCTACGGCCTCGTCCTGAACAACGACATGCCCGCGATGGCGCAGTCGTCCAAGTCGCTGGGATTCGGCAACATCCGCGCGGCCTACGTGATCCGCATCGTCAAGGGCCTCACGGTCCTGCGCCTCACGGAGCGCTACGCCGACTTCCTGCAGGTCGGGTTCCTCGGCTTCGAGCGGGCGGACGGCACCCTGCAGGACAGCAGCGCCTTCAAGATCCACCAGACCACGGCCACGGCCTGACCAACGACAACGCCGCAGGGCGGGCCGAATCGGCCCGTCCTGCGGCCCGTCTGGAGGGAACACACATGGCTCGCAAGCCTGCAGTCCGGGACGATGTCGCGGAGATGGATGCACCCGAGGTCGATCGGGTCACCATGCCGTCCATCCGCGCGGACGGGACCCCCGACCAGTCGGACGGGTTCTTCGTCATCGAGGCCTGACCCGTGTCCGTCATCCTCCAGGACGAGGCGATGGCCTACTTGCGCACGTCGGCGACCACAACCAACGTGGACCCAACCGTGTTGCAGGGCCTCATCGACACGGCCGAGTCGATGGTCTCCCAGCGGGTCGGGCCGCTCGTGTCAGCCTCGCAGTCGACCATCACGTTCGGTGGGCCGTCGTTCGTCCTTCCGACGACGACGACCGCTGTCACGTCCGCGACCAATCTCGACGGCAACGCCGTCACGACCGGCTTCCGCATCGGCGTCGGCGGGGTCGTCACCAACTCGTCCTGCTCGCTGGGGACGTGGACGCTCGTCTACACCGCGGGGTGGGTCGAGATGCCCGCCCCGATCCGCACGGCCGTCCTCGAACTGGTGCGTCACCTGTGGCGGCCCCAGTTGGGAGCCATGGCCCGGGCGACCGAGGACAACGCGCCCGGCTACTTGATCCCCAACCGGGTCCGTGAGCTTCTCGACCCGTTCACCCTGCCGGGGTTCGCGTGACCGCCTCCGCTGTCCCGACCGTCCTGCGGGCGCTCCGGGATGGCTTCGCGGGGCTCTTCGCTGATGTGACCGTGACTCTCGGTGCCGAATATGACGAAACGCCTGGAACTCGGATTTGGGTCGGGCTTGATGATCCGGAGACCCAAGCGAACCCATCGTCCGCCCGGTCGCGGCAGGTGCCCGCGACGATGGGCGGCACTCGGAACCGCGATGAGACCGGCGAAGTGGCCTGCGCGGTGCTGGTGCAGGTCGGCCAACTCGGGAGCATGGACGAGGCGCTCGACCAAGCCGAGGGCGTGATCGATGCCATTGGCGGCTGGCTCATCAGCGCCCCGTTCCAAGAACTGCCCCAGTTTCAGAAGGTCGTGTTCGGCAGCGATACGCAGTGGCTGATGCCGGTCTTTGACTCTGGCCCTGCGCTGCTCGTGCAGTTCTCCGTGACCTTCGTGGCTCGCATCTACCCCTGACCTAACCAACCCCGTAACCCCTTGCACTGCAACGGGGTTCGTTGTCATGCCCTCTGGAGGCGCGCCGTGAAGATCCGCAATATCAACCCGCTCGGACGGGTGGACGTGCCGTTGCTGCGCCGTCAGGGCGACATCGAGGGCGAGGGCCGGGGGTGCCTGGAGCCCGGCGAGGTGATCACGGTGACCGCCGCGATCGGGGCCGCGCTGCTGGAGCAGACCACCAACTTCGAGGCTGTCGAGATGGCCTCTCCTGCGCAGGTTGAGGAGCCCACGTCATGACCACCCCCCAGGACTGTTCAGTCGGGCTCGGCGTCGAGTCCGTCTACGGCACCGCCGTCGCGCGGACCCGCTGGTTCGAGTTTCTCGACGAGTCATTCGGCTTCGTCAAGAACGTCAAGCAAGGGGTCGGCTTGCGCGTCGGGTCCCGCGTTGCCCGCTCAGGCCGTCGCGTTGTCGCGTCTGCTGAGGGCTCAGGAGACCTGACCATCGAAGCCGTGACCAAGGGCCTTGGGCTGCTGTGGCAACTCGGGCTCGGGTCCGGCACGTCGACCCTCGTCTCGGCTGGCCTGTACCAGCAGGTGTTCACCCTCGGGGATGTCATGCCCTCCGCCACGATCCAGAAGGGCATCCCGCGCGCAGATGGCACGGTCGACGCCTACACGTTCACCGGCTGCATGGTGGAGAGCCTGACTATCGACTGCCCGAACGCGGACAACGTCAAGGTCAAGACGTCGTGGAACGCGAGGGACATGACGACGGCGACGGCCTACACGGCCCCGTCTTATGCGACCGGCCCGAGCGTGTTCACCTTCGCCCACGGGGCGGTCTACTCCGGGGCGCTGACGGCTCCGACTGCGACGGCGCTCGGTTCGGCGGCGACCCCGGTCGCGTCGATCAGGTCCGGGTCCATCACGATCAAGCACAACCTCAAGACCGACCGCTACAACTGCGGCGGGGGCGGCCGGAAAGAGAAGCCGTTCGCTGGCGTCCGGGAGATTTCAGGGTCGATGGTCGCGGAGTATGCCGATACGGAGTTCCGTGACGCGATCGTCAACGACACGTCCATGACCTTGGTCAAAACGTTCACATCCGGGGCGGATGTGTTGCAGGTCGTCATCCCTGATGTGCGGTTTGACGGCGACACCGTGAAGGCGTCTCTGGACCTGGCGATGCAGGAACTCAAGTGGACCGGGCTCGACGGGCTCACTGCGGCACAACCGATCTGGATCGTCTGCCGCACCGCCGACACGGCGCTCTGAGTGCCCCGCCAGTCGTCGGGGTCGGCCGAGTTCACTGTCGACACCAGGGACTTCCGCACCCTATTCGCGCGGTCGTCGAAGGTCGAGCCGAAACTCCGGACTGCGTTGCGGCGTCGCATCCGTGACGCGGCGAAGGGTGTCGCGGAGGACGTCAAGGCCGAGGCGCTCAAGCCTGGCGAGACCCGCTCTGCTCACCCGCGCTCGACGGGGATGCGCGCCCGGATCGCCGGGTCGGTGAAGGTCGGCATCCTCACTGGGGCATCTCGGCAGGGCGTGCAGATCACCGCGATGGCCCCGCTGGCTGGGGCATGGCAGGCCGAAAAGGGCTGGCGTCACCCCGTGTTCGGCCGCACCGTGCGAGTCCGCCAGATGGGGCGTCCTGGCTACTTCACGCGCACTGTCTGGGACGGCCGCGAGCGCGTCAGGTCAGCGGTCGAGGGAGCGATGCAAGAGGCGGCCGACTCACTCAGAGGAGGATCATCGTGAGGTTTGTGCTCGATGGCAAGACGTATGAGGTCGACGGGATCTCGCGCCTATCGCTCATGGATGTCTTGCGGTTCAACCGTGAGTCTGAGCGGGGCGATTGGGGTGTGACGTGGGCTGACATCGAGGACATGCTCAATGAGCTCCGCGGGCTCACGGATGAGGACCGCAAGCGGCACCCCGCCGCTGTGTGGCTGCTCGCACTGTCGGTGTGGCGCAGCTTCCGCGACTCTGGCGAGGCGCTCACGTTTGAGGCTGCGCTCGACCGGCTTCCAGCCCTCAACTCGGAGCGGCTCAAATGGCTCCCCGATCCGGAAGACCACAAGCCCGCAAACCCTCGGAAGGCCCGCCCGTCCCGGAAGGGTTCAGGGGGGGCCTGACCCGTCGCCACTCTCGGAATCCCCTGGCTGTTGACGTAGAGGGCGGGGTCCGTGAGCGGCTAACTGTTCTGTGTCACGTCTGGCCGTCTCTGAGTCCGTGGAACGTGTGGGACCTGGCCTGGCGGGATTGGGTCTTGTTCGCTGCCGCCGCCGATGCGTGGGTTGAGTCCCGAAAGGAGAGTAACCGTGTCTGATCTGACGCTGCGTTACCTCCTGTTCGGCGAGGACCGGACCGCATCCAAGACGGTCAAAGGCGTTGGTGACGCCGCTGAGTCGACCGCCTCGCGCGTGTCCGGGGCCGTGTCTCGCATGGGCGGGGCCATCGGCGGGGACATGGGCACGATCCTGGGGCGCGTCAGCGATGGGCTGGAGGCAGCTGGCGGCAAGGCCGACACGAGTGCGAAGAAGCTCGGTGCGGTTGGTGGGGTTGCCCTGGCGACTGGGCTCGCGTTGCAGCAGATGGCCTCTGGCGACGTGGAGGCGCAGAACAAGTTGGAGAACGCGATCTCCAACACCGGCAAGGCGTATGACGACTATGCCGACCGCGTGGACGGCGCGGTTGAGTCGTCGGTCCGATTCGGCGTCACGGACGGCGAGGTCAAGGACGCCTTGACCCGACTGACCGACGCCACGAAGGACCCGGCAAAGGCGCTGGATGATCTGGCGATGGCCCAGGATCTCGCGGCCGCGAAGGGGATCAGCCTGTCTGATGCGGCGACGATGATCGGCAAGGCGCACAACGGGTCGGCCAAGGTCTTCAAGGAGTTCGGGATCGAGGTCGGCAAGAACGCTGACGGGACCGCCGACTACGAGGGCGCGCTCGGGAAGCTGGCTGACACCCTCAAGGGTCGCGCCGAGGCGAACGCCGACTCGTTCGGCGGCAAGATGCGCGAGATCCGGGCGTGGACCGACAACGCCGCGTCATCCCTAGCGGAGCAGTACGGGCCGGCCATCACGATGGCGGGCGCCGCGCTGACCGGGCTAGCCGCGATCACTGAGATCGCGTCGGCAGCGAACGTGAAGAACGCCGCATCAACGGTTGCCGCCAAGGCCGCGCAGATCGGCAGCGCGGTAGCTACGGGCGTTGCGACAGCGGCACAGTGGGCGTGGAACGTGGCCCTGAACGCGAACCCAATCGGTCTGATCATCATCGCTATCGCCGCGTTCGTCGGCGCGATTCTGTGGCTGTGGAACAACGTCGACTGGTTCCGCAACGGCGTCACGGCCGCATGGGAGGCCATCAAGACGGGCTGGACATGGCTGTGGGATAACGCCATCAAGCCCGGTATTGACGCTTTCGGGGCGGCGTTCCGCTGGCTGTGGAACTCAGTCCTAGCTCCGGTAACCCGATTCATCCTCAATGGGTTCGCCAACTTGACTGATGGCATCGCACGCTTCCTCGACGCGCTGTCCAACATTCCCGGCTTCGAGTGGGCGAAAGATGCCGCCGACAAGATGCGCACGGCCGCCACTCAGGCGCGGACCCTCGCGGGGAACCTCAACGACATCCCCGACAACGTGCCCGTTACCGTCTCCTTCTCGGTCGTCGGCGTGCAAGCCGTGAAGAACGCCATCAACGGTATCGGTGGGTCGATGTCGGCGCAGCTGAACGCGCGGCTGCAGTTTGCCTCAGGTGGGTACACGGGGGATATCCCGACGTCGGCCGTTGCGGGAATCGTTCACGGCCAGGAGTTCGTGATGTCCGCGCCAGCGGTGGCGCGGTACGGCCGCGGATTCTTCGAGGCGCTCAATGCGGGTCGGATGGTTGACGCTCCTGGCGGCACTGGCGCGATGAGTCCAGTCGGCCCGTCCGCTGAGTCGATCGGTGACGCGGTGGCGTCTCGGCTCGACGGCCTGGCGATCCGAATCACCAACATTGACCCGATTACGCGAGCCGGTCACGCTCAGCTCCTGACTGCCATGGGGAGGGCCTAATGGCTGTCGGCCTCCGCGGATATACCCAGGGATCGATTGCCAACATCGGCACGTCGATCTCCTGGCCCGCAGGGTCGGCAGCCGGCGATCTCGCGCTCGTCCACTGCGGCGGGAGCTATCCCAACAACGGCCCCCAGACCAGCGGCTGGACGCCCTGCGGGCACAAGTCCTACTGGAAGATCCTGACCAGCGCAGACGTCGCGACGGCCCTCGTCGTCAACGCGAGCCACGTCAAGCTCCAGGTTTTCACTGGGGCCCAGAGCATCGGCCGGACGTCGACCCAGAATGGCTTGACGGTCCAGGGCGCGGGGTCGTATCTCTACGTCGAGTCGGCCCGCTCGGCGTCGTCTATCGCCCCGGCGACGTACCGCCTGGGCGTTGAGTGGCAGGATGAAAACGGTTACTACCAGGCCGCATATGCCCTCGCGTCCGGTGCTGGCTGGGCTGCCGTCCCATCGATGGGGTCGGGTGCGACCAGCTACTCCTACGAGGTCTTGCCTGCCTCGGCCCCCTCGGTGCCGATCCTCACGACCCCGGATGCGGGCGCGTCGGTGGACCAGACGCTGGCGCTGACGTTCGGCTGGGAGCACCAGTCGTCCTTTGCCCAGACGGGCCGTCGCGTGCGCCTGACGACTGGCGCGACGATCCGGTGGATTGACGGCGCTGGGGCGCTCCAGACGACAGAGCAATCCGTGGCTACGGCCTCCACGACGGCCACTCTCAACGCTGCCGCGCTCACCGCTGGCGCGGCATACACGTGGGCTGTGGCGACACAGGATGCCAACGGCTGGTCCGCGTACAGCGCTGAGCGTGCGCTCAACCCCATTGCGCCGCCGACTGTTTCGTCGGTGACGGTCTCATCGCCGGCGGGTGACCTGTCGCCCACCGTGACGTGGGCCGCGACCGCCGGGTCTGGTGTGCTCACCGCGCATCAGGTATGGATTTGCGCGGCGGCCGACACGGACCCCACCGTCGCCCCGCTGTGGACCTCGGGAGTGCTCGCCAACACGGTTAGCCCCGACACGGCGCCCGCGACGGTGGCGTGGACTAACGGCGCGTCCCTCAAGGCGTGGGTGCGGGTGTGGCAGACGGGTGGGGTTTATCGGACCCTCTCGTCGGCGGCGTTCACCGTTTCGTGGACCCCGCCGGCGACCCCGACCGTCACCGCGTCGTCGGCCACGACGCCCCCCACCGTCTCGGTGAGCGGGCTCACGGCGGGGAACGTGGTCGAGGTCGAGCAGCGGCTCGACGGCATCAACTGGTCGCCGCTGACGACGCGGGTCGCGGCCGGCACGTCCATCGCGGGCATCCCGTCGCCGCTTGCTGCCACCGGGTCAACGGTGTCGTTCCGTGCCCGTCAGGCGACCACGGTCGACGGTGTGCTGATGCAGTCGGCGTGGTCGTCGGTTGCGTCGATCACCGCGACCCCCGCCGGGTGCTACGTCGTGGACGACGGCGACAGGTCCGTCTACCTGGATGCCCCCATGGAGAGCGACGGACCCCGCGAGATCGTCCAATCCATCTCTGTCACCTACGGGCTGGGTGCGTCGGCTGCCCGCGTCGACCGGACCCCGGAGGCCGGCGAGCGAGGTTCGGTGGTGTGGGTAACGGACACCGCTACCGACCGGGACGCGCTGCTGGCATGGCTCGATGCACACGCCGTCTTCTGGATCGTGTTCCCGCCCGAGGACGGTCTGGCGACCCCGGCGAAGCGGGTCGCTCGCACCTCCCCGCGCTCGTGGGAGCGGCTCGCACAGGTGGCTATCCCACACCGCCTCATCCCCATGTCGTGGGTTGAGCAGCCGTGACGTGGGCGTCCGCGGTCACTGACCCGCTCCGGGTCGTGGACTACCGCGCCGAGGCAGTCAGTGTCTCCGGCCAGTCGCTCGGGGATGTCCCGGTCGACGGCGTGCGGATCGACTATGACGGCGACCGCACGGAGGCATGGTCCGGCACGTTCGCGCTGTCGGACCCGTCGCTAGTCCCGCTGACGTCGGCGGACACGCTCGATGGGCGATCGTCCACTCGCTTGCGGGTGTGGTGGCGGGTGCTCGACGGCGGCACGTGGCTAGAGATCCCGGTAGGGACCTTCTGTGTCACCGACCCGAGGATCAAAGACAGCGGCTCCCTGTCGATCACCGTCGATGGGCTCGACCCGCTGGCCGTGGCACGGCGCGGCGGCTATGGGGCGTCGGTGATCTCGGTCGGCGGGATGACCGTATCTGCCGCTCTCGCAACCCTTTTCGCGGCCGTTGCCCCGGGCTTCCCGGTGTCGATCGAACCCTCCACGGCGACACTCCCCGCGGTCTTCGACCTCTGGGACCGCGACCCTGCGGACGACTGGCGAGAGATCGCCGCAGCCGGTGGCATGGTCGTCCGCACCGACCGCTGGGGCGTCATCACCGCCGCTCGTCAGCCGACCCCGGAGACGGTCGCGGCCGACTGGCAGGAAGGCCCCTCCTGCCCCGTAACGGATCTGGACGTCGAGATCAGGACGTCCTCGATCCCGCGCCGTGTCATCGTCGTGTCATCGTCTCCGGATGTCTCGCCCCCCGTGGTGGGCGTGTGGGACAACCCCGACGCTGACTCGCAGGCGTTGACCTACGAGATGCGAATCCAATCATCCACTGTCACAACGGCCGCCGCCGCTACCTCGCTGGCTGCTCTGTCTGGCCAGCGGTGGAGCAAGCCACAGTCGTCGGTGAGCGTCACCGTCCCGGCCAGGCCGGATCTCGCCTATGGCGACCTCGTGCTGTTGCGCCGCGCCCAGGCGGCCGTGTCCGGTCCGTACCGGGTCGCGGGCTGGACCCTCACCCTCGCGGGGCGTGACCGCGCGCCCGAGCCCATGTCGGTCCGCATGATGGCGAGGCAATGGTGAGCGCCGACGAGCTGGCCGACCTCCTCAAGCCTGGTCCGGCATGGCGGGTGGAGCGCGGCACCGTGGTGCCCGACACCCCGCCGACCCCGGCGCACTGCCGGGTTGAGTTGCCGGACGGCAAGGTCATCACCGCTAACGGCGCGGCCGTGAGCGGTGCGGTAGTGGACGTCCTGACGGACGGCTCCACGGCACGGCTGCTGGCTCCCACGCGGGCGGGCTGCGAGTTGGAGCGGACCGCCGGACAGTCGGCACCCTCAGCGTCGACCACCAACGTCACATGGCCGACGATTGTGGTCGACACGCACTCCTACGCCGTGGCATCCGGCAGCACGGTCACCATCCGGCAAGCCGGACTGTATGCCGTGATTTTCCACGCGTTGATGTCGGCCGCTGTCGCGGGCCGGTCGTTCGTCCAGGTCGTGACGGCCGGCTCGAAGGCTCGCGTCGGTCGGTCCATCCTCGCCGCTGGCGAGGACAGGGGTGTCGCGACGACGACGCTCGCTCTCAAGATTGGCGACACGCTCCAGGCCAGCGTCTATCACACGACCGGATCAACCCTCACGGTCACCGGATACCTAGAGGTGTGGCGCGTCGCCTGGTGACGGCCCACCTCCCTTAACCCCCCTCACCTCGGAGGCCCCTATGCGTCGTCTCGCTGCCCTCGTCACCGCCCTGGTCGCTGCGTCTGCTCTCGTTGCGGCACCGTCAGTGGGTGCCACCGCGCCAGCACTCACCTACAGCGCCCACGTGAGCAATGTCGGGTGGATGCCGGACGTGACGAGCCCCGGCACGGCGGGGACGACCGGCAGGGCACTCCAGATGGAGGCGTTGCGGATCGGGACAGGCGTCGGCCTGTCCTACCGCGCGCACGTCGCCAATATCGGCTGGATGGCGTGGGTCGGACCGCCGTTTGTCGCCGGGACGACCGGGCAGGCCCGGCAAATGGAGGCCATCCAAGTCAAGCTCGACGCTGGCGTGGCCGCCTCCTGGTCTGTCGCCTGTCAGGCGCACGTCGCTAGCCTCGGCTGGCTACCTGTCGTCTATGACGGGGCGACCTGCGGGACGACCGGTCAGGCCCGCCGCATGGAGGCCGTTCGACTGTGGCTAGTGCCGCGCGCCACCAGCACGACCACGCCGACCGCGACCAGCACCCCGTCAACGACCACGACCACAGCCGCTGACCTCGCGGTCGTCGGTGACACGGGGATTGATGACCCCGCCGCCGGTCCGGTCCTGGCCGGAATGGCGCGAGCCCGCACGGCGCTCATCGTGGGCGACCTGGCCTATGACCCGGCGCGCGAGGCCGAATACTGCGCGTTCGTCCGGTCCAGGATCCCGGCCGGGGCACAGCTCCTGCCGGGCAATCACGAGGGCCAAGACGGGGACGGGGTCTTCGCGTCCTACGCCGCGTGCCTGCCTGACCTGTGGTCAGTGACCGGGTCCTACGCCGCTGGTCACTGGTTCGCAGACCGCGGCAACATGCGCCTTATCGGCATCGCGCCGAACATTGCCCTGCCCTCCGGCACGCGCACGTACGCGCGCGGAACGCCGGAGCGGGAACAGCTGAAGGACTGGATCGACGAGGCCAAGGCGGCCGGTCGGTGGGTCATCGTGTCCATGCATATGCCCTGTCTGACGGTGGGGGCGCACGGGTGCGCCTCGGACCCGACCATCACGGACATGCTGATCGGCAAGTCCGTGGATCTCATCCTCTCCGGCCACGATCACAACTACAGCCGGAGCCACCAGATCAGCGGCACGGCTGCCGCTCCCGTCGTCGTGGACCGTGACGGAACGTTCGCCGCGGGCGCCGGATCGGTGCTGGTCACCGTGGGCGCCGGCGGGCACAACGCCCGAACCGTCGCCTCCCCGCTGCCTGCGTGGGCAGCCACGGCAAGCGGAACCAACTCGCCGGGCGGGATTGCGTTTGGGCACCTGGAGATCACCGCGACGCCAACGGCCCTGACCGCCCGCTACGTCGCGGACGCGGGCAACCGGGCTTACGCCGACGCGTTTGTGGTCACCCGGTGAGCCCGGTGACCACGCCCCTCCCCGAGCCGACACATGCCGAGGTCATCCGGCGGCTTGACAGCATTGCCACCGACCTCAAGAGCCTCAACGACCGGCTCGACTCGACCTACGTGCGCCGCGACGTGCATGACCAGGTGCACCGCAACACCGAGACCGCACTCGCGGCCAAAGCGGACAGGGACGTCGTCAACGCGCTCAAGACCGAGGTCGAGGAGATGCGAGACCTCGGGCAACGCCTCGTGTTCGCCGTGGTTGCTGCCCTGCTCGGCACAGGCGGAACCGTCGCCTGGGCAATCATCCAGCGTTTCGCGGGCGGCTGACGTGGGCGGCCTGCGTGCCCGCCTGGCTGACTTGGCTCGCCGCTGGGACGCCGAGGCCGCTTCGGCCGGTCGAGTGTCTCGCTCCCTTGACGGGCTCGCCTCTGCCGCAGGCGCGGCGGGCCGCGCCAGGACATGCCGCGAGCATGCCGACGAGCTACGCCGCGCGCTTGCCGCAACAGAGGAGGACTGATGCTCACCTATCCCGGCGCGGCCTCCAAGCCGCTCGGCCCGCAGACCGAGCCCCGGATGGCCGGCCACGACGTCGTGTGTCTACACACGATGGTCGGCTACCTGTCCTCCACCGATCGGTATTTCCGCTCCGGGAACGGTGCGGGATATCAGGGCACCGAGAGCCACTTCGGCGTCGGCGGCAAATGGGGTGGCGACGCCGTGGCCGGGCTGGACGGGACGGTCTGGCAGTGGCAAGACCTCGCCCATCAGGCCGACGCCAACCTGGGCGGCAACCCGACGACGATCAGCATCGAGACGGCCGACAACGCGGCCCGCCCGATCCAGCCGTGGACGCCTGCGCAGGTCGAGTCGCTGGCCCAACTGGTGGCGTGGCTGTGCGCACGCACAACACACGCCGACTGCCCGCCGTCGTGGACATGTCACCGTGAGGGCATCCCGCTCTCGCTCATCCCCGACACCCTCCCGGGTCGCCGGGGCATCGGTTACCACCGTCAGGGCTGTGACCCGTGGCGCGTCGAGGGCGGCGTCCGTTGGTCGCCGTCCACTGGCAAGGACTGCCCGACCGAGGCGCGCATCCAGCAAATCCCCGCCATCATCGCGCGGGCCATCGAGATCACTCAGGAGGACGACATGGCAACACCAGGTGAGATCGCAGCGGCCGTGTGGGCCGCGCCCATGGACGGCGACACGATGGGCAACCGGGTCTATTTCGCGCACCGTCGCGCCCAGGCGGCAGTCGACGAGCTTGCCAAGGTCCGCGCCGACCTGGCAGCGCTCGCCGCCAAGGTGGAGGCGCTGTCGGCCCGCACGGTGACCGGTGAGGTCACCGTGACCGGGGGAACCCTCACGGTGGGCAAGTGACCCTCATCCGCGACGCCGCCTGGACTGCCCTGTCGGCGGTCCTCGCGGTCGGCATCTGGGCTGTCCTCGCGGCGCGGCGGGTATGCCGTGGTTGAGGCCGTCCTCGCCGGCGCGTTCCTCGTCGCGTTGCTCGCCGCCCTCGCCGGCCTCTCCCTGTTCATCGCGCGCGCCGAAGCCCGCGACCGCCGCGAGCACGACACCGACCACGACCTCTAGGAGTCACCGTGAACCCCCTCGCTGAACGTCCCGATATCCGCCGCCGCGTCTACATCGCGTTCTGGGGGTTGGGCCTCACGCTCGGTGCCGCCCAGACCGGGTATGCCGCCGCACAGGCCGGACAGCCCGTGTGGCTCAACGTCGCGCTGAGCGTCTACGCCTTCCTCGGCGCGGGCATCGGCTACACCGCGCAGGCCAACACGCCCGGCTATACCGGCGAGCACGAAGCCTGACGACATGGCGACCGTCACCCTCGGGCGAGTCCCGGATCGGCTCGTCGTGCATCTCGTGGCGAGCGACCCATTCGGGGTGTCGATGACGTATGCCGTCGCCGGCGTCCCCACAGCGTGGCCCGCCGCCCCGGTGCTGACCGTCTCTGGAGTCGACTGGCCCGCCACGCTCTCGGGAGACAGCATGACGGCCACGTGGGAGGTCTCGGCCGAGTTGGTCACGGCCGCGATGGCCGGGACCGGCAGGGCGTCCCTCACCCTGGGCGGGACCGTCCTGGCCTCGGGGGCGATCTCTCGGCATGCCTGACCTGATCTTGGCCTCCAGCGTCACCATCGAGGTGACAGGACCTGCCCCCGTCGTGTGGGAGCAGGTTGAGCCGTCACCGGTCACGGTGGGTGTGATCCCAGGGCCGCCCGGACCACAGGGGCCTGCCGGACCTGATGGCCCATCCGGCTCGATTGGACCTTCCGGCCCGCAGGGAGACCCTGGCCCGACAGGCGCGACCGGACCGACAGGCGCTCAGGGCGAGACGGGACCAGCGGGGCCACAAGGACCAGCAGGGCCGACCGGCCCACAAGGCCAGACTGGACCCACGGGGACGACGGGTCCAGCCGGACCCACGGGGCCGCAAGGGGATGCCGGACCAGCCGGACCACAGGGCCTTGCTGGGGTCGGGGTCGTCATCGGCGCCACCCCGCCCACCCCCACAGGCGCGCCCGTCATGTGGGTTGAGACTGACCCGGCTGGCCTGCCGGTGTCGCTGTGGCTGGAGACGGGAGTCTGATGACACTGCACAACATGCTCGGTGACCTGTCCACGGATGAGGCGGTCGACTGGCTGGCCCAGCTCGTGCAGCATCTCGGGGTGCTGTCGGCTGTCCGCGCACCCGATGGGACTCTGCGCGTGGCCATCGCGTCGGGCACCCTGCCCGCAGTCACCACCGTCACCACGGTGACCACCGTTTCGACCGTCACCAACCAAGCCCAAGCGGGCGGCATGTCGCTGGCCGCACAGGTCCAGCAAACGCATAACACCCTCGCGCAAGTCGCCAACGTCGCCCAGATCATCGTCACCTGAGGAGCCCCCTGTGACCATCACCAACCGCGCGGTCCCGCTGCTGCACCGCAAGGAGTGGCAGATGATGACGCCAGCACCGGTCGCAACCGCGGCGGGTGCGTTCGTCGTGCACGACGGAGCTGACCTGGATAACCTCGCTCTGCTCGTGTCGAGCGCTACGATCCACCACCTCTACCACCATGACGAAGACGCGTGGGTCCAGATCCCCTCCGGTGCTCTCGCGGGCACCTTCGGGGCGGGCGCGTGCGGGGCACGGCTGCGATGGTCCGCACCAGTCACCGCCAACGGCGGCACCACGACGACGATCACCACTACGGCGGCGATCACGTCTTTGGCCATCGGCCGGACCGTGCGGATGCTCACCGGCACGGCCGCCAACGTCGGTCAAGAGCGGACCGTTGCATCGGTCCTCATCACCCCCGGCGGCACGTCCACGATGACTGTCACCCCGGCCCTGCCCGCAGCGGTCGCGGCGTCCGACACGTGCGCCGTCGACGTCGGCCGCTTCGCGGTCCTGTCGGCGGGCACTCTCGCAGCCGGGTCGTTCAAACTGTTCGACCCGCTGACGATGACGTGGGGAGGCAACCTCTCGATCACCGGCCTTCCGGCCACGTGGGGCACCGATGGCAAGATGGTTGCCACCACCTCGCACGAGGACTACGCCACGGGCACCGCGACCGCGGGCGGGGCGACCACCCTCACCGATGGCGGCAAGACATGGACGGTCAACCAATGGTCCAACTCCCAGGTGCGGATCACCGCCGGCACCGGTGCGGGCCAAGTCAGGACCATCGCGTCCAACACTGCGACGGCACTCACCGTCTCCGCGGCGTGGGCCACCAACCCTGACGCCACCAGTGTCTACGCGGTCGAGGGCAACGACGATCACATCTATCTGGCGGGCAACGGCGCGATCACGATGTACCGCTACTCCTTGTCGGCCAACACGTGGTCGGCGCTCACGCCAGGTGTCGCCCGCGCGCTCGGGGCGGCAGCTGGCATGTCACTCAATTGGGCTTCCCGCACCGGTGACCCGCTCTGGGCCAACGAGTCCGATATCAGGGATGGCCGCTACCTCTACTCGTTCCGGGGCGGCGCAACGGCGGCGCTGGACCGCTACGACATCGCCGCCAACGCGTGGGCAACGATCGCCTACGGCCCGCTCGCTGAGACGTTATCGACCGGGTCGTCCTACGACCTGAGCGGTCGATACATCTTCATCCGCAAGGATGCGACACATCGCTTTTTCAAGCTCTCGATACGCGGCGGCTTGCTGGAGCCGCTGGCGACCAACCTCTACCCGGACGGCGCCGCCGTCCTGGGAGACAAGCTGTGGGTCAAGCAACTCGACTCCTCAGGATCCGTAGCGTGGCTCTACTCCCTCGCCAACTCGGGCACGGTCCTGCACCGGCTCATGCTCATCTGATGTGGGCTCACGTCGCCGCAGGCGTCATCACTGCGTGGGGTGACCTGCCGTCCCTCTGGTGGGACGGTGCCCGGCAATGGGACCTCCGCGACCCCGCCAACATCGCCCCAGCTGGATGGGTGGAGGTCACCCCGACCGACCGCCCGGCCGACACGGCCACCACCACCACGGTTGAGACGATCGAGCTCGTCGACGGCATACCGACCCAGGCATGGCAGACCGGCGACCTGTCGTCGGCTGACGTCGGGGACGACACCGCCTGACCCAACCCCCCGCACACCACCGCGCCCCCGCTGACTTCGGTCGGCGGGGGCGTTTTCGGCGTGCCTGGGGTCAGGCTATCGGGGCGGGTAGAGTCAGGCTCTAGGGATCGGGTGCTGATCTCGTCGTACCGCTGGCTGCTCATCGCTTGCTGATGCCTCGGAAGACGAGCTGGTCATCTCCGACCGCAGCCCGCAGGCTGTCGAGAAGGTCCATCATTCCCTCGGCCGCGTGAGCGAGCCCGGCGGCGTGGACCGGGCAATCCGACCCCCCTTCACCACAGTCCCAGCCACAGGCTGGGCAGTAGAGGGACGGGCCGTCGGCCCGATAGCCGGGCGGGCGGGAGGTGCCGTGGTGCCATGCGCGGTACAGCGTGTCGACCGTAACCACGGTCTCTACTATGACCCCGAGCAGCGCCCGGGCCTCTTCGTCGCGGGCCTTCTGGGCGGTCGTCTCCGTCGTATCCGTGCTCATGATGTGCTCCTTCTCGTCGTTGTCCGCGCCCCACGTCCGGGGCGCTTGGCCTGCCATGCGGCCTCTCGGGTCGGGGGTCCTGCTTGTTTTCGGTCGTTCAGCGAGTCAGTGCGGCGTCTACGGCCGCGCGGATCCACGCCGACCGCGAGGTGCCCGCAGCCTCGGCGGCTCCGTCGACCGCCGCGATGGTCTCGGTGGTAAGCCTCACCTTGACCTGGGGGCCGATCACCGGGCGTCCCATCTCGGGCTCGACTGGCTCACCGGTCGCAACCTCGACGTCCTCGGATGAGTACTCGTTGACGAGCAGCCACTCGCGGGCCCTCTCCGGCCCCACGAAGTACCAGCGCTCGCGGCTGCCCTCACGCTGTGACCACGAGTTGAGCACCCAGCGACCACTGACGGTCCGGTACAGGGCTTCGTGGTCCCACTGCGAGCCCGTGTTGAGGCTGATGTTATTGTTGCCGTTCCAGCGCGTGCCCTCGCTGTAGCGGGTTGCCGCGTCGGGGTCGAACCATCCGACGAAGCGGACGGCGGGGCCGTCGCCGTCCCAGGTGTGGGGGTCGGCGTAGTCGTAGACGTTCTGCCGGGTCCTGGTGGTGCTCACGGTATCCTCCTGATGTGTGGTCTTACTGGCTGATACCTACAGACTACGCGACCCCCGAAAGTCTGTCAAGACTTTCGGGGGTCTAGTCGCATGTGACCTACGTCACGGGGCGCTGGACTAGGCCGCCGCATGTCCGGCGGGTCGGTGACCGATAAGGTAGATTATAGGACAACACCCCGAGAGAGAGGCCCTCCCCATGCTCTACATAGCCGGACCCATGACCGGACACCACGAGTTCAACTACCCCGCCTTCCGAGTCGCCGCCGACGCACTCACCCGAGCCGGATACACCGTCGCACACACCGCCACCGGCACCGCACCCAAACCCGCCGATGCGTACCCCCACACGTACTACCTCCGACACGCCCTCGCCATGCTCCTCGAATGCGACTCGGTCGCGCTCCTGCCCGGCTGGGAAGCCTCCCGCGGCGCCCGCGTCGAGGTCGACGTCGCGCACGCCCTCGGCATGACCTGCCTCCCCGTCGACGTATGGATCAGGCAGGCGTACCTCAGTGAGTGACTACGCCGCGTTCCTCGCCGCCAAGGCCCAACTAACCGACTCAGGCGGGTTCGAGCCCATCGGCCTACCCGGCCACCTGTTCGACTTCCAAACCGTCATCGTCGAGTGGGCCGTACGCCACGGCCGTGGCGCGATCTTCGCCGACTGCGGCATGGGCAAGACCCCCATGTCCCTCGCATGGGCCGAACAGGTCCACCTACACACCGGGCGGCCCGTCCTCGTCCTGACCCCCCTCGCCGTCGGATTCCAGATCGTCACCGAATCCGCTAAGTTCGGCCACGACGCGGCCCTGTCCCGCACCGGGAAAGCAACCGCACCGATCACCGTCACCAACTACGAGCAGCTCCACAAGTTCGACCCCGCCGACTTCTCGGGCGTCTACTGCGACGAGTCGTCGATCCTCAAGTCCTTTGACGGGGTCACCAAAGCCATCGTGACCGAGTTCGCCCGGCGACTCCCCTACCGACTCCTTGGCACCGCCACCGCCGCCCCGAATGACTGGATCGAGTTAGGTACGTCGAGCGAGGCCCTGGGCGGGCTCGGGCACATCGACATGCTCACCAGATTCTTCACGAACAAACAGCGGTCCGTGTCAAGTCGTGGGCGGGGCATGTCCGGCGACCAGGTGCAGTGGCGTCTCAAGGGCCACGCCGAAGAGCCGTTCTGGCGTTGGGTCGCGTCGTGGGCTCGGGCCATCCGCCGCCCCTCTGACTACGGGTTCGAGGACGGCGGGTTCACCCTGCCCCCGCTGACGGTCCGCGAGTCCCTGGTCCACGCGTCCCGCCCGGCTGAGGGGTCACTGTTCGACGTCCCCGCCAACGGGCTCCGGGAGGAACGCGAAGAGGCCCGCCGTACCCTGACCGAACGGTGCGAAGCCGCAGCGGAAGCCCTGTCCGGCGCGACGTCGGGCGTCGCCTGGTGCCACCTGAACGATGAGTCCCGGCTCCTGGCGCGACTCATCCCCGGCGCCGTCGAAGTGTCCGGCGCCGACGCGCCCGACGAGAAGGAGGCCAAGCTCCGAGGGTTCAGCGACGGGACGATCCCATTCCTCGTGACCAAGCCGACCATCGGGGCGTGGGGCCTGAACTGGCAGCACTCCCACCGCATGACGTACTTCCCGTCCCACTCCTACGAGCAGTGGTATCAGGCCGTACGCCGCATGTGGCGCTTCGGTCAACAGTCCGAGGTCGTCGTCGACGTCATCACCACCGAGGGTGGCCGCAACGTCCTCGCCAACCTGCAACGCAAAGCCGACCAGGCTGACGCCATGTTCTCGGCCCTCGTCCAGCACATGAACAACGCCCGCACCATAACCAGAGCAACATACGACAACCCCGTGGAGGTCCCGCAATGGCTGGTGTCCTAGCCTCACAGATCACCCACCGGTGGGCGATCTACAACGCCGACTCGATGGACGTCATGGCCGAGATGCCGGACGGGTCCGTTCACGCGTCGATCTACTCGCCGCCGTTCGCTGGGCTCTACCACTACTCGTCAGACGACCGGGACGTGTCCAACGCCCGGAACTACGCCGAGTTCCGAGCGCACTACGGCATGTTCGTCGCTGAGCTCTACAGGATCACCAAGCCGGGACGGTGCACCGGTGTCCACGCCGCGCCCATCCCGTCGTCCAACTCGGGCCGTGACTCCCTGTTCGACTTCCCCGGCGACGTCATCCGACTGCACGAGGAACACGGTTGGGACTGGATCGGGCGGCACGCCATATGGAAGGAACCCCTCGCCGTCCGTAACCGGACGATGCAGCACAACCTCAGCCACAAGACCGTGGTGGAGGACGGCGCTATGGGTGGTGTCGCTTCCGCGGATGAACTGCTCGTGTTCCGCAAGCGGGGCGCCTCGACCGAACCGGCGGGGCACCCGACCGGGTTCGGCTACTACGCCGGGTCGGAACAGGTGCCGGCAGACCTGGCGAAGTACCGGAACTGGTCCGGGAAGCAGACCGAGAACAGGTACTCCCACTGGATATGGCGCCGGTACGCGTCGTCAGTGTGGGACGACGTGCGCCTAGACCACGTCCTCCCGTTCCGGGACGCGAAAGACCCCGAGGACGAGAAGCACGTCCACCCCCTGCAACTCGACGTCATCGCGCGGTTCGTCCAACTGCGGACCGCGCCCGGCGAGGTCGTGTTCACCCCGTTCATGGGTGTCGGGTCGGAAGTCTACGAGTCGGTGAGGTTGGGCCGGGTCGGGGTCGGGGTCGAGCTGAAGCCGTCGTACTACGTGCAGGCGGTCCGGAACATGGAGGCAGTCGACGATGAGGCCGAGGTCACCCAGGCCCCGCTCATCGAGTCGTGGTCGTTCTCGTGACCCTCACCGACCCCCTCTCCCTCGCGTGGCTCGACTGGATGGACGGCTCGCGCATCCCCGCACACACGGTGGCCCGGCGGCGCGCGGTCCTGAGGGGCCTCGGCAACGCCGGGACCGCAACGCGCGGCGACGTCGAAACGTGGTGGACCAGCCGCGCCCACCTGTCCGCTGCGACCCGCGCGAACGACCTCGCGTGCCTGCGGTCGTTCTACCGGTGGGCGATCCGCTGGGAGCACCGCGACGACGATCCGTCGATCCGGCTCGACGCGCCCAAAGTCGCGAATGGACTCCCTCACCCGACATCGAGGACCGACCTGCGGAAGCTCCTCGAAGGCGCCCTCCCGCCCGACCTGACCCGAGCCGTAGCGCTCGGCGCGTACGCAGGCCTCCGCGTGTCCGAGGTCGCCGCCCTCGACTGGCGCGACGTCGACCTTGAGGCCCGCCGGGCACGCGTACTCGGGAAGGGGCAGAAGTGGCGCCTCGTCGCGCTCGGCGTCATCCTCATCGACTACCTACTCCCCGACACCGGTCGGAACGTCGTCACCGGAACCGACGAGGTCTACTCCGCGGCGCAGTTGCAGCGCCGGGTAAACCGCGCGATGAAAGTGGCCGGCGTCGATGGGACGTTCCATTCGTTGAGGCACCGGTACGGCACCCTCGCGTATCAGGCGACCCTGGATCTCGTCGCGGTCGGGCGGCAGATGGGCCACTCGTCGCCGGTTACTACCGTGATATATGCGGCAGCGTCGGACGACACGGCGGACGTCATCGCCGAAGCCGTCGCCCGATGAGCGCCCCCGACCCGACTCGAACGGGCGACCGGCGGATTAGAAGGCCGCTGCTCTATCCACTGAGCTACGGGGGCCGACGGCCGGCCAACACCGTCGCCGCCGCCCGGCGCGTCATGCGATCCCTGCCCAACCCCGACACCGCCACCCGTGAGGTCAAGACATGAGCGCCCTCCTCTTCGACATAGACCGACCCGCGTACAGCGTCCCGAGCATGAGCGAGATCCGCGCCCGAGACAACGGGCTCACCGCCGTCTCGACCTTCTCGGGCTGCGGCGGATCATCGACCGGGCTGCACATGGCCGGGTGGCGTATCCCGTGGGCTAACGAGTTCATCCCGGCGGCCCGCGAAACCTATGAGGCGAACTGGCCCGAGACCTACGTCGACCCCCGCGACATCCGCGAGATCGAGCCGGGCGACATCCTCGACCGTATCGGACTGCGGCGCGGCGAGCTCGACCTCTTCGAGGGTTCGCCGCCGTGCTCGTCGTTCGCCCTAGTGAACAATCGCCGCGAGAAGGCTGAACGCTACGGCAGCGGCACGGTCAAGGACTACAGCGAGGGCGTCAAGCAAGCGACTGACGATCTCTTCGACGAGTGGCTTCGCCTCGTCGATGGGCTCATGCCGCGCGCGGTCATCGCGGAGAACGTCCCCGGTCTAGTCATCGGCGAGGACTCCCGCGACTTCTATCTCTCGATTCTGTCCCGGCTCGAAGCCCTCGGATATCGCCCACACGGCGACGTGTATAACGCGATGCACTACGGATCGGGCACCTACCGGAAGCGCCTCGTCATCCGAGGAGTACGCCGCGACGTCGGCGACGTGCCGCCTAAGCCCCGTCGCACCGAGATGGGACACTCTTTGCAGGACGTCCTCGACTCACTGCCACGGCTCCCCTCATCCGAAGAAATCTCGCACGCATCAGCGGCCGGATACGCGATAGGCGACGAATGGGCCCGTATCGATATCGGCGAGTGGAGCAAGCGTTACACGCAGGTCATCCGATGCGACCCCGCCGATCCGCTGCCGGGCATCACGCAGACGGGTCAGGGACGAGGCGCCGCAAACCCGATGCACCCGCACGAGTGCCGCAAGTTCACACCGACCGAACTTGCCTGGGCCTTCGGCTATCCGGCCGACTACGTATGGCCGGGCACGCCTGCTCAGCAATATGAGCGCATCGGGCGTTCCGTCGCCCCGCCGCTCTATCGCGCCCACGGGGAAGCGCTCGCCGACGCGCTCAAGGGGGCCACGGCATGAACGATCGCAAGGATGCCGACTACATCCCCGAGCGATGGAC
>OFRG01000252.1_pt1 | contig 22801 bp, 22 predicted proteins | sample 1543071 | NCBI WGS metagenome assembly OFRG01 (sample SAMN07774222, study PRJEB24372) | wastewater metagenome | isolation source: WWTP Verbania (Effluent) | place: Italy: Verbania | collected 2015-12
GTCACCACTGGTTGGGGACAGGTAGGGAGGATGACACGGGAGGCGATGTAGGGAGAAAGAACCGAAAATACAAAAACACAGGCGGGAGTAAATAACACTCTCGCCTGTGTTTTTGTATGATGCCTTGGTATAATACTTTGTATGGATCAAATGCAGAATAGCTTTCCGAAATTTACATCTCCAGAAGAAGAGATAGCTTTTCTCCGTGAAGAAATTAAAAAGAGAGAAAACGAACTCGAGCATGCCGGAGAAGCAGCGCCGCACTACGAGCGCGCCGTGGAAGAAAAGATTTCAGAATATCGCGCTTTGCCTGCACAGGAAATACTTGCGCCAGAGCATGCCATGCCACAAGAAGAAATCGGCGCTATCGTTTTAAATCTTGCACCGGAGACACACGACCGGAAGATGGAAGAACTTCTTGGAATACTTGTCGATCGCGGAGTAATGAATGCTCTTTCTGTTGTGGAAGAAATGCAAAATCCGCATATCGAAGATGATTTTCATCGAATGCTTGTGCAATACATCAAGCAAACTGAGGGCTCCGACACAAAAAGTCGCGGAACAGAGGTTCTTTCACAGGGTCTTACTATGACGTTGTTTGAAGTATCGTTGCCTTCTGGCGCAGAGAGGGAAGAGCAGAAAAAAACTATCGAAGATTTGCTTGGTGCCATGGAGCAGTTTTATTCCGGCATGATGTCTATAGATCCTACTGTGAGTAAGCGATCTGCTCAAAATTATTTCTCTATAGAAATTGCTCTTCCTCATATTGGAGATGAGATTACGATGTATGTTGCTGTTCCAGACAGCAAGAAGGGTCTTTTTGAAAAACAAATTTTAGCACTTTTTCCTGGGGCAAAAATTCTTGAAGCCCCCAATGACTATAATGTGTTCAATGCCGAGGGGGTTTCGCTCGGGGCATATGCTGGATCCTCTCGCAATCCCATTTTCCCACTCAAGACGTACAAAGAATTCCACGAAGATCCGCTCAATGTCGTACTCAATGTATTTTCAAAACTTGAAAAAGCCGGAGAGGGGGCCGCGGTGCAATTTCTCATCTCTCCCGTAGGAGACACCTTCACTACTCGCTACAAACACTCTCTCGAAAAGCTCAAGCGCGGAGAATCTCTCAAGGAGGTGCTGAATGATGATGGAGAAGTGGTGCAAATCTTGAAGGGTGTATTCAAGGAAGGTGCGGGGATTCTCGGATCGGTGTTTAGCTCATCTCCTGTTGACCCGAAAGAGGCGGCGGCAAAAGAAAAAGAAGCGAGAGAAAAAAAGAAACAACGCGAAAAAGAACGAAACCAAGATGCTATTGAAAAGATAGAAGAGAAGATCGCATCGCCTATTTTTGACACAAACATTCGCGTCATTGCGAGTGCAGCAAACCGTGCGCGGGCCGAAGAAATACTCGGCGAGCTCGAATCGGCATTTCACCAGTTTGAAGATGGCCGAGGAAACGGCATCGCCTTTCACAAGCTCTCTTCTCGAAAAGTGGAGCATCTTTTCCACGATTTTTCATTCCGGTTGTTTTCTGTCGACGAAAGTTTTCCGCTCAATATACAAGAGCTCGTGACAGTATGTCACTTTCCTACAGAGAAGACCGCCCAGCCACAACTCAAAGAAGTGCAAGCTACGCAGGCTCCGGCTCCGCTCGATCTACCTGAAGAAGGGATTATTCTCGGGGAAAATGTTTTCCGCGCAGTGAGAAAAGACATTCGCTTTGGAAAAGAAGATCGCGTGAGACATTTCTACGTCATCGGTCAGACAGGGACAGGAAAGACCGTCCTCTTGAAGAACATGATTATCCAAGATATCCAAAATGGCGACGGCGTCTGCTATATAGATCCGCACGGCACAGACATCGAAGATATTCTGGCGAACATTCCAAGAGAGCGAGTGAACGATGTTATTTACTTCGATCCTTCTCATATGGCGCGGCCGATGGGACTCAACATGCTCGAATTTGACCCGCGTTTTCCCGAGCAAAAAACTTTTGTCGTCAACGAGCTTCTCTCTATCTTCAACAAACTCTTCGACATGAAAGTCGCTGGTGGCCCCGCATTTGAGCAGTATTTCCGCAATGCTTCGCTTCTCGTGATGGAGCATCCAGAGAGTGGTAACACGCTTCTTGAAATCGGCCGCGTGATGGGAGACAAGCGCTTCCGCGAGATGAAACTTTTGTATTGTAAAAATCCGATCATCAAACAATTTTGGACAAACGCAGAGAAGACGACCGGCGAGCAATCACTCGCCAACTTCGTGCCGTACATCACCAACAAGTTTGACGTGTTCATCACCAACGACATCATGCGGCCTATCGTCGCGCAGGAGCACTCGGCGTTCAACTTCCGAGAAATAATGGATGAGCGGAAAATCCTTTTGGTCAATCTTGCCAAGGGGCGCCTGGGCGACATCAACTCGCATCTCTTGGGCCTCGTGCTCGTCGGGAAAATTCTCATGGCCGCACTTTCGCGTGTGGACGTGCTGGGGAAAGGGGAGCCGCCTCCAGATTTTTATCTCTACATCGACGAGTTTCAAAATGTCACCACCGACTCTATCTCGACGATTCTCTCCGAAGCGAGAAAGTATCGCCTCTCGCTCAACATGGCGCACCAGTTTATTGGTCAGCTGGAGGAAAAAATCCGCGATTCTGTTTTTGGTAATGTGGGCTCAATGGCGGTGTTTCGTGTGGGGGCGGAAGATGCAGAATTTTTCGAAAAACAATTCCAACCGACTTTTTCTGCGGCCGATATTATAAAAATCGCCAACTGGAACGCGTATACGAAGCTCCTCATGCGTGGGTTGCCGTCGAAGCCGTTTAGTATCGCCACGCTCGCTCCGCAAAAGGGCCACCCAGAGCTCGCAGACCACATTAAGGAGCTCTCACATCTTCGCTACGGGCGCGATAGAGCAGAGATCGAGGCCGAGATTATGGCGAAATACAACGCCACCGCGAGTGCTAGTGCTCCCGCTTCCACCACCAGCGCATACACGCCGCAAAACACCGCACCGTAACCCAAAGGAGAACATATTGACAATATATGTCAAATCTGATAGGATGAAGGCAAGTGAGGGTGTTCTTTTAAGAAAGATATTAGAGGGAGGCCTGTGGTGATGTCGTTACAACACCGCCACAGGCGCTCCTTCCAATAACAAAAAGAAGGAGTGATTTTTTATATGGACTAGGAGAAAGCTATGTGTGCACAACATCCCCACCTCAGGTTAGTGAAGTGTAGGATCACGCAGGAAGAGTTCCTCGAGCTCATTCTGCGACGAGCCGAAAAAATACACGGGGTGGTCGCCAAGGATGTCGACGATCTCAACGACGAGTTGAGAGAAAAGGTGAAGAACGAAATTTTAGTTTCTCGCAAGGAGTGCGAGGAGAACGGTGATATAATCACCCGAATTTCGGAATGGATAGATCGGGCGCAAGACGCTCTTGTAGTGTCGGGTCGGTCTGCCTATACACCATTCTAAACGTTCTCTGCCGGTGCTGTTTGGAAACAGATAGCACCGGCGATTAGTCTCTGCTCAAAATTAAGAATTTCCTCATAAGTGCTCAAGAGTAAAGTGAGCTTTTGTGAGGGGATTTTCCCCAAAGAATTACGTTCACCGCGCACAGGGATATGTGCTTTTGCCGAGGAATCTGTTTGAGGTGGTAACCTGCGAGTATTCGATGCTCCTCCCGAATGCTTGACTGAAATCTCTCACAGAATTGCGGCACAGACCGGGTGTGGTTGAGCTTTGCTCCCTTCCGGTCTTTTTCTTTTCTGTTGCGACTTTTCATATTTTCTGTTATAGTACCCGCACATTCTCTGGAGAATTATTCATTTTTAAGCATAAGATTATTTTTATGAAGCATCCGAAAGAAGAGCGAACATTTGTTATGATCAAGCCGGACGGCGTGCGCAAGGGTCTCGTTGGTGAAATCATCAAGCGTATCGAGCAGCGTGACTTAAAGATCGTCGCACTCGAAATGTTCCAGCCGACAGCAAAACAGATCGACGGGCACTACCCGAAAGATAAACAGTGGATTACGCGCCTTGGAGAAAAAACCCTCTCCACATACGCGAAGTATGGGTATGATGCGAAGAAGGAGCTCGGCACCGACAAAGCAGAGGTCATCGGCCCACAGGTACGAAAGTGGCTTGTCGATTTTATGATCTCCGCTCCGCTCGTGCGCATGGTGGTGCAGGGCGTGCACGCTGTCGACATGGTACGAAAGATTGCTGGCCCGACGATGCCGTATCAGGCCGACATGGGGACGATCCGTGGCGATTATTCTGCAGATTCTCCTGCTCTCGCCAACAAAGAGAAACGCGCGGTGATGAATCTTATTCACGCATCTGAAACACAAGAAGAGGCAGCGCACGAAATCAAATACTGGTTTGGTAAAAGCCCGGTCTATACGTACAAGAGATTTGGAATTGATGAATAGGATTTGCACAACGAATGTTGTGAGCGTATAGTGAGGATAAGCCGATAGCAATTGCTTAGGTATTCTAAATCAGGGAGCCTGGAAGTTGCGCCGGGGATGAATGTCCAGACGGTACACAGGGCACCCACTTAGCACTTCGCTAAGAACAATTGCATCGGCTTAAAAAAAGTCTTTCCGCAATGGGAAGACTTTTTTTGTTTTGCGCCGGCGCACGCCCCAGTGTATAATTGAGCCCATGGCTACGATATTTTCTCCCCTTCGTGTATACCAGCTCAGTGTTTTTACACTCTTTGCCTCTATTGCAATATTGCATGCTCTGGGTTTTCAGTACTCGCTCTATTTCCATCTCTGGTGGTATGACATACCGATGCACATGCTCGGAGGACTCGCGATAGCCGTCCTCTCTGCCTACATTTTCTTTCTTCGTTCCCCGAAAGAGGGGGAGATTTCGATGAACAGAATTTACACAACTATTCTCCTCTCTGTTTTTGTTGTCGGTATTTTGTGGGAAATTTTTGAACTTGTTATGCATTGGGCGCTTACGTTGTATTGGTTTGGGTGGACTGACACAACGAAGGATCTTTTTGATGACATGGTAGGAGGGTATGTGGGAACGAAAATATTTTTGGCGTTTTACTGGAAATACAGACGAGATTTTATACCTCAATAACAACCAACATGAGCACAGAAAAAAAGGCGAAGGTGACATTTCACGGTGGAGTAGGAGACCCGACCGGTTCAAATTTTCTTTTCGAAACACTTCCACTTGGCGAGGAAGGGAGTATGAAGATACTGGTGGACTGCGGATTTTTCCAAGGCTCGCGAATTTGCGAAGACGAAAATCGTGAAGATTTTCCCTACGATGTCACCGCTATCGACGTACTTTTTGTCACCCATGCGCACATCGATCATGTGGGTCGCATCCCGAGCCTTGTGAAGCGGGGGTTCCGCGGAAAAATATATTCTACGCCACCAACAAAAGACCTCGCACTTGTCATGCTTGATGACAGCCTCGGTGTGCTCGACAAAGAAGCAAAACGCGAACACAAAGAAGTCGTATATACTGAAGACGACATACACAATGCAATGAAGTCTTGGGAGACGCTTGAGTACGGAAAGGAAATCACCTTGCGTGATGATTTGAAAGTCACACTGCGAGACTCGGGGCATATCCTCGGCTCAGCCATGGTGGAAGTGGCGTATGGAAGCAAGAAAATCATGTTCACCGGCGACCTCGGCAATACCCCCGCACCATTTCTTCGTGACACAGAAATCCGCACGGATATTTCATACCTCCTTATGGAGAGCGTGTATGGCGATCGAAACCACGAAGACCGCGGCCAACGCGAAGAGATTCTCGAAGACGCCATTGAAGAGACGGTGAAGAAAGGCGGCGTACTCATGATCCCGGCGTTTTCTCTAGAGCGGACGCAAGAGCTTCTTTTTGAGATGAATGATCTCGTCGAGCACGGGCGTATTCCTAAAGTGCCTATCTTTCTCGATTCACCGCTCGCTATCAAGGTGACGGAAATTTATAAAAAGAATGAAAAATATTTCAATAGTGAAAGCACGAGCGAGATAAAGGCCGGTGATGATATCTTCAACTTTCCCACACTGAAGGTGACACTTCACACTGAAGAGTCGAAAGCGATTGCCGACGTGCCGGCTCCGAAAGTTATTATCGCCGGGTCGGGGATGAGCAACGGCGGGCGCATCGTGCATCATGAAAAAGCATATTTACCAGACCCAAAGAACACCCTGCTTCTCATCGGGTATCAGGCGGCCGGGACACCAGGAAGACATCTACAAGAGGGCGCGAAAAATATTCGGATTTTTGGAGAAGAAATTGCCGTCAACGCAAACGTCGTGACCATTCACGGGTATTCATCACACAAAGACTCCGACAATCTCGTCGATTTCGTAGAGCAGATGGGCGACAGTGTGGAAAGAGTGTTTGTCGTTTTAGGCGAGCCGAAAGCATCACTCACACTCACACAAAAGCTTCGAGACAATCTCGGCATCCATGCGGAAGCGCCAGTGAAAAGAGGGGAGAGTGTCGAGCTCGAATTCTAACCCAAATAAAAACCCGGCACAGTGTATTTCTGTGCCGGTGTTTCCGGTGGGGGTGGCGATCACCCACTTCGTCGCCAATAGCTCTCCCTCACGTGGGAGACACTGATTTTTTCGCGCGGGGCGGTGATGTGCGGGGCCATTGCTACGAGGAGCAACACCCCAAGAACTAGGCTTGTAAAAATCATAACGGCACACCTCGGTGAGTCGGTTGAAAGACTAAAATAAATTTACCACCTGCTTTCTCGCTTGTCAACTACCTTTTCCACTGGTACAATTCGAGCATGTCTCTCGTGCAGAACAAAAAGGCGCATTTAAACTACGAAATACTCGAAACCTTCCATGCGGGGATCGAGCTTTTGGGACTGGAGGTGAAGTCTCTTCGTGCCGGGAGAGGCTCGCTCGAAGGCGCCCGGGTCATCGTGCGGGGAGGAGAGGCGTTTATCGTGGGCATGAATATTCCCGCCTATCAGCCGAGTAATCTCGCCGGCGGATCGGCAGACTATGACCCCGATCACACTCGCCGGCTTTTGCTCACGAAAAAAGAGATTGCCGAGCTCGCTCAAGCGGAAGACAAGAAAGGCTTGACTGCTATCCCACTATCGTTGTATAATAAGGGCGGTAAGATAAAGGCTGACATCGCCGTCGTCAAAGGCAAGAAGAAATACGACAAGCGCGAGGATATTAAAAAGCGCGACATGGCGAGAGATATGGGGCGTACTTTGAAAGAAGAATATTAATTTTCATATGGGGGTGAAAGGCATAGACAAGAAGCCTTCATTGCATACGCGAAGCCGAGTGTCCGTACTCTCGCTAAAAAACGGAACAACAAGAAGTGCAAAAAACACTCTTGCGAGAGTAAAGGGAATCGTTTCCCCTTACTACTCTCCAGCTTTCGCTCTTGCCTAAACGGTAAGCAAAGCCGGACGTCTGAAGTATCAGACTCCTGATACGGTATTTCAGGTGTAATAAACTTTCAGGATAGGAGATTTCTTCCGCCTCGGGAAATTTTCGAAATCATAGAAGCTCGGTGTATCAGGATTTTGTTTCTTCCTTACCTGATACATTTAAATTCCAAAAAGAAACTACGCTCCGTAGAAACATGCAGTGAAACTTTTTGCACCCGGGTTCGACTCCCGGCACTTCCACTCGATTCGGTCTCGGCAAGCTCGACCTCACTCGTGGCAAGCCACCTTAACTTAAAGCTCCTCATCTTGGGGTTATTTCTCGTGCCGAATCGAGTGCCCTGAGCGAAGTCGAAGGGCTGCAAGTATGTTATATTCTTTTACATGTATTATGTTTATATGATCAAAAACTCAGTCAACGAACTTTACGTTGGCGTCACAGAAAACCCAGAGGCACGAGTGCGCTATCACAACAGTAAACGAGGCGCTCAGTTTACGAAGCATGTACCAGATTTTAAGATAGTTTTTCTTGAAGAACAGGAAACACTTGCCGACGCAAGGCAGAGGGAAATCCAGCTTAAAAAATGGCGGAGGGAGAAAAAAGAAAAACTCATTCAGAGATATGTGGGTGGGTTGCCCACAAAGCTATTGACAAAAATAGGAAAGTAGTTTATATATAGTCCAGGCAAATTCGCCTTTTTGATTCGGGGAATAATCGTGAAAGTCGAAAAATTTACGAAAATTATTATGTCGGTGTCGTTTGTTCTCGGCGTCTTCGTCGTCATTTGGATTGCGATACAGTTTTTTTTCGGGGGTATGTACGAGGTAGAGCTCACTCACCCGTCAGGGGCCGCTCCCGATAAGCAGTATCTGCCCAGAGGGGCCGCATACAAAGAATTCGAAGATGTCGTGTCGAGTGCGGATGGGTGGTGCGCAAGGGGAGTAGGGACTATTACACTTTCTCGCCTCATCCCACCGGAGTCGGAGGCTTCACTCCCGTACAAGGACTGGGAGCCTGTGATCGAAAAGTCCGCACCGCTCTGTGTAGCGGACGCGGATGAAGATCACCAAGATCTCTCCCCCGAAAGGCCGTAGGCTTCCCGGGTTCGAGTCCACAAGTAGCCGTCACCTCACCCGTGGCGGCTTTATTTTTTACCCCCCATTTGTTACTATGCAATTATGTTAGATATCAAATTCATCCGTGAAAATACGGAGCTCATTAGTGAGGCGGCTCGGAAGAAACACATATCTTTCGATGTGGCAGCGCTCGTAAAAGTAGATGACACTCGGCGCGAGCTTTTGAAAGAGATCGAAGCCAAGCGCGCGGAGCAAAATCTTTTAAGTAAAAAAATCGCCGCTTTTCCGGGCGACCGCGACACGCTTCTTGAAGAAGGGAAACATTTAAAAGAGGGAATGGAAGAAGGCGAAGAGAAGTTGAAGGGCGTGATGAAAGAGTGGCAGACCCTCATGCTCCAGGTGCCCAATGTCCCCGACATCTCGGTGCCAGAGGGTGACTCGGATGCGGAGAATCAGGAAGTCTCTGTGTGGGGCGAAATTCCAAAATTTGATTTCACTCCAAAGAGCCATATCGAGCTCGCGGAAATGCACGACATGGCGGACTTTGAGCGCGGGGTCAAGGTGGCGGGCTTTCGCGGATATTTTTTGAAAAACGATGCGGTGCTTCTCAACATGGCAATGTGGCAGCTCGTGGTAGATCTCCTCACGAGCCGTGGATTTTCGCCGATGTTTGTGCCATCGCATGTGAAGCGCGAGACGATGCTCGGCACCGGCTATCTCCCACAAGGCGAAGAAGATTTGTATCACACGCAAGACAACACCTATCTCGCAGGCACCGGTGAAGTAGCGGGTATGGGATATTACATGGACGAAATTCTCCCTGCGGAAAAACTTCCCATGAAGATGCTCGCCTTCTCTCCGTGTTTTCGCCGCGAAGCCGGGTCGCACGGCAAGGATACGAAAGGCCTCATGCGTGTGCACGAATTTTTGAAATGGGAGCAGTTTATTCTCTGCGAGGCGAGCCATGAAGAATCCGTACGTCTCCACGAAGAGCTCCGGCAAAACGCAGAAGACCTCATGCAAGCACTCGAGATACCGTATCACGTGGTGGTAAACTGCGGCGGCGATCTGGGCCAGGGCCAGGTGAAGAAATACGATATCGAAGCCTGGGTGCCTTCGGAAGGGAAGTATCGTGAGACGCACAGCGCATCGTATTTTCATGATTTCCAAACTCGCCGGCTCAATATCCGATATAAAGACCCCGCGACTTCGCTCGGGGCAGGTTCTGAAGGCAAAATGCGTTTTGCTCACTCGCTCAACAACACGGCTCTCGCTACTCCGCGCGCCCTCATTCCGCTCCTCGAAAACCATCAGCAAGCCGATGGCACGATCAAGATTCCCAAAGCGCTCCAGAAATATATGGGGAAGGAATTTATTGGGAAGTAGATCATGTCGCGGCCAATTCGTACACAAGAAGGCAAAAAGAAACACAAAAAAAGACTGCTCTTTATTGCGGGAGGGTTTTTTGTTTTGTTGGGAATCTTGATCGGCGGAGTCGCTTGGCTCTCGCATCTTCCGTCTGCCACCATCGCCACTGTGGAAATAGATGGGGCGGAGGTGATCAAGCCGGACACCGTGAAAGAAAAAGTCCTCGCCACACTTTCGGGCAAATATTATTTTCTCTTCCCTCGTACCAATGCCTTCCTCTATCCGCGCAAGGAAATTACCCAAGGGCTCACGGCAGATTTCCCCAGAGCAGAGAATGTGGCGGTGGCACTCAAGGGTTTGAATACTTTGGTGATTACATTGAGCGAACGCAAACCGGCATATATTTTTTGCAAAGGCGAGAGTGAGTGCTATTTTGTCGACAAAGAGGGAATCGTTTTTGATACCTCGCCATCTTTTTCGGGTGATGCCTATCTCGCTTTTGTGCAGACGGGTACGACGCCACTTTCTACGAGCACTCCCGCTTCTCCGCTCGGGGCATCTTTCCTTGATCAAAATACTTTTCGTATGCTTGTTGCCTTTGCTGATGCCACAAAAAAGCTTGGCTTTTCTCCACAGAAAATAATACTCGGGGATGATCAATACGCGGAGCTCGTATTCCGTGAAGGATGGAAAATAAAATTCTCTACGACACAGGAAGAGACCAAGCTTGAAAACAATCTCAGCTCGCTCGCCCAAGCGCCAAAGTGGGGGAGAGCCATGCATGGTGATATTATCGACGAAGGAAGACTTTTGTATTTCGATTTTCGTTTTGGCAACAAGGTATACTATAAATTTGAAAAATAAAAAACGACGAGCCGGGTGACTCGTCGTCGAATTTTAAAACATTTACTTGATCTCAACAACGTCCGTATCTCCCCAGATGTGGATGATTTTGAGCTCAAACGGCTTGCGTAAAGAACAAGCAATGGTCACGCCTGCCAATGGTTTTGTAATGAGCAGTGAGACCCAGACGTCGTCCGCATCAGAACAGAGTTGGTAGCTCTCGAGGAGGAATACTCTATTTGTTTTCTTTGCAATAAACTCTGTGGTTCCCCTCCACCACTCTGAGCACAAAGTTCCATCTGGATTAATCCACTCAAGTTGTTTTTCCGGTTCAGTGTCTCCCTCACTGGTGGTCGGAATCTGTTCTTCCTCCAAGTATTTCAGGAGCTTTTCTCCATCTGATGATGGTTTCTCTGGCTTTTCTTTTACTGTCCATATTGTTTTGGCTTTGCGTGGTCTTCCTCGGGGTCTTTTTTCCTCTCCGGGAGCCTTGTTTCCCAGACCCGGCAAATCAGAAAATCTTCTTCGGAGGGGAGACTTTTGTTCTTCCTGCGGAGGGCGTTCGGCAAGTATAACTTCCGGGACCGTTTCTCCTAATCTTTCGAGTCGAGCTGCCTCATCATTAAGAAATCCCCTGAGTACTTCCATTGCACCCAGAGAATCTACCCCTTCACCATGGTCTGTGTTGAAGGTGATGATCTTCCCGATCAAGTCTGTCGTGCTTTGTGCCCTGAAGCGTAGAAATAAAATAGTGAGGACTCCTTCATTTACGAGGAGCACAACCCCATTTGTCTTGTGCGAGTTCCGCCCAGAAGCTTGTCGCCTGCGCAACTCGATTTCCAGCGGCGTAGGGGAAGTATCCTGTCGATGGCGAACAATACTTTCTATGCAGAAGCTAGTCATATCTTACTCCCAGAAAATGTTTGCGGATGAATATCCGTTTTGCAGAGCAATGAGCTGAAGTTTTTTCAGCGCTCTGCTTTTGGTTCGTCGTACTTGATCCACCGTGATTCCACAAGCTTTCGCCACTTCTTTAAGAGTATGCTCAGGGTATCCATTGAGGCCGAAAAGTCTTGAAAGTGGAGATCGTTCTTCTTCAGGGAGTTCACTCAGCCATTTTCTTAACGATGAAAGAGTATGCTCCTCATGAAGCTGTTCATCGTATGGTTTCGCACCTTGGTCCTCAAGAACGTCTAGAGCAGTAAACGATGGGTCGCCCGCGAGAGGTGTATTCAATGAACTCGTGTTTTTTAACCCCAAAAGTATGAAAGCCCTCTCGGCTTCTTGGAAAGATGTTCCAAGCGTCCTCACGGCTTCACGCATCGCTGCTTCGTGTCCGCCAACAATGTGAGAGCGTTTATAGAAGGGCTTATACCGTGTGATTTTTTTTCTGTCACTCACAGGGGGAATGCGAACCGTTCGAGACATCTCATCAATGGCCTTTCCCATGCGTGATCGGATCCACCAAGTGGCATGGGTAGAAAAGCATATTTTCTTTCCAGTTTCCTCTCTGTTGTGGTTTGGGTCAAACGTTTCAATTGCGTGCATCAGTCCGAATATTCCTTCTTGGACAAGGTCGTCAAAATCAAGTCCACAACCAGTGTGTCGCTGTGCGACCCTTCTGACGAGTCCAATGTTACACTCCACCAGCCTGGCGAAAGCATGCCCGTCTCCATTTTTCGCACGTCCCGATAGCTCTTCTTCTTGGGGCTGAGTAAGTCGTGGAATTTCTGCGGTTTCGTTAAGATATTCCGACAAAAGACCCCCGAAGTTTTCCGGGGTCCCCTCGGTGTCACTTGTGTCAATGATCATTTCAGTATCCACGGTCTTTTCTCCTGTTTTTGTGGATGAGGACTTCACACATATAAACATGAGAGAAGAGGATATGTCAACTTTCGCTTTATCGTACATCTACCACAAGCCCGGGGAAGCGAGAAGTAATCCCGGAAATAATTTTTGGAAGATCGAGATGTTTGTCTCTCGGTAAGTTTTTTTCAAGCGTTTTTTTGTAGCTGATGTCTTGGAGAAAGTAGGTTTCGCCTGGGGTGAGATAGCTCGCCATCTCGTAAAAGTTTTCTTCCTCGTGGAAGCCGGGGAGAATGGTGGTGCGGAATTCGTGCGGGATTTTTGAGGTTTGGATTATGTCGAAAGTCTTTTTGCAGTTTTGCCAGTCTTCATCTTTTTTTGTGCGCCCTATGGTGTTGTATTTTCCCCACACGTGTTTCAAGTCCATGGCGATATAATCCACGATTCCGTCTTCAATAAAACCACGTACCATTTCCGGCCGTGCGCCATTGGTATCGAGCTTCACCGAAAGCCCGAGTGATTTTACTTTGCGCATAAAGTCTCCGAGGTCTTTGTGAAGCGTCGGCTCGCCTCCTGTGATGACGAGCCCTTCGAGCATGTCGCGGTTTTTCAGAAGATACGCGAGTACTTCGTCTTCGGGAATGTATACAGGTTTTTCCGGCCAGCCGAGTAATTCTGGGTTGTGACAGTATGGACAGCGGAACAAACACCCTTGGGTAAAAACCATGGAGGCGATCTTTCCAGGGAAATCAAGTAATGTTAATTTTTGGAAACCGGATATGAGCATAGTTTTTTACGTAACACTCACTGTTTCTTTTTCTTCCTCCTTCACTTCATCGCTCTTCACGAGAAATTCTTGTCGCTCTGCATACTCGCTCTTCTTGCCGTGGTTCCATTGCGATACCGGGCGGAAGTATCCCACGATGCGTGACCATACTTCGCATTCCGCGTCGCAGGTCGTACAGAGTGCATGCTCTCCGGGAAGATATCCGTGCGTGGGACAGACACTAAAAGTGGGCGTGAGGGTGAAGTACGGAAGGTGGTAGCGATACGCGACTTTTTTCACGAAGTTTTTTGCTACCTCCCAGTCGCGGAGCCGCTCGCCGAGGAAAAGGTGGAGCACGGTGCCACCGGTATATTTCGTCTGTAAATCATCTTGGTGGTCGAGCGCGAAGAGGGGATCATCCGTGTAGCCCACGGGCAAGTGCGAAGAGTTGGTATAGTACGGCGCATCTTTCGTGCCCTGCTGAATAATGTCGGGAAATCTTTTCTGGTCTTCTTTTGCAAATCGATACGTCGTGCCTTCTGCGGGTGTGGCCTCGAGATTGTAGAGGTTGCCCGTCTCTTCCTGGTAGTCGCCAAGTTTTTTGCGCATAAAGTCTAAGACCTCGAGAGCAAACTCTCGCCCCTCTTCGGTAGAAATATCTTTTTCTTCGCCGAGGAAGTTCATGCACGCTTCGTTCATACCGTTTAATCCGATAGTGGCGAAGTGGTTGTGGAGGGTCGGGAGGTAGCGCTTCGTATACGGAAGCAGTCCGCGGTCGATATTTTCCGCCACGACTTTACGCTTTATCTCCAGAGAATTCTTCGCAATATCCATGAGCTTGCCGAGGCGTTCCAGGAAATCTTCTTTTGTTTCTGCGAGGTATCCGATGCGGGGAAGGTTTATGGTGACGACGCCGACGGAGCCGGTCATTTCGCCGGAGCCAAAGAGCCCGCCGCCTCGTGCACGGAGCTCGCGCAGGTCGAGCTGGAGCCGGCAACACATACTGCGCACATCGCTCGGGTTGAGGGGAGAGTTGATGAAATTTTGGAAATATGGAATGCCGAATTTTGCCGACATTTCGAAAAGCATTTTCGCATTTTCGCTTTCCCAATCGAAATCTTTGGTAATGTTGTAGGTCGGAATAGGGAAGGTGAAGACTCGGCCGTTTCTGTCGCCCGCGGTCATCACTTCGATATAGGCGCGATTAATAGTGTCCATCTCTTCTTGGCAGTCGCCGTACGTGAAGTCCATAATCTCGCCACCGATAATAGGCTGCTTCTTTTTCATATCGTCGGGGCAGATCCAATCGAGAGTGATGTTGGTAAATGGTGTTTGTGTGCCCCATCGAGAAGGAATGTTGAGATTAAAAACAAATTGCTGTATCGCTTGCTTTACCGTGCGATAATCCATCTTGTCTTTTTTCACAAACGGCGCGAGATAGGTGTCGAAAGAAGAGAACGCTTGTGCTCCCGCCCACTCGTTTTGCAAAGTGCCGAGGAAATTTACCATCTGTGATACTGCGCTCTCGAGATGCCGTGGCGGATCCGACTCGGTCTTTCCCGGCACACCATTGAAGCCTTCTTCCAAAAGTGCACGAAGGCTCCACCCCGCGCAGTATCCGGAAAACATGTCGAGGTCGTGAATATGAATGTCGCCCTCGCGATGCGCCTCGCCCACTTCGCGCGGGTACACGTGGCTGAGCCAGTAGTTGGCAATAATTTTTCCCGAAGTGTTCAAGATGAGCCCGCCGAGAGAGTATCCCTGATTTGCATTGGCGTTTACCCGCCAGTCCTGCCGGTCGAGATATTCGCGCATGGTCTTCTCCACTTCCACCGCGGCGTTTTTGTCCGCACGGGCCCGGCCTCGTGTTTCCCGATATACGATATAGGTACGGGCTGTCTTGAAATGCCCCGCCGCCATGATCGCCATCTCCACCACGTCTTGGATTTCTTCTACGGAAATGTTTTCTTTCTTCACGCCCGACAAAATGCGCACCACGTTTTCCGTAAGCACACGCGCTTTATCCTCGCCGAAATCTCGGGTGGCTTGGCCGGCCTTCAGTATCGCCTGGAAAATCTTTTCTTCGTCGAAGGGCGCGATTCGTCCGTCTCTTTTAACAACGTGCATACTTTTTTCGTGCGTCATGGTGGTGGAGAAAATTATGAATAAAACAAATAAACAAAAAACTCGCCAAAATAAAAGCGAGTCTCGAGGACTTCAGTATTGCTAGTATACTCCTGCCACCGCACTCGTCGCAATTGTGGATAAGATGGGCTATAATACACATACTATGAATGATGAATATTTAGACTTGGTGGACGAGCAAGATCAAGTAATCGGTAAAAAACTTCGATCGGAAGTATATGCCGAGGGCTTGTCAAATTTTCGTGTTGTGAATGCTTTTGTTGTAAATTCAAACGGCGAGCTTTGGATTCCTCGTCGCACCGCCAATAAAAGAATCTTTCCCCTTTGCTTAGATATGAGTATGGGTGGTCATGTGGAAAGTGGGGAAACGTACGAGCAATCTTTTAAGCGTGAGCTTATTGAGGAATTAAATATAGATGCAGATAAAACTCCGTGGAAACTTTTAGGACATCTTACTCCACAAAAGGATAATGTTTCTGCTTTTATGAATGTGTACGAAATAAAATCTGACGACGTTCCAGGGTTCAACGAGACTGACTTTATTGAATACTACTGGCTCACACCGGAAAAATTGTTTGCGAAGATAGGAGAAGGAGAAAAGACAAAAGGAGATTTACCCGCTTTAGTAAAGTACTTCTATTCTTAGAAGGCACACAATTAAGAGTCGCGTAACGAATTTTGTCTTCTGTAAATAATATGCTAAGCTAAAAGTACGAAGGCCTTTGAGTCTCCTTACTCTCTTTTTGATTTATTACTCAAAGGCATGAAAATAGCACCCTCTTTCTCGAGTGCCGTCGTCGGCTTACGAAACGCCATCATTACTCTCGGCTATCGCTACATCGCCAAGCCCATATTTTTTAAAAGAGACCCGGAGTCTGTCCACGACATGGTGGTGAAGATCGGGAAGGCCGGCGGGAAAACCTGGCTTGGCCGTGGGCTCGCCTCGTCTCTTTTCTACTATTCAGACTCTTCACTTTCACAAAAAATTCTCGGAATAGATTTTCCCAACCCGGTGGGGCTCTCGGCTGGTTTCGATAAAAACGCCGAACTCACCGACATCTTGCCTTGCGTTGGTTTCGGTTTTGCCGAGCTCGGGTCATTTACCGGCGAGCCATGTGCGGGCAATCCGAAGCCGCGGCTCTGGCGCCTCATCCCGCAAAAATCTCTCGTCATTTGGTATGGGCTCTACAACGACGGCGCCGAAGCGATTTCAAAACGGCTCGCGAAGAAAAAGTTCCGCATTCCTATTGGTACGAGCATCGCCAAGACCAACACGCCCAATGTGTGTGAGACCGAGACCAGTGTTGCGGATTATGAAAAATCTTTCCGCCTTTTTGCTGACATTGGCGACTATACAACGGTGAATATCAGCTGTCCGAATACGGGCGGAGGTGAGCCGTTTACCGATGTGGCGAATTTCAACACGCTCATGGACGCGCTCGACAAAGTGCCGACCAAGAAGCCGGTCTTTGTAAAATTCTCACCGGACCTCACGGATGAAAATCTCATGGGGTTGATCAACGCATCAAAGCAACATCGCGTGCATGGGTTTATTTGTACCAACATCACGAAAGACAGAAATGATCCAGAGTTTAAAAAAATGACTGCGGGCGTGACACTTCCAGAAAAAGGAGGGATGAGCGGAAAGATTGTGGAAGCGAAATCAAACGAGATGATACGAAAAGTGTATCGCGAAGTAGGGAAGACGCACATCATCGTCGGCGTGGGAGGAATTTTCACCGCGGAAGATGCCTATGCGAAGATTAAAGCCGGAGCATCGCTCGTGCAGTTTATCACGGGCATGATCTTCCAAGGCCCGCAGGTGGTGAGCGAAATCAATCGCGGATTGGCAAAGCTTGCACGAAAGGATGGATACAAAAATATCTCCGAGGCTATTGGCGCGGATTATCGGAAGAAGTAGAGATTAGTTTTCTTCTTGAGAAGCTTCCTTCCCTTCAGCGAGTGCTTTTTCTCTTGTGACTCTGTTTACGCAATTGGGCTTGAAGCAGAGGAGGGCGTCTTTTGCGAGGCCGTGAAATTCATTCATCTCGCCGCACCGTTTACACTTTACTTCTATAGTACTGTCTACGAGCACTCCTTTAAAGAGGAGTTTGTTGCAGCCTTTGCATCGGTATTGCCCGTACATCATGTGACCTCAGCATAGAACACTTGTGCGGGTGTTGCAAATCTAGGTATTTTTTAATTCTCGATGCTATAATACGAGCATGCCCCCACTCATTTTGGTAGAAAGTTACGTCGGCTGGCATTATGGCCGGGCGTATTCCGATTTGTATCATGTGTGGATGAACCTCCTCTGGTTTGCTTTCAATTTCTTTTCTATATTTCTCCTTCTTCAGACGCTCTTCGCTCCGTGGAAACGCATGGACGAAGGCTATCCAAAAGGCCTCGATATCCAAGGCTGGCTCTCGACGCTCACCGTGAACACGCTTATGCGGATTGTTGGTGCCGCGACGAGGCTTTTCATTGTACTCATTGGTCTTGCCTTTGCTTCGGCCATCTTTCTCGGCGGAATAATTGTCTTTGTGGTGTGGACGATAATGCCGGTCTTTCTGATCTCTACGTTATTCCTCGGCGTCTATCTTATCTTTTCGTAATACTATGGAAAACGACCGCGACATTCGAAATACTTCCGTCTACCCGATACTGGTCCTCGAGGACTATTTCCATCATTCGCTCCGGCACACCATACTCGGGATAATGCTTCCGTTCCTCGCTCTTTTTGGGATACTCCTCGGTGGACTGTTCTGGCTCAACTCAATGGACGGGCAGCAAGAATTTATCGGGCCTATCTTCGCCTATTGGCCGAAACTTGCGGGAGTTTTTCTCATCCTGTTTTCTTTCTGGCTCATGGTGTATCTCGCTGAAGCATTTTACCGTGCGATATATTTTCACAATCGAAGTTGGAAACTTGTAAATGCTCCCCGCGGCGGATCGCAGTATGAAATTTCTTCCGAAGTAGCGAGTGTGTTCTATCATTGCCCCGATCGCGACATTATCCGCGCTTTTTTCCTTTCATCACTCGGAGAGAGCATCCTCTTGCGATGTGGAATTTCAGGAGAGGATGTTCGGGAATTTTTAGACACACGTGAGCACGTCCTCGAGATCACCGTACACGATGCCGTGGAAGCTAATGTGGTCACGATGAATGATTTTGCATTATTCCTTTTTAAAAATTATGGAGACTTCTCTCATTTCCTTTTTCAAAAGGGTATTAGCGAGCGAGACTTTGCCGGTGCGGTAGCGTGGATGACTCGCCTCGATGATATGTATAAATTCTCCGAGCGTTGGTGGAGCCGCGAAAACCTCGGTAAGTTTGGCACCATCGGGCGCGACTTTGGCTATGGGCACACCTATCGCCTCGAAAAATATGCGCACGAAATCACCATTGGCACAGCGAGTCCGATTTCTCGAAAGCCGCACTGGGGCCAGGAGGTGCAGGCGCTCTCTGCCGCGCTCGCAAAATCGAAAGGATCCAATGCCCTCGTGGTGGGCGATGATGGCGCGGGACTCATGGATATTGTGTATGAATTTGCGCACGAGATCGATGCGGGCGCCGTGCCAGCCTCTCTTCAAAATCGCCGCATACTGGTCATCGATACCAACCTCCTCACCGCGGCGACCAAAGAGAAGGGCATTTTTGAGGAAGAGATGATTCAGCTTTTAAACGAAGCCGAGCGAGCTGGAAACGTGATTTTGGTTTTCGAAAACTTCCCGTCCTTTGTGACGAGTGCAGAATCTCTCGGCGCGAATGTTATCGATATTTTGGGTCAGCATCTCAATTCACCCTTCGTGCAGTTTATCGCGCTGTCGGAGACAGAAGGGTATCACCGGATTCTCTCGCCGCACGGAGACATCGCTTCCAAGTTTGAAAAAGTGACTGTGAAAGAGCCAGACCAGGGGCGGCTCCTGGAGCTTCTCGAAGATGGCGCGCTTCCTCTGGAGCGCAAACACGGCGTATTCTTTACGTTCCGCGCCGTAGAAGAGACACTCCAAGCGGCGGTAAATTATATTACCGAAGGCGTCATGCCCGACAAGGCGACGAATCTTCTCATCGAGATTGCGCCGTATGTAGAAGAAAAATCTCTCGCGCTTGAGCAAAGAGAGAGTACACCAACCCCCTCCCAACCTCCCCCTCTAAACAGGGGGAGGGGCGAGAGACAGATTGCGCTCATTGATAGAGATGACGTCCTCGAATTTGTACGATTTAAAACACACATTCCCGTCGGTGAAATTTCTTCGGAAGAAAAAGTGCTTCTCGAACACTTGGAAGAAGCGCTGCACAAACGTGTGGTGGGGCAGGATGATGCGGTGAAGTCGGTGGCCGATGCCATGCGTCGTGCTCGTGCCGGAGTGCGCAATCCGAAGAAGCCTATTGGATCGTTCCTTTTCCTCGGGCCGACAGGTGTGGGAAAAACCGAAACCGCAAAATCCCTCGCGGAAGTTTTCTTCGAGACGGAAGAACACATGGTGCGCTTCGACATGTCGGAATATAGCCAAGGGGATGCGCTCAACAGGCTCATCGGAGGTTTTGAATCTGGCCGCCCGGGCACACTCACCATGGCGCTCAAAAATTTCCCCTACGGTGTACTTCTTCTCGACGAGTTTGAAAAAGCGAGCAAAGAAGTGCATGACCTCTTTCTCCAAGTACTCGACGAAGGATTTTTCTCCGACATGGGCGGGCACAAAGTGAGCGCGCGCAACCTCATCATTATCGCGACATCAAATGCGGGAAGTGAAATCATGTATGAAGCGATTGAAAAAGGGGAAGCGCTTCATGGGTATAAAGGCTATGTCGTAGACACGATTATCAAAAACGGACTTTTCCGCGCTGAGCTCATCAACCGCTTCGACGGAGTGATCCTTTTCCACCCGCTCGAAAACGCACACCTTCGAGACATTGCTCGCATCCAGCTCATGGGACTTGCAAAGAGACTCAAAGAAGAGCAAGGGCTCGAGCTTGTGGTCAACGACGCACTCATCAACATGCTCATGAAAGAAGGACAGGATCCGGCATTTGGCGGCCGGCCGATGGAGCGAGCGATTAAAGATAAAGTGGAAAAACTCATCGCCGACAAACTCATCCGCGGAGATATTAAAATGGGCTCGATGGTAGAGCTCACGGAAGCCGAGTTGAGTTCGTAGCCCCCAGACGGTATACTCCTTCCATGGCTACTCTTGGTTTCTGGGCGCAGATGAAAAAGCCGATTTTTGTACTTGCTCCGATGGCGGATGTCACGGATGCGGCTTTTCGGCGCGTGATTGCGAAGTATGGCAAGCCCGACGTGATGTGGACCGAGTTTGTTTCTGCCGATGGGCTGCAGAGTGTGGGGAGGGAGAAGCTCATGCACCATCTTGCGTATACCGAGGGCGAGCGGCCTATTGTGGCGCAGATTTTCGGCTCGCATCCTGAGAATATAAAGAAGACCGCAGAACTCGTTGCCGAGCTCGGCTTCGACGGGCTGGATATCAACATGGGTTGCCCAGAGAAAAATATTCAAAAACAGGGGAGCTGTGCGGCGCTCATAAAAACACCGAAGCTCGCGCAGGAAATAATTCTTGCCGCGAAAGAGGGAAGCGGCAATCTTCCTGTGTCAGTAAAGACTCGCATTGGATATAACAAAAACGAAATCGACACCTGGCTTCCGGCGCTTCTCGAGGCAGAGCCGGCGGTGATCACCCTCCACGCTCGCACGAAAAAAGAAATGTCTCTCGTGCCTGCGCGCTGGGATGTTATTGCCCATGCGGTAAAAATCCGCGACGAGATGAAAAGCGAGACACTCATTATTGGAAACGGCGACGTGAAAAATCTTGAAGAAGCAAACAAGAGGGTGGAAGAGAGCGGTGCTGATGGGGTGATGATTGGCCGGGGCATTTTTGGTAACCCATGGCTGTTTGCTGGTACGTACCCCGAGTCTCTCGAAGAGCGATTTCGTGTCATGCTCGAGCATACGAAATTGTATGAAGAACTTTTTCATGGAACAAAACCTTTTGCTCTGATGAGGAAACATTATCAAGCGTATGTAGAAGGTTTTCCCGGGGCGAAAGAATTGCGTACGAAACTTATGAGTACAGAGAGTGCGAGCGAGGTGGAGAAAATAGTGAAAGAATTTTTTACATAAAAAAACCGCCGCGATTTGTGGCGATTTTTTTATGTCCCCGCACCGATAAGCCGAATTCTGTACCCCTCGATTGCTCTCGGGACGATGGCTATTTATCTAGCCCCGCAATTACTCACGGGGTCGAGCGGCACTCCCCTCGATTTCTCTCGGGGCACGGCCTTGCACACAAGTAAGGGTTTAGCCGTTTCACTCCCGCCTCATCGACGGGACTCTCCCCGAAGGGAGCCGTATCCTTTCGGAATCCGGCGTCTCTGCTCGCACCTCGCGGATTGCTCCGGACGGGTATTACCCGCTACCACTGCCAGCTCTCTGTGGATATTTCGTTTGACACCCCCTAGGGGTTTTGCTTTACTTATCACCAAGCGTCACCGACGCCCATTGTTCGTTGTTTTGCCTTTGCAAATATCCAAAAAGAGCTGGCCGTGTGTTCGGACTTTCCTCATCCCGCCGAGGCGGGACGCAACCATCTGGTGTGAGGACTGGGTAATTGTAACAAGACAAGACGCTCTTGACAAGTATGCGAAATTAATACAAACGAAATTTTTTCCTTTGGAGGAAGTATGGATATCAACAATACAATTGCAGTGGAAGACAGTACATGCCATACTTGGGTGGCAATAGTGGGCGTATGCTTTGCCCTCGTCATGACACTCGCCGTCCTGAAGGCACTACTTTAATAAGGTTTCGTAACTTGCCCGAAGTAAAGCCCCCGCCCTCGTGTGGGGGCTTTCACTTTTCTCTGGTATAATCGCTTCATGAACAAGAAAGATACATCTTTGGCGAAAAAATCTCTCGCCCTCCATAAAAAGTTTCGGGGGAAGATTCGTGTCGGTGCCGTCGCGCCTATAAAAAATCGCGCCGATCTTTCACTCCTCTATACACCTGGTGTGGGGGCAGTCTCTCTCTATGTAGCGAAAAACCCGAAGGAAGCACGGACACACACTATGAACGGGCGAATGATTGCAGTGATCTCCGACGGCTCTGCGGTGCTTGGCCTTGGCAACATCGGCCCGCTCGGTGCGCTCCCGGTGATGGAGGGCAAGGCGGCGATATTCAAAGAGTTTGCAAACGTGGACGCATTTCCTATCGTCCTCGCGACACAAGATGTGGAAGAAATTATTTCTGCCATTTCTGCCATCTCTCCAGGATTTGCGGGGGTCAACCTCGAAGATTTCTCTGCACCGCGATGTTTTGAAATAGAAGACCGACTGAAAGCGACGCTCGGTATCCCCGTCATGCATGA
>OFRG01000255.1_pt1 | contig 22621 bp, 43 predicted proteins | sample 1543071 | NCBI WGS metagenome assembly OFRG01 (sample SAMN07774222, study PRJEB24372) | wastewater metagenome | isolation source: WWTP Verbania (Effluent) | place: Italy: Verbania | collected 2015-12
GCGCCCTGCCACGCCTTGAACTCGCACGTCCCTTTCACGAAGGGGTTGCGCGGACCCGCGCCTTTCGGGGCGGCGAACCCGAGGTCGAAAGCGGCGCGGATGCTGGAGTCGTTGGCGTTGCTCATGGAAAGGACTTTATCAGGTCTGTTCTGCAGGTCAAGCTTTATTTTCAACTATAAGCACGACACGCGCTTCACACTTCACACATCGGGCTAACAGCCCCACGCTTCACGGGCAAACCAGGCGGCCTCCTGCAGCTCACAGTCGCGCCAGAAACCGTGGTTCACGCGGGCAAAATCCATGTCCGCGCCCTGGTAGCGTTCGATCCAGATCCCCTGTGAACCCTCGTACGACACCAGCGTCGTGCCATCCTGCAGAGTCACGGCCGGAAGCGGGGTGTAAAGGTCCGCGGGTGCAGCTTCCTCAGTCCAGGGCAGGTCGTTCCAAGTGGTCTCGGTGGCGGTTGCGTTGCTCATGGATTGGACTTTACGCGGCCTCGAGGACCGCGTCAAGAACTATTCGTACGACACGTTGGTCGTGTTTCAGAAGACTTCCGCGGTAACGCCCACGGCGCACGGGATTTTGATTCCGAAGAAAGCGCACAGGCGAGCAGCGCGCGGGTGCGTGATCGTCGCGTAGTCCACGTCGTACCCGCCGCGGTTGTTGCGCGCGAGGTCTGCAGCGAACTCTTTCGCGCCCATGTGCCACGAGAAACCCTTGTCCGAGTATTCGCTGTGCAGATTCTCGCCGTGGATCATGAGGCCGCTCCGCTCACTGTACGTGATCTCGGTCACGATCCAGCTGCGGTCAAGATAGGCGGGGACGGTCTCGGTGGCGGCGTTCAGGTTGTTCGTCATGGCAAGTAGGTTGTACGCGGTGCCCGCACGGTCGTCAAGAACTATTCATACGACATCTCAGTCGCATGTTGCCAAGCGTAGTTGTCCGGCTGCTTCCCGTGTTTCGTACAGCGTCGGCGGTAGCAGGCCCATCGCCCGCTGCGCCGCTTGCGTCGGCGACTCAAACCACTCCGTGGCCGGGTCCGTGAAGCCCTTACGCAGTCGGTACCCTTTCGGCGTGTATTCCCACGCCGCGGTCCACGCCCGCTGGCGTTGCTCCGCGATGCGTCCTGCAAGGTCCACCGCGAGCACGGCCGGCGACGGTCCATACCGCGGCGCTTCTTGCCACGCCTCCGGCCTAGGCGCCGCATACAGCACCGCGAGATACAACGCGGTCTCGTCGTTGCGCAGGTCCGCCGTGGCCCACACGTCTCGCCACGCACGCGCCCGCTTGACTTCGATCTCGGCGGTGAGCCCGCCTGGTGCGAACTCACTCATGCGCGCCATGCCGCCGCCGGACCACGCAGCGACGCGCGCGTGCCGCACGTCTATCTCGCGTACGCCGTCCGCGAGCGCTGCCTTAGCGTCGTCCATGACCGCCTGTGTGGTCGCGTGCTCGGCCAGCACACCTAGCCAGTGCATCTCCTGCGACGACACCACGGTCGCCACAGGCACGCGTGGGGCTTGTGCTGCTGCTGCAGCTGTGAGCTTGCGTGCCATGGTTTATTCGGTCTCCACGATCCGAAGCGTCGCAGTCCGGCCAGTGCAGCACCACTGATTCATGTGGTGATAACCGGTCTGGCGCCACACGTAGTGCTTGCCCTGGACCTTGTGGGTTACGCGCTCGGTCTTGAAGCCCACTGCAGCAAGCGCCGCCTCTACAGCCAGCAACGTGGCCAGGCCCATCGCCTTGCACATTTCCGCACTCTCCACGTAGTTTTGCTCGGCGTGGATGCGCAACTCAAACGCGCGCTCGATGTGCTGCGGCGCATCCTCGTTCTCGCTGGACGTGACGGTCGGCTCGCAGTGGAACGTGACACCGTGATCCGGCGAGTAGACCTGCGTCGCACACGCAGCACCCGCGCGGAAAGCGACGAGGCGGGCGAGTTCGCGACCGGTGACATTACCGTCGCCGATCCGGATCGCGATCTCAGCCTGCACCGCAGCACGGGCGGCGACAGTCATGCGCGCGTAAGTAACCATGGCATTGTGGCGAGCGCGGTCGTTGCAGCGGTCCCACCGCGTGAAGAAGTCTGCTGCGGCCAGGTCCGCGACTTCGCACGACACAACCGGGCCGGTCGGCAGTACAACCGGAGCGGGCTCCTGCGCAGTCGTCTCAGCGATGGCGTAACCGCGGCCGTCGCGGACGATGGAAGCGCCGACCTGGAAACGCTCGCCTGTGCGGGCGCAGATTCCAGCGTACTTGGCGGGGAAGCTCTTGGGGGCGGTGTTCGTGGCGGGCATGGGTAGACTATGCTCGAGTTATCGGCGGGCGTCAAGAACTATTTTCAGATTTTATGTACGTCAGCTGTGTTACGACTTACGCAGCCGGTGTCGGTGTCGTGCGGTAAATGCGCACCGTCTTGACTTCGCGCCAATCCACGGGCGCGCGCGGGGTTTGCGACCTGGCGATGAGTGCGCCTTCCGCGCACGTCCATAACCACACGTCGAACGTGTTTGATTCTGCCCACGTGCTTCCGCTCGTCACCACGCGAGCGCGATAGCCGATCGTGCGCAGTGCGAGCACAGCTGCCTGTGCTTCCATGCGCGCGTAGGCAGGCGCCCCCAAACCCACGGTGGTACCCGCGCCCACGGTGTACAGCAGCCGCCACGCTGCGTCCGCGCCTATGACCGGCTCGTCAATCTCCGCAGCTAACCACGCGAGATGTGCGCGGTCTACGCGCACTGCCTCGTGCGCTTGTGACCACGTCTCGATCTCCGCAGGCGTGGCGGTTGCGCCTGGCACCGTCGCGGCGTGCGCCCGCGTGGCGGCCTCCAGCTCGGCCCGTGCGGCCCGCCACGTGGCGAGAGGATTAGAAGCCATTGGTCCCCGGACAAAGCTCGCCGGAGGGGCGAGCAGCCAGCGCGGCGGCGGCGTTGGCGGCCGTCTCATCCATGGCAGCCGCCGCGTCAACAAGGGCCCACGCGGCGTCGGTGAGGGTACCGGTGTAGAACACGCCGCCGCCGCGGGGCTCGGCGAAGAACTCGCAGCCCATGGCGAGCATGGTCGCGCGGGCTTCGGTGAGCTCGCCCATGGCAAGGAGGTTGGCGGCGGTCAAGGTGGCGGCGTTCATGATGTGAAGACTATACAGGGGTGGCAGGGGCAGGTCAAGAACTATTTTCGAGGTTTATATACGATACGTTTGTCGGGTATCAGAGCTTGGCAATCGCTGCGAGCCGGCCCTTGTGCGTGCGCAGCGCGGAGATCTTCCCGAGCGCGGTAGCGAGCGCGTCCTCGTTCCACGAAGGACGGCGCACGGAACCCGCGCGGGCGTCACGCATCGCACGAAGCTCAGCGCGGTGCGGCGCCATAGCGTTCGCATACTCCGCCGCTCGTGCCAAGCACGCCGCCTCGTCGGCAACCACGAGCCGCGGGACCCCGCCCGCACCGATCTCGATAGGCACCACACGGTGAGTCCCGTGATTGACACCGCCGCACACGCAGTCGCACGAAGGGCCGTTCGCATTGGTGCACCGCGCGTCACAGGCGCAGCGCTCCGAATCCAGGACCAAGCCACGGCGAGCGCGAGACACACGGCCGAGAAGCTCGAGCTTGCCGTCGCACACGCACCGCGCGACGATCTCGGCGGCGCCGTTGTCCAGGCGCTTGGTCTCGAGCATCGTCTCAGTGGCGACCACGTGGCAGCAGGAGCGACAGCGGTAGTAGTGGCGGGAAAGCGTCATGGCTCAGCGATTATGCAGGACCCCGAACCACACGTCAAGAACTTTATGTACGACACTTCTGTCGTGCTTTGCGTTTCGGCTTTTCCTGCGGAGCCGGCCACTCGCCGCCCTGTACCTCCGGCAACCCGCCCACGTAGCAGCGCAGGCGCCCATACTCCGCGGGCGTCAGTGCAGCAAGGGCCGCGTGTAGCTCAGCCGTTGGGTCCGCGCCAGCAGCCTCGAGCGCTGCCAGGAACATGGTGCCAATCGCGCCCTTGCCAAACTCGCACCCTGGCCAGCGCGTGCCGAACTCGCGCAACGCTGCGAGCAAGCCCGCGCGCAACGACGCGCGGTGCTCTTCGCACGGATCCGGCGCAGGCGGCTGATACCCGTGCGAGATCTCCCACGCCCGGAAACCCGCGAACCATTCGGGCGGCGGCTGCGGGCACATACGCACGGACAGGTCGGCATCTGCGCACTCGTCGCACAGCCGCAAGGCCGGCGGTAACCGCGCATCGAAAGGCGCGCCTGCATCACCACACCACGGGCAGGAGAATAGCCGCGGGCGCACCTGCTCGCGCTGACCTAGCTTCGCAGCGCGTAACATCACGTGGTGAATCACTTGACAAGCTCCAAGCGCGGCGACCCGTCCGCAGTGACTTCGCGCACCCACCCTGTCAGGGGCGCGCCAGGCATGCCGGACCGCGCGACGATCGGATAAATCCGCATCAGTCCCTGGGTATTCGCTGCGCTGAGCGCGAACCCGCCGCGCCCCGTGGTCGGCGCAAACCACGCGTCCTCGCGTGCGTCGATGTCGCGCCGAAAGGTCAGCGCGGATTTACGGCCGGGAATGTGGAGTTCGCAGCTAAAGGTCTCGGTGGGCGTCGTCATGGCAAGGAGGTTGTATCGCGGGTCGCACTCGAGGTCAAGAACTATTTTCTACGATCTTTGTGTCGGGTAGCGATCACTCGCCGCGTGTTAGTACACTCCCCCGGCTGGTTCTGTGGTCGGCTTGGCAAAAGCCTCGCCGCCTTCGACCTTATAGACCTTCCAGAACTTGAAACCGAGCGCGAAGTGACGGAGGACCGTGCCGATCTGGTGGTGGGCGGCAGCAGGAAACTTGATGCGGGGCTTTTTGGTCGGGGTCGTCATGGCTCAGGTAGTGTCGCAGGTGTCCGAACGCGAGTCAAGATATTTATGTACGACAAGATTGTCGGGTGTCAGACGGCGACACGCAGCTCGGTGTAATGATAGCCGGCGTTGCCCACGCGCTTGCTTTTGCTCGTGGCTTTGGCGAGCCCCGCGCACTCGATCTCGTGGGGCGCACCCTGCGGATCCGGCGCGCTCACAACTACCCACTCGGTGCTGCCGTTTCCTTTGTACACGATGCGTCCGGGGATTAGGTCGGCGAGGGTTGCGGGTCGGGTGGTGGGCACGGGTTGAGTGTCGCACTGCGACCCGCGGTCGTCAAGCTTTTTCTTTGTTACGTTTGTGTGACACTACGGCCCGCGGTGGGCGAATGATGTGCGCGCAGGATCTCCGTGCGCCGGGTTGACGGACCTGCCCGGCGAGCGGGGCTATGTGTCTCGCGGTCGCCTAGACCTCAACCATGCGGCGGTCACGCAGCGCTTGCGTGAGCACTGTACGACCAAGCTCGGTGAGATGGTCTTCACTGAACGAGTAAGCACGATCCGTAAGACCGGCTTCGTACATCGCCTCGTAGCGACCCGTCTCAGGACGGCGCGCTCCGTAGTAGCCTCCGGTCGCAAGTTGCAGCAGGATGCGCCCATGACGTTTGGTGAGGCGGGCAAGGTCAGTGGCGGGCTGGGCGGTGTTCGTGAGCACCTAGTCACTCTACGCGAATCCCTACGAAGGTCAAGCACTATCTCGATTTATTCGTACGACATCTATGTCCGGTATCCGAGCAACAGTTTGCCCACGAAAGGCGCTTCATTGCGCAGGCTGGGACGACCAAGGTGCACAAGGTTCGCAGCCGCTACGTGCCTCCACGCAAGCCCAGGACACGCCACCAACTCGTCCGCAGTGAACCAGCCACCCTGCATCGCCTCATCCACTGCAACGTGACTGCGAGCCGCACACAGCTCGCAGCCGCACGCCTGCACCGTCCACGTCTTCTGTCCCTCGCCGCCCTTGCGCTGTCCGGTGTTCACCAAGTACCGACCTGACAGCTTCACGCGGTCGCCTGCGGTGAACTCGCCGTCGCGCTTCTTGGCTGCAGGCGGTGCAGGTGCGGGGCGTCGTCCGCGCGGGAGCTTGCGCAGTGGTGCGTGCGGGTGCATCACCGCGGGCGACCTCTCGGTGCGTCACACAGCAACGCGAGATCCGCGTCACTGATGAGCGGATTGATACCCGACACAAGTATCACGAAATCCGTTTCAGAATCAAATGTCCAGGGCCAGATCCCGCGCAGTCGCTTGTACTCATCTCGGTGGATATCCCATGAGTTATCCCACACGTACTTACCTCGGCTTTGGTCGTCACGATACGCCAGGGCAAAGAACCCGCTTGCTCGCCGTATCGCAACGACGGACCGCTCAGGCACCGCAAGCCACGCACGCTCAGCCTCAGTCGTCATGTGAGCCTTTACACAACGCCCGCAACAGCTCGTCGTTGATATACGGATTGATGAGAGCGATTATCACAAGGTCCTCGTGTGAGTAAACGTTCCATGGCCACGCACCGCACAACCGCCCGTCGTTCGTCCGGAGCGGATCCCACCATCCGCCCGTGTCCCACAAAAACTTACCCTCGTTGCGGTCATCACGATACACGATGGAATAGTTACCGTCAGGCGGACGTGTGCCAACGAGCGTGAAAGGCGGCACGGCGCGCCACGCTTGCTCAGCCTCGCTCATGGCTTGCACTGCAATCGTCATAAGTCTTTTGTGTGAGACAGGTTACGCGGGGTTGTGACCGCGGTAATCGCGCAACACGGTGGCGCCCGTCGCGCGGGTTGACGTTGCGCGCAACGATCACAAAATCATCCTGTCCGTACCAGCCCCACGTGCCGAACAATACACCATCACGGTCACGCAGAAATCACCACCCGTCCGGCCGCAGCAAGTTGAACTCACTACACCAGATATAGGTGCCGCAGTCACGGTCGTCTCTGTACGCCAGCCGCGCCTTCTTATCAAAGATCGTTGCCACGATTGATCGCGCAGGCACGGCCTGCCACGCGACTTCGCATTCAGCCACGGACAGCAGTCTCGACCCTGCGGCGTTCCATCTCAATGAAATCCGCATTCCATTCCCAGCGCGTGCTGATGCGAACGCCGTCGTCGCGTACGATCATCCATTTGCCATCTGACTTCACTTGCAGATACTTGCCGCGGTCCCTGTCATCCTTATATACCGTGTTGAGACCGTCGCTGTCCATGAGCTGGATCAACGATCGCTGCGGGACTGCATTCCAAAGCTCTTCGAGTGTCATGGCCACGGTGTCCTCGGTCCGCACATCTCTCGAAAGAACTCGTCGCTTGACGCAGACGACGCTGCAATGCTGACGACCACGAAGTCTTGTACTCCGCGCTCGTTCCACACAAACGTATTCCTTGACATGCTCAAACGACCGTCGTTGTTACGGCCAAGGTGCCACTGTTCGTCGCTCGTACGAATCCATCGACCAAGCTCGCCCGTACGTAATGCGTGGCCCGCACGTAACCACTGCGACGACATGACTTGCACGAGATATCCGATTGGGACTTCGCGCCACTCGTCGGCGATTGTCACGCGTCACCTGCCACAGCTCGCAGCTTTTCGGTGGTGTCCTCTGTACCTGGCGGCACGTCAAGCGCGAGGATCGTTGCATTGAAACGCTTGTGTCCAATCCACTCGAAGTTGTAAAAGCGAGTCGTAGACCAGTTGCCGTGCGCCCTGTACCATTGCCCGCGCGCAGCACGGCGCAATGCGATATCACCGTCGTCCGCCAACACCATCGCATTGTCTGGCACCTTGTCCCACGGAACTGTGTCGCCGACCTTCGGCGCAGCGCGTTGTGCCGCGTGGGCTGCGACAAGTCTGTCTGCTTCGCCGCTCGTGGTGTTGTATTCAGTCAGTGCGACCACGGTGCACGTGGGGTGTAGCCCTTGCCACTTCTGAATATCCTTGTGCTTGGGTCTCCAGTACGTACCGTCCGCGTGCGTCGACCGTCCGCGTTCGTCAAACCGAATCGCATACTGGTCACCTTCGATATGCACAAGAGCCCAGTGCGGCACGTCATCCCACGCGATCCGGTCTCCGATTGCCACGGCCTTCTTTGCAGTCATGTCTGCAAACATCGCAGGCGCAGGCTCACGCAGCATCACTGCATTCAACGCATACATCTCGAGTTGCTTGTCACTCGTGCAATCGAGTGGCACGTCAAGCGCAACGACCACGACATCGTTTGTTTTGCGAGCAGTCGCAGCCTTAGTGTCGTCCCACACGAAACCGACATGCTCGCTCCACACCCACGCGCCTGCTCGTTCAACGCACCGCCATTGTCCGTTACGACCACGCCGCAATGCGATACCTCCGTCCGAGTCGCGCACCATTGCGTTGTCCGGTGTGGTGTACCAATCGATGGTGTCGCCGACCTTGACCGCTTGCGGCTTCGTACGCACGACCACCTGTGGAAGCAGCGCTTTGTAAGCAGCCACGAGCGGAGGAATTTGGTTCGCGTTGAACCCGCGTTTCAAATCCAACGCCACAACTGTCACGGGTTTAGTGATGTCACGCGCTCCGGTAAAGTATTTCCATGTTCCGGAGTCTGTGCATTCTCCATTGACCACGCATGACCATCCGTCGCTCCCGTCCGTCTTTGCGATCCGTACCGCATAGCGGTTGCCTTCGACATGTACGAGTCCATACATAGGCACCTGGTCCCACGTAATCGAATCGCCGACCTTGACCGCTGCAGTGATATCAACAAGGCTGCGCTCGCATAGCGCTTTGACCGCGTCGTCGCTCATCGCCTCGAGATGTGGGTAATGGCCGATGACCACAAAATCACGTTCGCTATCTGGCATGACTCCCCAGGTCCACCCGAGCTCGCGGCTCCATGGTCGCTGCGTCAATCGCCAGCCCCATCCTACTTTCAACCACGCGCCTTTTCCGCAGTCAGGCAAACGATATCCAACAACCAAATCGCCCGCACAGTTGCACCCTTGAAAGAGCGACCCCGGCGCAATCAGCTTGAACGTCTCTTCGCTTTCCTTAGACCGCTTCGTCATGGCCACAGATCCTTTTGAACTCGTCGTCGCTTGCAGTGTCCGCCACGCCCGTCGCAATCACCACAAAGTCCTGCACTCCGCTTGGCACGCCTGGCCATATCCACCCCAGATAGACACGCCCATCGCGGTCTCGATCCACGCGGCCGTTCCCTCCTACCCATTTGCCTCCACGTGGTCCGTGGTACACCCACTGCGCGCTCCTCATACCTGAAAACTGCACCACGGCTCCAACCGGAATCGCGTTCCACGCCTCTGTGCTTTCCTTGCTACGTGCCACGCTATCCCACCCTAGCACCTTGTCTGCGTCAAGTCAACCCAAAAGCTTACCAGCCTAGGGTAATTACTAGTCTATGCGGATCGCCCCGCAAACCCCCACCACGTTGCAACGCGCACACAACCCGCCCGCCAACGCCCTTATACGCAACCCGCTGACCGATACTAGACTAGTCGGTCCGGATGGTGCAGCAGCCCTGCGAGTGTCTACAAATGCAGACCTTACCAGTCCTCGCCGTCACGCTCGTAACGTTTTGCTTCGCGTTCGTGTTTGAGCTCTTGCACAAACTCCTCAAGCGTTTCGATGCGCGCAGCCTGTGCCGTGACGATCTCTTCAAGTCGCTCGATCGCGGCTTTGTAGATGTCCGGCTTCTGTCCACGGTCGACTTGCTCTGCGACACGTTCAAGCACACCGGAGGGTTTCGACTTCAACGTCATGATGCGTTCCCCACAATCTCGTCCACAGCCTGCGTGTCTTGTGCCACGCGCTCTTCGTTGGTTGCCTTGCACCCTTGCACGTGCACGATGTCCACGGCTTACCTGGCGGGCCTTCGCCTGGACACCGCAGCACGAACCCACCAAGGCTGTACCGAAGTACACGAAGCCATCTCACGCGACCTTGACTTTCACGGTTACTGTTTGCATGCGTCCTCCACGATCGCGTCCATGATCATCGCAGCGACCGCGCGAAGCAACCGATTAGCTGCGTGTCCTGGGTTTGCTGCCTCGTCGCGCGTCAACCCGCCGCACGGATCCACCGCAGGCAACGCTGCAAGCGCAGGCGCCATGATGCTCGCGATCTCAGCTTCGTGATCGCGGAGGTTATCGTCGTCCACGTCAGGCATCGCTCGCCACCATGTCGTATGGGCTGAGTCCCGCGAACACCCGCCACTCGACGTGCACGTCCGCAAGGTCGCGCAACAGTCGCTCAGGCACGGCGCCCATCAATGTCACGATCGTCGCAGCATTGAGCCACGCACGGTCCTCGAGCGACGCGTTGAACTTGACTTCGTCCACACCGTGCGCCATGTCGGCGACCTGCGTGCGAAGGTTATGCAACTTGTCGCACGCAATCACGATCGCCGCATCAAGGGACACGTGCTCGAGCTTCGCCAGGTGTCGCTCACCGACGATGTCCGCGACCTCGTCTCCGAATGCCTCGCGCACGTCGTCACGTGGTATCTGCACGCGAACTCCACGGCCTGGGCCAGCGCTGTATGACCCTCGCGGATCTCGTCTGTCACTTCGATCGTTTGCATGCCCCACCGTATCACACCACACGTGTCACGTCAAGCGATGCCACACCGCGCTTTGATCTCGTCATCCGTCATATCGCGCCGGATGTCGCGCGTGATGACAACGAAGTCCTTCGCATCGCAATCGCCAGCCCATGTCCACGACCCACTACAGAGCAGTCCGTCCTCGCGTGCGAAGCTGCAATCCCAAACGCCACCGCTGCTCCAGCCTGCTTGGACGCGTCCGCGGGTGCCGAACCTTTGGTATAACCACAGGCTCCCGCTGCGAGTAACGAGCATCACGATCGAGTTGTCAGGGACAGCATCCCACGCGGCTCTTGATTCAGGCAACACGACTCACCTCACTTGCGATAAGACCAGCCGGCCAACCCACGCGACGTTGTATCTCCGCGTCGTCAAGGTCCGGCGTGACATCGCATGCGATGACCACGAAGTCCTGCACCTCTGTATTGCAAGTTTTCCATGACCACCACGATGCGACCAACCGCCCGTCTGCGCCGCGCACCGCTTTCCAACCGCCGCTATCCGAGAAGACCTTGCCGTATGGTTCGCATTGCCACCATAGCGTGAAAGCCCCCTTGTTATTTCGGTTGAGGATCTGGACGACCGCGTAATTGGGCACCGCTTCCCACGCGCGTTGCAACTCCCCGCTCACGTCAATCGTGATTGCCATACCCGCACAACCTTTTCACGAGGTCAACATCCGCCACACTGACATGCGTCGCAACGACCACCCAATCCGCCGCCAAGAAGTTCGCCCACGGCCACCACCTGCGCTCGTACGAAAGCCACACCTTGTCGTCCTCGAACGGCCACGTGCCGCCGCTATACCGAATCCACGTGCCGCGGTTTTCGCTACCGCGGTATACGAAGTTGCCCGCCCTGCAACCCGTCACCACGACTTGCACCAACGAGTGCTGCAGTATCTCCATCCACTCTGGCAGGTGTCGTTGCATATCAAACCTGCGGCCACGACCCAGGCGCGAACGGTCCGCCGTCCTGCGCCAACTCGTCGGCGATACCCGCGACCTTCGCACCGTCCAACGCAGCGCGCTTGAACTGCCACGCCGACCAGCTCACGTCAACGTCAAGCGCGAGCACCACCACTGCAGGCATGTCACGCGTGGGCCACGGCCCCGATCGATACTGATCCATTTGCCAACCGCCCTGAAAGTAACGCTCCCATATCCACCACAGTTTGGTGCGCCCGTCGTCTCGCTGCGCGCGTAGTCCGATGTTCGGCTCGCTATACGCCACATAGAACAGCGCACCGACCGGCACGTCCGCCCACTTGACCGTGTCACCAACGCTCACGGCTGCTGCTTGCTCCCCCTTGGCATGACGCGTTCCCATGTCTTTGTCTTAGCACACCGCTCACGTCATGTCAAGACCATCACGCCGCCGATCGCCACCGCGAGCACCGACGCAGCGAACAGCACGAGCGCTACACCTTTGGCGCGCGTCCACCACGCTTCGGCTTTCACCTCATCTCGCAACCACTCCGCGCGAGCCAGCGACTCCAGGCGCTCCGCGTTCTCACACCGCAGCTTTGCGAGCCGCTCGAAGTGCAAGTTTTGTTGTTCGATTGCAGCCCGGGCACTGCGTGCCTGAGCGTCGCGCGCCTCTAGCTCGCGCTTGTGTGCACGGTCCTGTGCTTCGTTGATCTCGTTCCAACCCATGTCATGTCCTCCGATAAACGTCGATGCCGCCGATCCGAATCAACGCATACAACCAGTTGTCGCAAGTCAGGCAAGTGCGACTTGGCCAACGCGACACATCTCGCAGCAAACCGTCGCCGCGTTACGACACGCCTTGCCTCTGCATGCCCACCGTTGTCTGCGCCCTGTCATCACACGCGCCACGCCTTGGCGCCTGCGTCAACCATAGCCATCGCAGGTGCGGGCACGGTGTTCCCAACGATCGTGCACTTGTCCGTGAGGTCCGCAGGCACGTGCCAGCTGTTGCAGCCCACTGCAGTCGCCGGGTCGATGATGCGAAACACTGGGCCGAACCACGAGAACGCCCACCCGCCCCGGTCATGCGACCCGCCCGCGTCATATGGCCCCCATGAGATATCGCCGATCGAGTCCCGCCCACGAGGGATCATGCGCATCGCGTGCAAGGCATCAGCAGGGTCTCGCACGTCAATGACGAGCTTGCCTTTGTACGCGGTGATGGTGACCTTGTGCTGCATCTCGCCACCCTACCACGTCACGGCCGTGATGTCAACCCCACCGCTGCGCGCTCTTCGGCTGTGCTCAGCGCATCCCACGTCAACCGTTGCACGTGCGATATGTTGGTGTGCAGCTCGACATCGCGGGCCAGAATTCTGCACTGCACAGTCGCTACGTGCATCTTGCTCCAGGTACTCCCGCCGCCGAATTCCCATCGGCCTTCGTAACGCGGCCATGAACTGTACTCAGCGCGTCGCAGTGCAACGCAGTTACCGAGCAACACGAGCGCGTTGACAGGCACGTCCGACCATGCCACGGTTGCGACCACCGCAACACGCGTACACGCAGCCGCGACTGCATCGTCCGTCATCTCAGGCAGCACGTCATGCGCGACCACCACGAAATCGCGGACCTGGTTGTAATCAGGACACCACATCCAACCGCCATGAACCATCACCATCCTGCTCGCTGAGTAGCCGCGCGCGATGTCCCATGCCCATTCACCGTGACTCATGCGCGCGAGGATCTTGCCGCGGTCATTGAGTCTCCACCACAACTCATGTGCGCCTGTCACCGTCACGACGTGAGCGACTGCATGATTCGGCACATCGTCCCACGCTTGTCTGCTGTCAGCCACGGCGTGACCCTACACGATCACGCGTGCGGTGTCAAGCCCACCGACGCAAGTTCGTCGCGTGACAACGCAGCACGCGTCAAGTTTTTCAGGTTGTCCATCATTTGATCTGGCGTCAAGTCGCGCGCGATAATCTTGCATTGTCCGCCGTCTGCAGCCATTGCCGACCACGCCTGCTTTGTACCAAACTGCCAGCCGCTCCCGTCGCCATGTGCCCAGAAACTCAGCTTGTCTGCTCTGCGCAAAGCAACGCCACCGCCCTTGACATACACCAACGAGTCAACAGGCACGTCGTCCCACGCGACCCACCAACCATCTTGCACGTCGTCCTGCACCGTGCACCTGCGTTGAACTTCCTCGTCCGACAAGTCCGGCGTGATGCCACGAGCAATCACCACGAAGTCGCGGATGTCGTCGCGTTCGCGGTCCCACGTCCATCCACCTCCGGTCATCAGTCCCGCGTCATCGTGTCTGAGAGCCCACGCCCATCGCCCGCCATCCCACGTTGCGAACACCTTGCCTTGCTTGCCGTGTCGCCACCACAAGTGCAAGCCGTCGTCGCGTACGAACTGCACCACCGCATGCACTGGCACCGCCGACCGAGCGGGCCTGCTTGGTCAAGTCTGATCGCAGCACGTATCGCCTCGTCGTTTGGCGCGACATCCATCGCCAACACTGCGCACACGCCACCATTGCCTGCGCCGTGGACATCGTACGATCGCCATCGCCAGCCATCATTTCCAGTAACAGACCACCATCTTTCACAAGCGTGTCGAACCCACACGCCATTGCCGCTAGGCAGGCGATACACCACGTGTTTGTGTTCGACCATGACAAGCATACCCGGTAAGATATCATCCCACAAGATGCGAGCACCGCGGTTGAACCTAATCATCGTGCGCTGTGCTTGCAGGTTTTCGGGCCATTGCATCTGGCACAACGCGCCGAGCTCAGCGCCTGTGGTGTGCGGCGACACGTCCTTCGCAATCACCACGAAATCGATCAAGTAATCCGAAGGTCGCCAGTCCCAGCACACCTCTCCAAATTCCCACTCGTCATAGAATCGTACCCACCGCCCGCGCGCGCCGTATCGATACCCAATGAAAGTCGCGGGGTGCGTGGTGCGACTCGCAGCCACGAGCGCGCGGTCCGGCACGGCTGCCCATGCTGTTTCAAGATCGGCGCGTGTCATGTCTCCAACTCCACGCGTGCGTTGAGCCCGCCAACCGTGTCTCGCAACCGCGTATAAAACGCGTCAACACAATCACGATAACCGTCTTCGCTAATACCACATGCCACCACACCGCACACCTTGGACGCCAGATTTACTTTGTCCCACTCAAACGCAGTGCGCCAACTGTTGTCTGTCCACTCAAGAAACTCCGTACGTATCCAGCGCCCCGTGCCGTCCACAAACTTGTACGCGACCGTACCTCTTTCGATCATGACGAGCATGCCCGGCGCCACGTCGTTCCACAAGATGCGCGACCCGCGTTGAAAGCTGATGATTGCTCGCGTTGGCGCCGACCCCACAGGCGCCACGCAAAGCGCAGCTGCCTCCGCTATCGCGGTGTGCGGCGACACATCGTGAGCAATCACCACGAAGTCAGACAGACCCTCCGTGTTTCCGTTGGTCAGATCCCATGACCAATACATCCTGCCTGGATCCCACGCGTCGTGATAGTAAATCCATCGGCCCATGCGCCCGTATCGATACCCGAACCACGGCGTGCCGCCGCCGCGCCATGAAGGTTTGCGACACATGACAATCGCCCGGTCAGGCACAGCTTCCCACGCGCGCTTTAGCTCCTCGGTATCCATAAGTCCCCTCGCTGCTTATACGCCTCGCCACGCGTTGTGTCAAGCGCCCCGCACCCTCGCCCTTCCTGGACGGGTGCGACAAAACCTGAGCCCGTCTAGGCCCCTTACACGCAAACCTCGCACGCGGTCATGCGAGCGGCAGCAAGCCCGGGTTTTGTTTTATCGCCAGCTTGGCGAGCTCGGTATGCGTCACGCCTTTGATCGGCAACCCCATTGCAAACACGCGGCAGGTGTCGCTCTTTCGCATCGCGCCCGCCTTGTCGCCCCAGACAAAATGTCGTCCATCACGCCAGAGTTTTTGGTACGGATTGAACACCCATTGTCCGTCGTTACCGCGTCGTATCGCCAGATACCCGTCCGAGTCTGCGACAAGTGTGCCGTCTTGCACTGCGTCCCACGCAACCGTGTCACCAATGCGCACACCAACGACTGCAGCTTCCGCGATTGCTTGCAAGCGAGCGGCTCCATCGTCGCCGTCCTCCGTTCCAACTGGAACGGCAAGCGCAACGATACGACCCGTGACGCTGCGATAATCTGCGGTGTACTTGTCACCCCATGACCACGATCGTTTCGTCCCACCCCAACCTCCGCAGTGTTTCCACCATTTACCACGATCGCCACGCCTCAGCGCAATACACCCGTCGCTGTCCACAGCCATGGCGCCGTCCGGCACGTCGCACCATTTCACTTCATCGCCGACACAAATGCGCGGACTGACAGGCGGTCCTGCTTGGCACGCAGCTTTGACTTCCTCGTCGCTCGCGGTTGGTGCGACATGACCGATCACCACGTAATCTCGCGGGGCTCCTGCGTCACGCCATTGCCACCACGTATGGATCTGATCGTTCTGTCGTTCGATGTCCCAACCTCGCGTTGGTGTATATAGCCACTTGCCTGCGCCGTTGCCACCCTTGTAAGCAATGTAAAGGCCGTGATTTGTTTTGACCGTCGTTTGCACGAGCGCGTGATTGGGGATGTCATTCCACGTTTCAGCGATCACGGTTTCGCCTCCGCTGGCCACCACGTTTTATTCAACCCACCGATCAGCTCATGCAGATACACGGTGGTCTCTTCGAGCGTCGTTTGGTCTTGCACATCGGTTCGCACGATGCGCACCTGCGGGCAATCGAATCGCTCGGTTGACCATGACCACCGCTCACGATCGTAATACTCCATCTCTTCCCAATACAGACCATCGCCGCTGTAAGAGTCACTCCGGATCCACCACCCCGATCCGTCCGTGTGTCGCAAGCACACAGCTTGCGTGGCCACGTTGACGACGAGCGACCCGCACGGCGTATCTATCCAGTTGACAAGATCACCACGGCCCAGCTGAATCATGGGCTCATCGTTTGCGTAGTCACGCTGACACAACCGTGCGAACTCGCGGCATGAGATACCCGGCGCCACACCACCCGCGATTACGACGAAGTCATCCACGTGCGGGCGCGTCCATGACCACACCAGATCGCCAGGTTGCCACGCATCGGCGAACTCAACCCACCGTCCCATATCGATATAACGATAACCGATCCTGCGGTCACCGCCAACCAGTGCTTGCACGATGGAGCCCGAAGGCACGTCGTTCCACGATGTCACCATGTGGTCTTCTCCAAACCGCCGATCAGGTCACGAAGATAAGCGTTCGTCTCGCTTGCTGTGGCGCGAGCAACAACGTCAGTTGCAACCACGGTGCACGGTCCCTCGCGCACACCTGTCCACGTCCATAGTCCGTGACTGACATCGTCCATGGTATGCCACCATGCAGTAGCGTGGCGAACCCACCAGCCGTTGCCGTCCGCATGTCGCCACGCCACATTTCTGTGCTCGTCCATGATGAGCGTGCGCGTCTCCGCGTCGCTCCACATCACTTGGCTGCCCATAGGAAACGTACACAGCTTCGCGTTGTCATTGGCAACCGGTAAGCCGCACATGTATAGCGAACTGATTTGCGTGTGCGGCGACACGTCGCGCGCCACGATCACGAACTCTTCGACAACCTGTCTACCTACTGCAGCCCACGGGAAATGCGCATGGCCCGGGTCCCAAGATCCGTGCGAGTAGATCCACCGCCCCGCATTGATATACCTGTACCCATAGCGCGGGCCTGTACCGCTCCCTTGCAGGTCGCCTTCGCGTCGCACCTGTACGATCGCGCCGTGCGGCACGTCGTCCCACGCCCGCAGTAGTTCGTCGTTGGCCACGCGTTCCATATCTATCACGTCGTTGGCGTGCAGTCAACCAGGCAGCGCAGCTCTTCGAGTGTGGCATTGACAGGAGCGTCAAGCGAAACGATCTTGACCTCGTTCCAGCAGCGCTCGATAGAACGCCACGGATCAACCTTGCCGCTATCAACATGATCGCAGCGAATCCACATCGCAGTGGCACCACGCCGAACAGCGATGCACGGGTCTGTGAGTGTCTGAAAAACTGCATTGTCTGGCACGTCTGCGACCGCAAGCTTGTCACCTGCTCGCACGAGTGGCCACTTCGTATTGCTCTTGCCGCCGATGTGTTCGCGGATCGTTTCGTTCGACACGTCGTCCTGCAGCCCGACCGCAACGATGGTGACAGGTTCCTTTTGCGATGAGTATCCGCTCCAGCTCCAGAAGCTCGAAACGTCCGAGTATCGTCCTTCGTATTCGCCGCCGCTGCGCACATAGTCACCGCGTCCCCGCAGCTTCAAGGCGCATGACTTGGTCTTGTCAATCATGACGATCGTACCATCAGGCACCATGTCCCACGTCGTCTTATCGCCGGGCTTGACAGCGCTTGCGATGGCGGCGGCTGAACGCGGAGACCAGGTGCGAATGGTTGGGCCGCCGATCACCGCCGCAATTGCGGCGTCGGTGACGTTGTCCGGCACGTCAACCGCAACGACAGTCACGAACGGAGTGACGACTTGGCTTGTCCAGTGCCAGCAACTGGCGATGCTCTCGTATCTGTACAGCGCAGCACCCGACGCACCGCGCACCGTATCGCCGCGACCTTGCAGTTTGAGGTAGACCGCGGTGTTCTCGTTGTTCATCACGAGTGCATTGTCAGGGACTTCGTACCACCCAATCACGTCGCCAGGCTTTGGCGCAAGCACGGTCACGCCCGTGATTACTGCTTCGCCCGGCGTTGACGCATCGAGCCCGCATATCCGAGCCCACACTTCTTGCGTGCCGCCCGGACGCACGTTGTGCGCGATCGTCACGAAGTCGCAGACACTCGCCGATTCCATGTCCCACGTCCACGTTAGCCGGCCAGGGTCCCACGTCTCTGAGTAGTAAAACAATCGTCCACGATCGTCATATCGATACGCGAATCGTGGACGCGAATCACCACGCGATCGAATCTGCACAATCGTTTTGTTCGGGACAGCACACCACGCTGCTTTCACTTCGCTGGACATCACGACTCCGATCCCTTGCTCTCAACAATCGCGCGAATCTCCTCAAGCGTCGCGCTGGGCGGCACGCTGCAAATCACCGTGCACTCGCCCGCCAGCGAATCGCGTGACCACACAAACCGAAACCTCCACACACCTGCGACACGAAGCCACGCGCCCATGTCGTCGCGCAACATGAACAGGTCGTCACCAACCCTCGCGACCGTATCGTTTGGCAAGTCGCACATGTTGACGGTCGATGCAACTGCAGCAGGCACGACCATCTGCGCTTGCACCTGCTCGTATGCAGTCACGTCATCTGCACAGTCGCGGCCCCACGGCACATCGAGCACCGCAACCTCGATTTGCTCGTCGCTCGCAACTGTTGCCCATTCGTGCGCCATGCCGTCACGCAGCCACGTGCCGTTCGCTCGAACGATGCGAGCAAACCGACCTGACGGGCTGCGATGCCACACCTTGGATCCTGAGACGACCACTGCACCCGCGGGCGTGTCACGCAACGTGAGCACGTCGCCTGGGTTGTGATCGATCGTTGTCTGATACCGCGGGTTGCCGTTCGGGTAGTTCTCTTCGACCACGCGTCGAATCTCCTCTGCCGGTACGTCGTGCGTAGCGAGCAGCGCAACCCAGCACGACGGCACATACCCGTCGTCAATCATGCCTGCCCATGGCCACGCGTGCGGGTCGCCCTGCCAATCGAAGTCCACGCGAATCCTGCGACCCGTCTTACCATCCGCGTTGCGTGCATACACGTCGCCTTGGTCTGCCACACCGACCGCGCCAGGCGGCAGCTCGTCAATCCTGACGCGGTCACCAATGCGGATCTGGCGACTGCTCGCACACCGGATTGCGTACACTTCAAGCACGCGCTCGAGTGCGTCGACCGGCGCGAGTGTCATGTCCACACCGAGCGCGTCGGCGTGCGCCTGCACCGCGTGGCGAATGCGACACGACGCGTCCTTCATCGCAGCCATTGTCATCACGGCTGCGCTGTGCTTCGCCGTCAAGTCATACATCTGACCGCGAAGTGCCCACGCGGTGTCGACCGATTCAATCAACGCGATGTCGTCCTTTCGGATCTGTTCGGCCGCGAAGCGCAGCAAGTCACTGCGAGTCAGCGCGTCGGCGTCAGCAACGTCCGGATCTTTGAACGTGTAGTATCGGATTTCCTCGAGCGCAGCATGGTCGTCCGTGTCAACCATGGCGGGTTGGTCTGCGTCGTACAGCGCAATCACGAGACACTCGAGCGCGGCGCGTGCCTCGCACAGCAACTCGCCGCGCCGCGCAGGTGTAACGTGATCGTCGCCCATGATCTCCTGCAACGCTGCAAGTGCGTCGCTCGCCACGTCAAGTGCTCGTCCTCGCGATGCACACGGCCACCGTTCGTCGAACTCCGCCTCGAGCTTGGCAAGCAACATGGCGGTGAGGTCGTCCCACTGTGTCGCGTGCTCGCACGTCACACGGACATTGTCTAGCGTGGTGCCTGGCTTCGCGAACTCCACGAGCAAACACGATCGGTACCGCGAGACTTCATGCAGCGGCGGCGCACTGGGCCGGTCGACTAGCAAGAACTGAACAGCGGTGCGAAGCGAGTCGATGGTGTGGTCGATGGGTCGTGTCACCCGCCAACCCTACACCACACCACGCGCCATGTCAAGCCAGTCTGCGCAGCAACCACACAAACGCGAGTGTGCTGGGTACGTACGTAACCACTGCCGCGATGATGCCCGTAAAAGCAATCGCACCCGCTACCGCATCGAGCGCGTTCGCCAACGCAGCCGCAGCGACACCGAGCGCAGCCGCGAATACACCGCCCGCAAACATCGCATTGAATCGCTCGTCGTTGTCGTCGTCGTCTTGATCGCACATCACCGCCTCCGTTTCTTCTCAGGTCGATAGCCGAGCTTTTTCAAGTCGCGTGGTGTGAGCGGACCGTGCTCACGTGCAACCCAGTCATACACAGGCCAACTGTTCAAGCCTTGCCATTTGACGTGGGCCACCTGCCATTCCCACCACGCGAACCACCATTGATTCTCACGTCGTCGCAGTGTGCCTGTATACTCGCCTGCTGCGTCGTACACGTCAACCTCTGCGCCGTTGGTACGCGGCAGCGGACGATATACGCGCTGCTGTGCGGCTGAGTTGTATCGTCGCAACCCGTATCGACCGATCGACGGGGCTGTGCCCCACTTGATGATCCCGTCACGCGGATCACCATACAGCGTGTCGTTCTCAATCTCACGAGTTACGCCCAGCCTGGTCGTGTATCGCTGAGCCTCGTGTGCGACACCATCGACGATACGCACCTTGTCCGGCGCGAGCAAGTAATCGTCCGTGTGTCCACGCACGTGTTGCTGCATCACACCGTTACCGCCAAGGTGCGCGCAAAGCTCAGAGTGCACTTCGGCCCATGGCCGACCGACCTGCTTCGCCAACCACCCCTTGAGCGGCGACAAGAAATCCGACAGCTCTTTTGCGTGGCGCGACATGGATTGCTTGACGGGTGTCAGCTCGTCGAGCGACAACTCGTCAGCTTCACCGTGCTCGTCTGTACTCCACACGAAGCAAAGCTGGCGTGACCGCAGACGCTCCGCTCTATGGCGTGATCCGTAAGCATCGCCGCCTGTGCGCGGCCGTTCGCAAATCACCTTTGCGATGTCTGCTCTCACCGCACCACCGTCCATCGGCCGGACGTGAAAGCAGAGATCGATTCACAGACGAGCCCGCCGTCCGTGGAAATCGTGACGGTCAAGCCGTCGCACGACATCACGCGCCCGTGGGCACCTTCGTAGGAGCGAACAGAATCATTGCGGCGTGGGGACATGCGCGAACCTTATCGCAACGCGAGCACCGTGTCAACTGTTGAATGATTCACGACTCGTGCTTCGCCTCTGCTGCGCGTACTCGCAGGTCTTCGCGCTCACGTGCTCGCCTGAGTTGCACGCCCCTGCGCTTCGTCTCGCGCCGCTCACGACGTGCACGCGGCCACGGCTGGCCACCGTTCTGCCACGCAGTGCGAACGCCACACAGAAACTCACGCACCCCACGCGAGCGCCGTGGCACGAACCCGTAGCCTCGCCACCTGCGCACCGCGCGCCACACGCCGACCGTCGCATATAGTCGCACCCAATTTGTCCAGTCGCAAAACTCACACCGGTGTACCCGGTGCTGCTGCGAGTCATCGTCGTCGATGTGCTGCGACCCGCACCACTCGCATTGAATCTCGAACGGTACAGGTTCGCCGACTGGCACGTCACGCGGCCTGGCCCGCAACGTCATGCACCAATGTCGTGTGCGGCTCACATCACGACCGTGTTGATTCCAAGCGCGCTCAACTCCGCAGCTGTGTCGCGGTCGATAGCTGCGCTCGCGTCCACGTACTCGCGCCACGCGACATTGGAGTCGCGCCACGCACCGATCATCTGTTGCACGAGAATCGTGTATATCGGTGCATATAACAATGCCAGCACAAAGGCAGCAGCCCACGTGCCAAAAGCAGCGAGCATGCCAATCATCACCGCGAGCAGCACGGTTGACATCACCGCACTCCAGCGCACGCTGTTGCGCAACGCATCGCGCCGAGCCAACGACTTCACAGCGAACGCGACGCGAGCATCCGTCACTGCATCCTTGTCGTGCTGCCAATCGTTGCCGTCCCGCGTGTACGGGATAACACGGTCGCAGATGCTCACCTCATGATACTTGTTCAAAATCATCGTGCGGTGATTTACGTTGACCGCATCGGCCGACAACGACCACTGCGCTGCGAGTGCGTTCGCCAGCCCCGCGCTGATCAACACTCGCCACATTGCTGCCGTCTCTTCGTCAAGAGCAGGCAGCGGCTGCGGAGCCGTTACCTCGCGCAACTTGGCGACGAGCGCCTGGCGTTGCACGGGAGGATGCAGTACCGGTAGTGCTGCGAGTTCATCGAGGATCTGATCACGTGTTTTGTTTTCCATGTTACTCCACGTCGCAGTGGCGACGCGCACTTGTCTTGCCATCTTCGCGCAACTGACTGCGTGCATGCTAGTCCAAGTTTTGCACTGCTTCACGCAGCCGCGCAACAAGTCTCGCCTCGAGTTGCCGCGCACGCTCTCGCGTCACGCCCCACCGCGC